>Ga0307378_10013524_pt1 | contig 10316 bp, 9 predicted proteins | sample UN1MG_FD_202238 | JGI IMG/M metagenome (GOLD analysis project Ga0307378, IMG submission 202238) | Soil microbial communities from Risofladan, Vaasa, Finland - UN-1 | ecosystem: Environmental > Terrestrial > Soil > Coastal area > Acid sulfate soil | place: Finland: Risofladan, Vaasa | collected...
TGAAGTAATTATATTATAATAGAGTGAGATCAAAATGCTTCTTAGAATTTCAATAGTTAAAAAATCAAGAGTAAAATTAATTTGAGTCCTCCTGAAGATGATCTAGAAAAAATAAAAGATGATATCCATGATGTGAAATCTAATGTTGATGATCTAAATGAAGAGATTGAAAATATAAGCTATATAATTGATGAATTAAAATTCACCAAAGAAGATTACGAGATATACTTATTTCCTATAACAATACAAAGATACTTAAATAATCTCGTCAATTTGCAACAAAGAAATGGCGAATCATTTTTTCCCAGTTATGAAACAAGAATTGAAGACTATTTTCAAACGAAATTTCCATTATTCGATCATAATAAAATAAAATATGAATCAACTGATGATTTTGGTATAATTAGTAAAATTATTAGCGATCAAGGGAGATCTGGATCTAGTTTTATCGAAAATGTAGATAATATTATAGATATTAATAAACCCTTGCTATTATTTTATGGTATAGAACAAATATCGGCTTTTTATTCAAACTTACATTTCAATTTTACGTGGGTAAATATTAATTTTAAAACAATAAGAAAAGCGTTTACTAACCATGGAATAGATGCTTTCCAATTTAAAAATGAAATAGATCTTTCAAATCCAATAGATGATTTGTTAGGTAAAAAAATTAAATTAAAAAAAACGGGACTTCCCCAGAGATTCTTCTTAACTATTGCTCCAGGATTTTTACCTTATTTTGATAATGAACTAGAATTTTCTTTGATCGATCTGCTTAAATTATTTTTTATCTTTAGTCCTATACCTTATAAAACTAAAAAAATATTTGAAGATCTTTATGCGTCAAGAAATGATTTGTCTAATGATCTTATAGAGTTTTACTTTAGACACAGACAAAATCTTGACTTATTTCTAATTTATTTACTAAGCTTTATATTCTGTCACATGTGCAGATATAAATTATATGCCTGGACTTTAATACTAAATAGCGAAGAGAAAAATATTGGTTATTTTATCGCATATTTCCTTAATTATTCAAAAAGATATTTCATAAAGAAAGTATTTGATCAAGTGTATGAAAATGATGAGACACTTAAGGCAAGACTTGAATCTTTCTTTGATACATTAACAATTTGAAAATTAAATATTATATTGCAAAACATAAGTAATAAACTGATTATCTAATTTTTACTTTAAATTAAATTTCAAATTTAATATTTCAGAATTTATAAACAAGAAATAAGTAGGCTTCTGTAAATTACCTATGTAAGCAAAATTCACAATCTTTTAATATCTCATAAAATCAAACCTTAAATGAAGTAAACTTTTTTTCTCACTTAGAATTATTTCACCCAAACATAAAAATGAATAAAAGGATAACGATAAAATGCGAAAAATTGTCTCATTTTCTGGAAAGGGCGGAGTTGGAAAATCCACGCTCCTCGTCTTAATGCTCAAATATCTCCTTGAAAAATTTAAAGATCTCAACATCCTCGTTATTGATGCCGATCCCGACGCAAATATCGGAGACATCATCGGAAAAGAAATCCATTTTAAAGAAACTATCGGTGGAAAAATGACTGCCCTAAAGGACAAGATACAAAAACGGCAAATACCCCTTGACGTGTCGAAAGCTCAAATTATTGAATCTGAGGTCTTTGATGCATTAATCGAAATGGATGAGTTTGATATCCTTGAGATGGGACGCGGAGAGGGAAGCGGGTGTTACTGTAGTGTGAATAACACCCTTAAACGTGTAATTGACGTATTATCTAAAAATTATGACGTTGTACTCATTGATGCTCCTGCAGGACTGGAGTTCTTTGCCCGAAAAACAGGACAAAATGTGACAGATTTAGTCATAGTAAGCGATCCTTCGAAAATGGGCATCCATACGATGAAGCGGATACTTGAAGTAACCAAAGAGGTAGATTTAAAATTCGAGAATATCTGGATACTCGGAAATAGGTTTCCAGAAAACTCCGTAAGAGATATTTTAGAAAAGGAAGTAGCCAACATTAAAGAAGAATATGTAAAGCTTCTTGGCTTTATTGCTAATAGCGATGAAATAAGCAAAATGAACTTAGTCGGCGAAAATCTTTTAAACTTGCCAAATGAAAGCGAAGTGTATAAAATTGGCAAGGAATTATTTGCTAAAATAATTTAGAATTAGAGAAAATCGTTAATATGTTTATTTCGAAAACGTTTTTCTACTCCACCCCTCATCCCAGGTAATTCGAAACACTTGTCTGGGACCATTCGCTTAAAATAGCTTTTATTTTCTCTTTCAGATACAAATTGTGATTTATATAGTGTCTCGAATATAATCTCTCCTGAAAATTGAATATCGTCGAAATATGGGATAATGGTCCTATTTTTACTAACATCATCTACTACCTTTTTCAGAGGGAAATCAAGTTCTTCGATTTTCCCTTTTTCATCTATTTTAGTTGTTTTTTGAGTATGTTCGTTATATAAACAAATTATGCATTGCGGCCATCTTTCATGGAAATATTTTAAAACGAGATCAATTACGCGATGTTTTAATAAAACTACTCCAAACAGTACACCACGATTATTGATCTCTGTTCGCGTAAATTGTCTTGCACGATATGCTTCGGTAGACACTTCTCGCATCATCCTGTTGACTTTTCTAGCAAATGGTGTACCTGAATTACGTAATATGACTTCTGGAACCTTTTTAATATGTTTGATCAGAATAGGAGAAAATTTACAATGACGAGGTAGATTGTGAATCAATTCTTCATGTGAATGACCTTTAGCACACCCAACGACTTCTAATGGATCCTGAACTTCTTTGATTTTTTTCATTAAATTCCTCTTTCCATAATTGTATTCTCCTTGATTCTGATATACTAGTTTAGGGTTGTTTGATTTCCCCTGTTTATCAAAAGATAAGGATCAGCTCTTTTTAATACTACTCCAACCGACTTTAGATCTTTTCTACGCTTAAAAACAAATTTTCTTGTACGCAAATTAATTATTCTTTTAGCAGAAATGGGACCAATTCCAGGAACTCGAATTAAATCTTGGTAAGATGCTTGATTTGGATCTACAAGTCCATGATCTTTAAAATATTTTCTTGCTAAGTGCATTTTAGGGTCACCCTTAGGTAAATTGCCTTCTTCAGTCAGAATTTCTTTCAAGTCTTTTAGTTTATAGTGATAGATCCGCAATAACCAATCACTTTGATATAACCTATGTTCCCTTGTTAGTGGTGCGGCTTGTTTGCCCGCTAAAGGTGTACCTTCTATAGGAATAAACGAAGAAAAATAAGCTCGCCTTAGGTCAATTCCTTTATAACCCCAATCGATTCTCTTAAGTAGGTCAAAATCAGTCTCATTTTCAGCAGCACCCACTACGAATTGTGTCGTTTGACCACTATTAAGAATTGGAGCTCCATCCCATCTAAATTTTTTATATCCATCTTCTCGTCGGTCCTTAATCATTCTTTCTTGGAATTTCAGTTGATTTTCTTGCTTAAAATCTCGCATAATTTTAAGTGCTTCATCATTATGCTTAACTCGAATTTGCTTTAACCAACGCTGGCGTGTTATGATATCATTGTTGAAATCTTTCTGTTCTGCAATTTCAGCTAGATGGTCTTTAGTGGAAGCTTCAGAATTTATTGAAATGCGATCAGATAGAGATATTGCTTCTTTCAATAGATATTGACTTACACCGGGTAAACATTTAAAATGAACATATCCACGAAATTTATATTTGAGTCTAAGAAGTCTGATTGCTTCCAACATCTCTTCGGTTGTTTTATCTGCACTACCACAAACTCCCGATGAAATGAATACTCCTTCCACAACATTCATCGAATATAGCTTCATAAATGTCCGAGCATATTCTTCTGGAGTAAAACTCATCTTCCGCTTTGCACTATGAGAAAAACAATACTTGCAATTATATATACATTTGTTAGTGTATAGAGTTTTAAATAGGCTCATACATCGCCCATCAGGGGTATAGGAATGGCAAATCCCAGCACTTGCTGTCGCTCCAATCCATTCCTTTGAGTCTCCAAAAAGTTTTGGATATTTATCGGTACGACTGGAAGCGGTACTGGCACAAATATCATATTTTGAATTTTCTCCTAAGATGCGAATCTTTTCTAAAACAGAAGGCACTTTTCCCATCAACTAAATAGAATAGCATACCTTATAGTGGTATATATGTGTAAATCTTGTAATTTTCCTTATAAAAAGAGAGGGATATTGAATTTTCAATAAAATTTTAGTCTACAAAAATATTTCTTTATTTGTTGGTACTTTTTAATTCTTTAAGTATATTTTTCCTTATTTTTCTAAAATTTTCACCTTTATCAGCAAAAGTAGGGATATCCCCTTGAGCTGGTTTGTAGGAATCCATTCTTATTCGAAAATATGTACGAATTATGTCTAGGATTGCATCAGAATAATCCATCCAAATCCCAGCTTCAATATTTTCATTTAAAAGATCGAGCCAGAAAGTTGGAATTGAAAAAATAATTCTTGTTGTATTTGCTACTGATTTAGTAGAAGATATAATAGTAGAAGGTCTTCCTTCTTTATCCCATTGTTTAGCTGCTGAAATTGTACCATATGAACACTTTTCATCAATGACAATAGACGATTGTTTTTCTCCCTTTTCAAGGCTTTCAAGAATACGTGCGTATTTCTCTTTATCAATTTTTCTTGGCATAATATTCTCACTTACTACTATAATATCTACTATAATATTTAAATGTTTGTAGTAGAAAAATAATAGAATATATTTCTAAAACTACCACTAATCAAAATAGGAAGAAATATCAATCTTCTTTTTCAATAAGATAAGTATAAATTTTCTATTGCTTGATAGATTTTTCTCTCTTCACTTAAATAAGAATTATGGGATAATTCTTCATCAGAATGGTTTTGAATCCACATATTGCTTTCAAGTGCCTTTAATGAATCTAAAATCCGTTTTGCTTCGTTTTTTGATTCTGCACTATTAAGACAGTTAATTAAAAAATTTATATAATTCAGAAGTAACTTTCTTAATTTTTCTCTTTTTGTTTGCCAGAGGTTTAATTTGTTAGTTACATGAGTTATTGTTTGCATTTTTATACTCCAAGAAAGATCTCAAATTATGAGATAATTTAAATAAGAATAATATGTACATATTATCGATTTTTCTCGAAATTTTAATTAATTTAGCTATCCATGATTGATAAACAAACTAAAACCTATTTTTATCTTATTAAATTATATTTAATAAAAACCAACAAACTGAATAGAATTAAAAATGCCAAATTATACTGGTGGAGAGATTATCTCCAAATATCTTATAAAAGAGGGAGTAAAATATGTTGTTGGTATCCCTGGACATGGAAATCTTCCACTTGTAGATGCTTTCTTTAAAGATAAGGAGAAAATTCAGTTGATTCAACCTAAGCAGGAGATGGCAGGAGTTCATCTCGCAGTGGGATATTATAGAGTTACAGGACTGCCCTTATGTGTTTTTACTTCAATTGGGCCTGGAGCAATTAATACTGCTATTGGAATTGCCGATGCTTTTGTTGATTCTTTTCCTTGCCTTATTATTACTGGAGATACTCATGTTCATATGAGAGGAAAAGGTGTACTTCAAGAAATTGAAAGAAAAAAAGATTCAAGTATGCCTAAGATTTTAGAACCTATTGTAAAACGTAGTTTCGAGGTTGATACCGTAGGACAACTGGCAACTATAATGCAGAGAGCTTTTAATATCATGTTAACCGGAAGAAGAGGACCTGTTCATATTGATCTCCCTATGGATGTGCAAGCGAATTCTATCGATATTGAAATTCCAGAACCTCTGGAGAGAAGATCAATTGGACGTGTAAGAGGCGATCCTGAGATAATAAAGAAAGCTGTACAATTAATTAAAAATTCAAAAAGACCTGTTTTATTTATAGGCGGAGGAGCAATCTCCTCAGAAACTAGTGAGGAGATAAGAATACTAGCAGAAAAAATCGGTGCAGCAGTAGTGGTTACCATGATGGGGAAGGATATTATAGATAATTCTCATCCACTTTATTGCTGGTCAGCTGGATCAAAGGGTACAACAGTTGGATTAAAAATGACTTCTAATGCTGACGTTATTCTCGCAATAGGTTGTAGATTTGCTGACGAAACTGCCAGTTCATATAAAGATGGTGTAAGTTTTTCAATTCCACCAACAAAATTGATTCAAATTGATATTGATCCTCATGAAATTGGTAAGAATTACCCAGTATCTGTAGGAATAGTTGGTGATGCTAAGGCTTGTTTAAACCAGATTTTGGAGGAATTAGGAGATTATTGCAGAACCTATATGAATACTGATTACTTTAAAGAAATTCAAGAAGAGAAGATTAAATGGTTTAAATTTCTTGATGAAAATCGAGATGATTCGAAAGTACCAGTTATGATTTCAACTGTTTTAAGGGAAATTAGGAGATTTTTTGATCGAGATGCTGTAATCGTGACTAGTTCTGGAAATGTACAAGCTCAGATGCTTCAAGAATTAGAGTTTTATGAACCTAAAACATGTCTTACAGCTGGAGGATTCTCAACAATGGGTTATAGTGTCCCAGCAGCAATAGGAGCAAAATTAGGTTCAATAGATATTGGAAAACCTAATAGACAAGTTGTTGCCCTTATTGGAGATGGAGATTTTATGATGACTATATCAGAATTATCTATGGCAGTTCAACTCGGATTGGACAAGATTTTCTTTATTGTTCTTAATAATCATGGCTGGATTGCGATTAAGGATTTACAACAAACTGCTTTTGGCGAAGATAGGGGTTATGGTACAGATTTTGAATATAAAGATGGAAAAACATACTCTCCTGATTTTGCTAAAATCGGCGAAGCATTTGGGTGTTATTCTGAAAAAATTTCTAGAAAAGAAGAGATAATTCCCGCACTTGAAAGAGCTGCTAAATCACAAATACCAGCAGTAATAGAAATTTTGGTAAATCGGGAATTTCCTTATACTGGGAGTCCCGCGGTCGGTTGGTGGGATGTGCCCATCCCTGATTATTTAACAGAGCGAAAAAGAAAATATGAGGAAGAGATTAAAGGAGAGAAACTCTAATTCGGATAAATTGAAAATTTACTATTTAATTCTTTCTTTAAATTGGTAGGAAGGTTAAATTTTTTAGCATAAAAATCAAAAATAATATTATCAATAACTTTTTGCTCTTTAGTATAATCATAGTATGAGTTAACTTCTTTACTTTTCATAATTATATTCACTAAATTTTCTACTTTTTGCTTAATTTCATTTTCAGGTTCTATAAAAGGTAAAGCATGGATTCCACTAATTTGGATACTACTAGTATTATTGATAATTCCTTTGGCTAGGTAATTATATAACGAGCTATTAAGTAAACCTAGCATATATTCAATTGAAATAAATTTATTTTTAACAATAAACCCAATTGCTTTATTAGAATCCCAGTAACATCCTCTTGGCATATAGCGTGCTGCTAGTCTTGAGCTAACTCCACTGATTACAATACCCTCTTGTTCAAAAGGCACATTTTTTGGTATATCATAATTCTTTATAGATTCTTCCCTCCAATCTAATGCTTCCATTATTGGACGATAATATTGGTCTCCTCCACCTCTTTTTAAATAAGGCTTCCATTTACCCTTTTCAAACTCATTTCTCTCAATAATCTTAGATTTTTTACTTGATTCTTTTCTCTTCATGTTTCTTTTTTTAAACACCTTAGCCAGTTCTGTACCTTCAATAGCAGCAATAAATTTTCTGTTATCGTGTGTATGCATTCCTATAAAACCCCTTAAGTATTCTACTAACTTAGGGGTACTTTCAAATAATTCAATGACTTTTTCATCAACATCCGTATAAAAAATGTTAAATGGTAAAGAATTATAGTTAATTTGCTTTATTTCATTAACATTAAAAGGAAATTGATATTCTTCTTCAGTATTTACCCGAGGAATTATTGTCATTATATTATTTTCTCTAATTTTTTTGTTTTTCTTACCAGAATATTTTGTTAAAATAATAATTACTGGACTTGTACTTACATTTTGATTGGAAAACAAATTTTTTGGAGCTAAAAGAATTTCATTAATTTTACAATTATTAAGGATAAATTTCCTTAGGTTTTTATGTGTACTTAGAGTTAAAAATGAATCGCTAGTAATAAAACCTAATTTTCCTCCTTCTTTTAATCGCCAAATACTATTAACAATAAACATTGCATAGGTTTCATGAGCATTTATTTTCCCATATATTTTTCGTAGTTTTACTTTGTTTGTCCGGACATAAGTACTTGCCTTGTTTAGATATGGTGGATTGCCAATAATAAAATCAAATTTATTATATGAGTCTGGGTACAAAGCTAGAAGTGTGTCTTGTTCCTTAAAAGAAACACCTAATTTTTCTATTTCACTTTTAAAGCTCGAATTTATTTCATAAGCAAAAATTTGATGACTTTTAATTCCAGATTCTAGTAATTTATTTATAAACATGCCAGGTCCAGCACAAGGGTCTAAAATTGTTTGTTCTTCTTGAATTTTTCCTAATCTTGATATTATATACTTTACCGTCTCAGGGGGAGTAATAACTATTCCTAAATCCTTATTATTAAACGGGATAACTAATCAGCACTCAATTTTATTTATTTAAATTAATATCAACTTCATTTAATAGGATTGTATAAAATTGACAGAGTTTCTTCAAAACTGTTATGTCAATTTTATCCAGATCATCGTTTTCAGAATGAACATAATTATAAGTGCTTTTATCTCCATTACCAAGTCCTTTGAATCTCTTATTTAAAAGAAATAACCCATCGCTATACATACCAATGTAAAATCTGTGCGTCTTCTCTAGACTCATTATATCTTTATTTTCTAAAATATAATTAAAAGATTTATAATTTTTTTTATTAAGGAGACCATGATCCCATAGATTTACTTTTTTAGCGATAGAGTCAAAGTTGATTGTGAAAGTCTTATCTCTATTAAAATATTTAATATTATTATAAAAATTTCTTACACCCATAGTCCCAGATTCTTCTGCACCGGTAAATACAAACCACAAATCATAATTTTTGAGCCCTATTTTTGGATTTGAATAATAATGTAGCAGTTCTAAAACACATGATATTCCAGAAGCATTATCTATAGCTCCTTTAGATTTATTATTAGTTATATTTATCCAAAGTATAACAGTAGCAACACAATTAGTACTTATGACCAAAATTGCGAATATATCTATTAATAAGAAATTTTCAGTTAAGAAAAAAGAATTTAGGATGGTAAATAACAGACCTAAGAGAAAAGTTATAATCCATATATAATACAACTGGATACGAATTTTTATTGAGAAAGCCTGTCCTTTTGAATCTAAATGTGAAAATAGGAAAATATTATAATCTGAGCTTTCATTCTTAGCCTGAGATGATAGTTTCACAAATAAATTTTGTGAATCATACACATGCCCTAATTTGATTATCTCAGGATTCCGAGTATATTTTATTAGAATCAAAATTAAAATGAAGAGTAAAAATAGATTAACTATATTAAAAATTAAATTAATATTTAAAAATAAAACGACAAGAAGCCAACTAAATAAGCTTAAAGCAACTTTAGGATAAATTCTTGAATAAAAAATACTAAAAGAAAAGTTTTGCACTATTGGTAAAAGATTTAGATCTTCTATTCTTTCTTTCGCAATATTGAACGATTTCTTCTCAAAGTTAGTTCCAGATAACCTTGGAAAAGAAAATTCTTTTAGATTTCTTAATAACCGCGTTTCATCAATCATAATATAGTTCTTTATTGTAAATATGCTCCATACTTCGCAGAGCTTACGATCTTTCTATAAATACTCAAATAACCTGCTTTAATCTTTATTTCAGGTTTTTTCCAATTGTCAATACGGTTCTTAATTTCTTTTTGAGGGACTAATAAGTCTAATTTTCTATTATCGATATCAATTTCTATCATGTCCCCATTTTGAACAATTGCTATAGGACCTCCTTCAATTGCTTCAGGACAAACATGCCCGATACAAGGACCTCTCGTAGCTCCAGAATACCTTCCATCAGTTATCATTGCTACTGAATTTTCCAATCCCATCCCTACTAAAATTGCTGCTGGAATTGATAATTCTCTCATTCCTGGAGAACCTTTAGGACCTTCATAGCGAATTACTAGTACGTCACCTTCTTCGATTTTATTTGAAAGTAAAGCATCTCTTAAGTCTTCCTCACATTCAAAGACTTTCGCACTTCCCTTAAAATATCTCATTTTAGG
>Ga0307378_10013525_pt1 | contig 10316 bp, 3 predicted proteins | sample UN1MG_FD_202238 | JGI IMG/M metagenome (GOLD analysis project Ga0307378, IMG submission 202238) | Soil microbial communities from Risofladan, Vaasa, Finland - UN-1 | ecosystem: Environmental > Terrestrial > Soil > Coastal area > Acid sulfate soil | place: Finland: Risofladan, Vaasa | collected...
TATCTCTGACATCATCCATCATACCTTGAGCAGAAGACTTTGAAGGTGTTCCGTGAGCATAGAAAAGCATGTATTCATTTTTCGTACATAGGTTACATGTCTTCTTGGCCTTTCCGTCGGCCTTCTCTCCACATTTAATCTGCTCTTTGTCCGAGAGCTCAACTCCTTGCTTATCTGCATTGTAGCTTTGCTTAGATGCTGGACACACTGGTATTTTCTTTTGTTGACCATCTATATTCCACATCTTGCCAGATTGCTCTGCAACATAAGCTGGATCTCCATAATTCTTTCTTCCGTCTGGCATAATGGATTCTACCTTGTTGAAGTTTTCGTTTTCCAGGATACCAGTGTAATCAAGGTCTGCAATCTTTGTATACACATAGAAACTTTTGTCTGGATTTGCACTTATAATCTCATTAAGACCATCAACATATGCTTGTGAGAATACATCGCCAGAGGAGTGGAGTCTTACCATTGAGTATTCATTCTTACTTAGCTGGTCATTAACCATTTTCTTGAATGTATCTCTGTGGTTCATCCACATATAAAGATTTGCGAAACGGCCTAGCTTTGTATCTGGATACTGGACTTGCGATCCAATTGCATAACATGTCGGAGCACATTGAGTGCAATTCTTGCAAGTATAGATAGCTGGCATATCAAGAATGTAGGCCTTAACCTTTGTGTTTCCATCCTTCATAGGTTTCTTATATGCATATGCTGGTATGTTCTCGGAATTTTCTCCAGTAGGTGCAAGATAAAGATTACCATCCTTATCCCTCTGGACTTCTATCTCATTGCTTCTCATCTTTCTTGCAATAAGCTCGGCATCACGAGTCATGGCCTTCTTTCCAACAAACTCATTCATTTGCTCTATCTTGATCCGTTTTTTCTCGTAAGCCCTCTTCCCTTTATCATCAAGAGCTTTCCATGCTTTCTTATCTTTAGCGTCGAAGAACTTAACACCACTTTCATAGTCCGTGGCTATGTATTTAGACGGACTCCTTGTATCAAGAACATTCTTAGGCTTATCGCCATCTACGATCTTATTGTTCACTGGATGCTGTGTTTCAACAAGCTGGAAGCTTTCGCTCACAACTTCAGCACCAGATCCTATTACGAATCTTTCATTGTCGTTTTCAAGAGTGACTGGAACTGAATTGACTAAAGGATTATCCTCGGTGACTGCAACATGAGATCCTAATCGGATCACTTGTGGCATATGTCCACCTTTGAAAAGATTAGATTGTTCTGGTGAGAATTTAGTAAGGAAATCCAGTACGAGATCGTCTGGCATAAAGATCATCTCAGCGATGTCTGGCCTTTCGTCGGCATATCCCATTACATTAAAAGTGAAGGCTTGAGAGAATAATTCAACACCGTCTGGAACCTCAATGCCAAGACTTCTGGCATGATTCTTGACAGCATTTTCCCATGACTGTATTCTCTTGAATAAGGCTGGATCTTCTGTTCTTAGCTTTTTGTAGATTGCTTCGGTGACTTCTTCGACAATAGTTGACTTAGTCGCTCTACTGGAGAGTCTGATTTTCCTCTTGCCACTAGCCGATACCGTGTTGCTCCCAGCGATAAAGTAGTATCCTGGCTTGGAGTCTTTGTATCCGATGGCATCGAGCTCTTCTCTTGTGTACCACTTTTCTTCAAATCCTTCATCATTTTCTACCTCCCATTCCACATCTTGTAGTAGTGGATTCTTCTTACTTAAGTTTACCATACTTTCTTTATCATTGGAAGATTCTCTTCCAGCTTCAGCATCTATCTTATCCATGGCCTTTTTTCCTTCTTCGGCTGGATGCAGTGGAACTTGATCAACCTTTTCTTGCTCTGTCTGAACACCAGCAGAGAACTTCTCCACTTGTTTTAGCTTCTCTTCATATAGTTGTGCATCAGTTTTCTGCTCGGCAGTATTTTGGTTAACACCATTAACAAAATCACGGAATTCTTCTGGTGTCATTTCTGCGATCATTTGTTTCTGTTCTACTGATAACCTTGCAACAAAGTCTGGATCCATGTACTCGGATAGATAATCAAGGAAGGCCGTCTCAGATGGATCTAAAGAAGACTCCTCAATTGTCTCAACCTTCTTTGTAGGAACCTTTGCTTGCTCGGCCTCAAAGTTATCAACACTAACCTTATCGGCAAGCATCTCGATCTTCTGCTCACGAGTCCTTTCGATCCCATCATCTAGGCCCTGGTCATTAAATTCGTAATTAAGAGTCTCGTCGTCCATAGCCTCAATCTTCTGAACATATGCCTCGTCTTGCTGATTTGCATCTCCTTCTTGTGTCGCATCGATTGTCATCGGTGTTCCGTCTTCATTACGGACAATGTTGTCTTTAGGAACAACACCTTCGATATCAGCTTCTCTTAAATAAGGCTCACCATGTTTTTTTATCTCGCCTTTTTGTCGCATCTCCTCTATCTTAGCTATGTTTACAATGTCTCTGGCGATCTTATTGTCTTGTTGCTTATTACTCTTTATAGTATCTTTTGCCTCTATTCCAATGCTTATTGCTTGTCCACCCATGAATACAGCCAGAGGCCCACCAGCTTCCCACATTTCTTTTACTACACCACTTCCAATTCGAGTAATTGTCTTACCGATTGTTTCATTTGTCGCACCAGCTATACGAGCACCTATCTCTTTTGAAACCTCTGTAGTAAGCTTTTGAAGTCCTTCTTCTCCAACTTCTTGCATCCAGCCTTTTCCCCATTTCTTCGTAGCTTCTTTTATAACCTTACCAGCAGACTGTCGTATCATTTCTCTGACAGCTTTCTTTCCACCAGGGATTGCTCTAACAATCTGCGAATTTTCTATGATATCATATATTGGCCCACCAATAAGGGCCATAGGAATAGCAACACTGTCATCCATTGGCTCGTGGAGAACACTTCCGTCTGGATTATATTCACCCATTATCATATCGCCATAGATGCTTCCTATTCCTTGTTTAGTCCAGAAGTAAGTCGCTCCTACGGTAACGGTACTAGCATATACTGTCATTGCAAGAGGCAATGATGCCGTTCCAGTTGCAAGGCTTCCTACACCAGCAAATGGAGCACCAGCTAAAGCACCAGCACCTACTACAGCTAACCCAGCCGTAGCACCCATAGCTTGTCCTTCAAGAGATCCACGAGCTACTGCTGGAGCCATGCTTGATAAAGCATATATTATTTTCTCTGGTAGATTTCCAGCTTCGATAGGTTGCTCTTCTTGCATCTTGTCGAATGCTCTTTTATATTGTTTAAACTTTTCTTTCTCTTCTTCACCACCACCACCAAGTCTTGACATAACTGTTCCGAATCCGTATATATCAATACTTGTTGATGTGTTTCCTCTTTTTCCAGACTCAATAGTCTTACCTATGAATCCCATTTCAGAAACATCTTTGGCTAACTGCTTATCTAACTCTGCACTTGCATTAGCAAAATATACAGCACTAGCAACTGGCTTAGATAGTTTAAGAGAAGGGACAGCTTCGACCATAGCATTAAGGACTTCTGCCTTTGCTTGGATATCAGTTTCTGCACCTTCACCAGCTTTTAATATATCACTAGCATTCTTAGATGCAGTGGCTTCATCGTTTCCACCCTTCATATAGTAGGCAACAAGATCTTCACCCATGGAACTAGGATCTTCCTTGTTCTTATTTATTGCCTTGGCAAGTACCTCTTCTTTCTTTCCACCAGCATTCTCTTGTACATCCATGGCGACAGCTATCTCTTTAGCCTCTTGTTCATCCTTACCACCAGCGACGAGCTTTAGCCAATTCCATACAACATTTCCTTTTCCTTTTGTTTTCTTATTGTAAGATGATACTTCACCCATGGCATTCTGTGCACTTTGTCTCTTCAGCTCATTCTGATCTCCACCATATTGCTTGGCAACCTGGATCATTACTTGCATCTGGTTTCTGCTTGACTCATCTTCGCCAAAACTCTCCACTATCCTCGTCAATGACTTCTTAAGATCCTCGCCATTCTGTGACTTGAAGACACCTTCCATGTAATCAATAAATTCAAGCGATTCATACTTCTTAGACTTTGTTGTCCCAGGAAGATCTCCAGGCTCTGCTTGTAGTCCTTTTATAACTGCTCTTCCAGTCTCTGGATCCATTGTCTCGTCGTTGATCCAATCTTGGATTTTCGGAACACTTAGTGAATCAAGATCTCCACTTGATAAAGCATATATAGCCTCAATGCTCTTTTGATTCTGGGCCATGCTTATTGCTGTTTTTCTCTCTGCTTTAAGAGTTTTCGCAGTCTTTGCTATGTATGATTTTGTCGTATCATATAATTCTTTTGGAAGCATGTCCTTGACGGAATCAAGAAGAAGACTGGCATTTGTACCAGTAATGTCATCTTGCAATGCACCATTCATCATTGTTTCAAGAGCACCTTTGTACTCGTCTTCACGGACAAGGGCGAGTGCCTCTTCTCCCATTATGCCGTTAAACATTGCATTAGCATCAGACTTTGCACCAACATCCATCAATGCTTCACGAGCAGATACTGGATCCTGGGCAAGATATGTATCGGCCTTTGCTTTCTCTAAAGCTGTCTTGCTCGTCGCTGTCTTATCAATTTTCCACTGTTTACTCTCATGAGAAAGAATACTATTCCGTACTGAGTTATAATATCCTTTGTATGACTGCTGAAGCTTTGATCTATACTCTGCACTTGGAACACTGGCCAGATCTTTATCCATTGTCTGGATAGCCCATCGATCAAACTCTTCCACGGATCCTTGAGCATGAGCACCTACTCTATTCATAATTCCTTTAGGTCTTCTCAGCTTCTGACCATTAGCTCCGACATACTCTTCCTCATTCTGGTCATACAGCATGCTCTCTGTTGACCGTCGGAAGTTGTTGTCAAGATCAAGATTAAATTTCTCATTCTCGATCTGAAGCTTCTGCTCTGCTCTCTTAGCAAGCATATTAGCTATGCTCTGAGTGACCTTGGCTATTCCACCTTCGGCCTCTCTTGCCTTTGTACCATATGCTTCTGGATTAAGCTGTGGCATTCGAGGCTTTGGAACAGTTACAGACTCTGGCTGAATTTTTCTTTCATATCTAGGTATTTGAATTCCCATCTTTAATCTCCTTTATTTTAACCATCCTTTTCCAAATCCACCTTGCATACCAAAACCTAGTGTGGTTCCGACCATTGATGTCGCTGTTCCTAACATCGTATTTCTAGAATTGACGGATCCAGTGTATCTTGCATTTTGTCCAGCATATCTATTCTGCTCTGCCTCATTAAGAGAAGTCCACCGTCCATATCCAGCATCTGTCATGATGCTCCACGACTTCATATCTGCATTGTGCCTTAACTGATATTCATCAAGTCTCTGCTCATCGTAATCTGAAAGGATAACATCTTCGGCAGTAACACCCTCTAGTCCCATGGATGCCATCCTTGCCTTGTTGCTTGCATTAAATATCGCTTGCTGTTTTTTAAGCGATTTTCCTTGCAACATAGCATTATCCTGGACGATCTCGGATTGCTTTGTTCCGATCTTCATGGCATACTCAGCCTCAAGCTCTTTGTTTCTAGCCTGGGCATCATAGTATGCACCTTGAGCATTCCCAGCTTCTCGCTGTGATTTAGCTTGCTGATATCCAGAGTAAGCAGTCAAGGCGAGTGAAGTAACAATCAAAGCTGTTGGTGTGCACATAATTATCTCCTTGCTTTATTAAAATAGAAATAGTGAAACGGCATCTGCTCGACACCAAAAGGTTCTGGATCACTCTTTATATGAGCACCACAGAACTCTAACCATTTAATTGATTCCTTGTTTCTATCGTCGACATGATTATAAATATACGGATAGAATTCTAGCATCATGTCTATGAAATGTCTGCTGTTCTTTGCGAATCTTCTCTTTATCTTTTTAAGATCATCTGATGCCAGCATCCACACACTTGCCTTGGTTCCAAGTATTGTCTCTGGAACAATTCCAAACATAGCAATTGGATATCCATTGCATACAGTACAAGCGAATATGGAATTATTTACACCGTCAATCAAAGCATCTTTCGGTGTTATGTGATGGCTTGCCCAGATCTCGTCAACATCACTCTGCCTAAGATTGTTTGATAAATATAGTGCATCCTTTATCTTTGCTCGCCTTACCGTTATCCCATCCTTGTCGTATAAGTTATCTAGCTTGTCCACCGACACTCACCTCTGGTATAATTGCACCAATTGTTATTGGTAGTGGATCCACCTGGCGATAAAATATATTTCCACCTTGACCGAACTGAGCACCAAGTGGCTGACGAATGTCTCCAGTAAAAAGCTCTATGGTTCCTATGTTTTGACCAGAACACTGATTAATTGCATCACGAGTAAAGGCCTCATATAGATCATCAGAATTTGGCCCTATCCAGCCACCTCTTGAATTCTCTAATCTATATAGAACATTTCCAACCTTGACTTTCCTGGCCTGGACTGTACCTTCTTGCCACGGAACCTCTATTGCTAGAGTCTCAATATCCGAGACAAAAGGAAGGCCCACATGAGCCACATTATAGCTGTCACCAAGGTCTACAGCTCCATCTACGACCACCTGGCGATCAAGAACCTCACCATTGGCAAGGATCGCTACGGTTTGGCCCTCAAGGTGGCTTAAATTAGGGACATCTCTATAGGCCGTTCCGACATATCCACAGCTTTCAGTTGGATCAATAAGATCGTATGCTCCTGGACACGGTGGTACTGTTATTGTGTCTGTTAATGCTGGAACTGGATCTGCATCAAAAACATTATCTTGGTCAATCTTCAATTCATCAATCCATCCATCCATCTTGTAGGATTGGAATGCTATTGGCTGACCACCGATGTGAAGATCAATTGTTGTTATTCCTCTTCCAGCCACCGTCTGCTGATAAGATACTTGTTGCCCATCAAGATATATTCCTTGTTGATTCTCAACTTGGCAATATGCGATATGATGCCAATCGGTATCTGTTATCTCTCCACCGACTAGATTGTTAGAGTGTCCTGGGAATACTCCAGTAAGACCAATTCCGTGATCGTGATAGAATACCCATCCACCGTCTGGCTGTCCTACAAAGTAATCTCTGCTGGCATGACCGTTAAGCTTCACCCAACATTGGACAGTCCATCTATCATATTCACCCTCAAGAAGATTAAAATCTGTTGTGTGTGGTATCGTAATATACCCAGCCGATGCACTATTTAAAGTAAGAGAACTTATTCCACACTTGTATGTAACTGCATCTTGTTTTGCATTTCCTACTGGTGTTATCGTCGAGTGTCTTCCAGTTTCGTCGGTGAATGTTGTGCTGTCATGTCCTCCATCCATCCTCATTTCAAGACGAGGGCCGAATACATGTTTGTACCTTAATTCAAATGTCTTAAGTGTGAATGCACCAGTCCCAGCCGATGCAATTATAGTGTCTGTTTCCGTAGACGGTGACTGGTTAAAATACCCATACATATTAGCACCACCCATAGTTGCTAATGGTGACTCGGCTGTGAATCCATCTTCTGAATATACTGCATGAACAACCCAAGAGTACGGATATATCGTCTGAACAGATGCAGAGAATAAAGTTTCACTCCTATCGCCTGAGTCTATTGTATAAGGAGTCTGAATATCTCTTGCTGGCTCAGTTGTATTGATTCCCCAGTAATACATAAATGTCTGAGAGAAAGATCCATTAACAGTCCATCCAGCATTATCGAAATCAAACTCATTCGCACCGTCGTAGTTTCCTTCTATTAGCCAATAAGTTACTGAGATATAAGAACCATCAGAGGCAATGACATTCTGTGGACTACCTATCTGAGTCCAAGCATCGCCAGTAGATATGTTTCTCATTGCTGTAGGTGGACAGAATCTTGCCACATCGTCGGCTGGATCTGGCTTTCCCCACGGTGGAGCTGTGACCATTTTGCAGAAACAAGTAACCTGATCTCCATGGTTACTACCAGAAGACATCGGTGATGTGCCAGTAAACAACATCTGACCACCAACAGTTGATCCTCCACCAGCAGTTGTCTCTATCATCTTACATACCCTCCCACTGTAACCTCTGGCATAATAGCTCCTATCGTTATAGGAAGAGGATCTACTTGCCTATAAAACACTCTGCCACCGTCACCAAACCCAGAACCGAGAGGAACTCTTATATCGCCAGTAAATAACTCAATAGCATCGATGTTCTGACCAGAGCATTGATTGATCGCATCCTGGGTGAATGCTTCCCATATATCATCTTCGTTTGGCCCAATGTAACCACCACGGCTGTTGTGAACTCTGAAGGAAACATTGTTTACCTTCGCTTGACGGCCCTGGATCGAATTCTTATCCTTCAAAGGAATTGATATGTTCAATGTCTCAAGGTCTGAATAGAATGGCAATCCTATCTGGGCCACTGAATACGAATCTCCTAATGTAACTTGACCACCAGAAACCTCTTGTTGATCCAATACTTCTCCATTCGCTAATATAGAAACTGTCTGCCCTTCTAAATGATCAAGTCCACTGACAACAGCGACGGCAACACCAGCATAAGCACAAGGATATAGTGTATCCGATAAAGGTGTGGACGGTGTCGCACTTGGTGAGCTCGACGGAGAAACCGAAGGACTCACGGAAGGACTGGAACTGGGACTGACTGATGGCGACGAACTCGGAGAAACCGAGGGAGAAACTGAGGGACTGGAACTTGGACTCACCGACGGAGAAACGCTTGGCGAAACAGAAGGCGATATACTTGGACTCACAGAAGGAGAAACTGATGGACTGGACGAAGGAGAAACCGATGGACTCACCGACGGAGAAACGGAAGATGAAGGCGAAGCCGAAGGACTCGAAGATGGAGATACGGATGGCGAGCCAGAAGCCGACGAACTTGGCGACGAAGAGGGACTAGCCGAAGGAGAAACTGAGGGCGAGATCGACGGAGAAACGGAAGCCGAGGGCGAAGCCGAGGGTGACGAACTGGGTGACACCGACGGAGAGGCTGAAGGAGTGGATGCTCCAACATCTGCTAAATATCTTATAATTACTATACCATCGCCACCATCGCCACCAGCATAGCTGTATCTGCTTCCACCTCCACCTCCACCAAGGCCGTCTGTTCCAGGAGATCCAGATACCGAAGTGCTACCATTGCCACCCCCACCAGCACCACCAAGGCCTTGTGTCCCACCGATAGATCCACCTCCACCTCCACCAGCATATATAACAGCCGAACCACTTATTGAGCTGGAAGCACCATCTCCACCATTACCACCACCTCCAGTGGTTCCATTAACACCAGCCTCACTCGCTCCACCACCTCCACCACAGCCATGTGCTCCAGACTGAGCAGATCCAACACCTCCAGAATATCCTACACCATATCCGTATGTTGAATTTTGTACTGATGAACCACCAGCACCAGCTCCATAGCAACCACCTCCACCAGATCCACCATCTTGTCCAGCATCTCCAGCAGTCGTACCACCACCTCCACCTCCACCACCGACTGAAGTAAAACCAATTCCAGTAGAGTTTCCCCCATCAGAACCAGATCCATATCCAGTAGCACCAGAACCTCCAGAACCAACAACAATAGAATATCCAGTCGCTGATGCAGAAACATTCTCCGTATAAACAAAGCCTCCACCACCACCAGGGCCAGAAGCACCATTACTATATCCACCACCACCACCACCACCTATCAACAACATATCGCATGTCAATGCTGTGCTTGGTGTAAATGTTCCGTCTGATGTAAATGTGTGAATAACATATCCACCTTCAAATGTTATTGTTCCTCCAGTGGCAAGCTCGTCGCCAGCAGATGGACTTGTAGAAGGAGAAGCAGAAGGAGAAACCGAGGCTGAAGGTGAGGCAGAAGGAGAGTTACTAGGTGAAGATGCTGGGACATCAAAAGCAGAAGTCTCTGGTGTGAAGTTTGATGTGTATACACCAGTCCCAAGTATCATACGGACTTCATCCATCCATCCGTTTACAAGATAACCAATTACGCTGTTTGCACCTATCTGCCAATCTACTCCAGTGCGATCATTAAATGTAACGCTTGCTATTGCAGTTCCGAGCTGAGTTCCATCTATGAAACATTTCGTATCTGTGCCAGATCTTGAGACAGCGACATGATACCATGTTCCGTCGGTGGCAAACCCAGGATCACCGAATGACTTATCGAAGCCACCAGGATAGTCACGGAATCGTATGTTCGCACCTTCTCGTGCAAAATAGAAGTACGATCCACCAGATGTTGGTCTACCTATCCAGCACTTTGATCCGTTGGCAT
>Ga0307378_10013527_pt1 | contig 10315 bp, 7 predicted proteins | sample UN1MG_FD_202238 | JGI IMG/M metagenome (GOLD analysis project Ga0307378, IMG submission 202238) | Soil microbial communities from Risofladan, Vaasa, Finland - UN-1 | ecosystem: Environmental > Terrestrial > Soil > Coastal area > Acid sulfate soil | place: Finland: Risofladan, Vaasa | collected...
ACGGTCTGGACGGCAGCGGCCAACGGGGAATGGACGAGCTATCAACTTTGGGCCGAACCATCATGGCCGAGTTCCACCAGGATGGGGAGATCACCAACTACGAGATCACCCCGCAGAAGATGGGGCTATCCGTGGGGGAGGAGAAGGTCATCCTCAGCAGTTTGGACAGGGAAGAGGAAGCCGTTCGATTCATCAGGGTGTTGTCCGGAGAGGAGAAGGGAGCCCGTCGGGACATCGTGGCCCTGAACACGGCTCCGATACTATACCTCAATGGCAACGTTTCCAGTCTGAACGAGGGCGTCGCCCGGGCCATGGACATCATGGATAGTGGCAAGGCCTTGGAAAAACTGAGGGACTGGGTCCGGGTCCAGAACTCCGAGGACCCCGGAATTAAGCTGGAAAAACTGGAGATCATGGTGGGGGCGGCCTACGCCGTCTAACCCATCAATCCTTTTTCATCTTCTTATCCTCTGCCTTTTTCATTTTATACCATTCAGACATGCGTTGCCGGTGCTCGTCCTCCGGTTCCACGGCAGTGATGATCAGGGCCGCCATCTGCTCCTCGTCATCTAGTTCGACCATGGGATATTCCACGCTCTTGATGATCCTCTGTATGAATGATTTAAGGAATTGCACATCATCGGCGTTACAGGTCTCGGGCAGTTTCATCTTGAAGACATGCAACTTCTGGTGAATGTCCAGGTAATGGCTGAATTCGGCCTGTTCCAGTAATTCTAGGAAGCGCGGTCGGTCCTTGCGTCTCTTGGACAGTTCCCTCATCCTTTCTGCCCATATGGACCCGAATTGGACCATGACACCTTCTTCGCCGAACACCTTCCACATGTTCCCCAAAAACCCCCTGATGGCAATTAAACCTTGCCATCCAACTTTCCGTCGACCTTCACATGAAAGCTCCGCTGTACTATGTTGACATTATCTATTTTTCGTAATTTCTATGCGAATAACACAGATTATCGCCTAATTGTCCTCCACAATCACCAACTGGACCAGGTATGACGCAGCAAATCTTTATGAACGCCACGGTCATTCCCTTTCCCCGATGCATATTAACGAAACGGTCATGAGATTCCGCCTATCGGCCTCTGCTCCGCTATACCGCTGGAGGGAGGAGTCCAGCTTGATCACCAAGCTGAGCGCGGCCCTGCTCTTCGCTTTGCTGACGGCCTTGGCCGCTCAGGTGCGTTTCGTTCTCCCTTTCACACCGGTGCCGCTTACTGGCCAGATCCTGATGGTGTTGCTTGGGGCCGCGGTCCTGGGACGTTTCGGAACCTTGAGCCAGGTGATGTACCTGGGCATGGGTGCGTCCTTCGGCTGGTTCACCGGGATGATGGGGACGGCCGCCCTGTTAGGGGTCACCGGGGGATACCTGCTCGGTTTTGTATTGGCCGCCGGCATAATGGGTGAACTAGTGGAGAGGAGGCAGCATTGGAGCGGTGGACAGGTCCTAGCGGTCATGACCTTGGGCATGGTGGTCATCTATGCTCTGGGAGCAGGGCAGCTGGCCCTACTGCTCGGCCTTAACTTTTGGGAGGCTCTCGCCCTAGGCGTACTGCCCTTTTTGCTGGTCGACGCTCTGAAGGTCGTAATGGCATCGAGCATCGCTATGCTCTTTCTGCGACCTCGTTCAGCCTAAACCCTTATCTCCCCCCTTTCCTTTCCAAGTACGAGGAGATCGAGTTGTCCCTTCTACCAGAGCATTCCCACTGTCTGAATTGCGATGAACCAGTGGACGAGGGTCAGGAATACTGCTCCGAAGAATGTAAAGCCATAATGAAAGGCGAGCAACAAAAGGAGCGCAATAGGAACATGTTCATGTTCGCCATCGTCGCGGTGGTGCTGATCGCCATAACGCTCTTAGTGAGCTTCGGTTAACGACCTTCCATTATCGAATGGACCATCTTGACGGTCCTAACCGTCTCCTTGACGTCATGCACCCTGAACAATCGAACGCCTTGCCAGCATGCCACCGCTGCCGAGGCCAGGCTACCTTCCAAACGATCGGTAGATTCCCCATCCAGGACCCGGGCCACGAAGGATTTGCGCGACGCACCCAACAGGACAGGTCTCCCTAGGGAGCGATATTCGTCCAGTCGTCGCATTATTTGCAGGTTGCCCTTAAGGTCCTTGCCGAAACCCAGCCCGGGATCGACCGCCAGGCTTTCCCATCGAACCCCTTTGCGGACAGCTTGCTCCACACGCTTCTCGAGGAAAGCATAGGTGTCCCCTACCACATCCACGTATTGAGTGTCAGACTGCATGTTGGCCGGTTCTCCCCTCATGTGCATGATGAAGGCTCCGGCACCAGCATCCCGTACGACTGTCGTCATCTCCTCGCCTAGCCCTGATACGTCATTGACCAAGGAAGCCCCGGCGCGCAAGGCCTTCCGGGCTACCTCCGGTCTCCTGGTATCCACCGATACAGGGAGGCCGACCTCCTCGCTCACCCTGGCGATGACCTTGGATATGCGCGCCCATTCCTCATCGGCCGGAACGACCGACGCACCGGGCCTGGTGGACTCTCCGCCGACATCGATCAGGTCGGCTCCCTCGGACCTCATCTGCTCCGCTCGCGCCACTGCCGCTTCGACATCAAAATGTTTCCCCCCATCGGAAAAAGAGTCAGGTGTCACGTTCAAAATGCCCATTATTCTTGGTCGGGAGAGGTCCATTGACCCACCGGACCATTCGAAGACCGGCGCCTCCTCCTGATCACGACGCTTCCAGGCCAAGGTCATCTCCTGAACCTTCTCCGGGGTCGCTCCCCCCATAAGCATCGCTTCCAGTACCACTGGGGTGATGGCTATGAGCGCCCTATCCCCTTTGCATAGGCATCCCTGCCCTCCCCGAACCTTCACTTCCTGGACCAGTGCCAAGGCGTCATTTCGGACGATGTCGTCCAAGAAGATGAACCGCTTGCTCGTCAGGTCACTACGGCCAAAGGTACCTTCTGGAACCCCCAGGCGCCGCCATTCCGCCAGGGCCTCGGTGATGCCGCCATAGGTACGAACTCTGGCCATGTCCACCTCTCACAAGAGTCGGTCCACCAGCTGGACCAGGTCCACGATCTCAGGTGCGGGGCGACCTTCCGCTCCGGCCTTGAGGTTGTTCACACAGAACGGGCAGGTGGTCACCAGCAGGTCGGCGAACGAGGCATCGTCCACGCGGTGGCCGGCGATGGCCTTTGATAGTTCAGGGTAAGCGGAACGAACGCCACCCCCTCCACCGCAGCAGACCGCCGTCTCCCGGTTCCGACCCATCTCCTTGAACTCCGCCTCCGGTATGCTGGACAGTATCTTTCGGGGAGCGTCGTAGACACCGCAGTGCCGACCCAGATGGCATGGGTCGTGATAGGTGATCACCCCTTTCATCGGACGAAGTTTCAATTCTTTCTCCGCCAGATATTCGGTGATATGCTGCACCTCGAACCCAAGATCGAAGCGCTTAGGATATTCCTCCTTGAACATGCGGTAGCAGCCAGCGCAGGAGTAGATGACCTTCTCTACCCCCAGAGAACGGATCTTCTCCAGATTCCTTTCCCATAGTCTTTCCACCTCTTCCTCGGGAACTCCGATGCGCTGCAGTACGCTACCGCAGCAGACCTCGTCCAGCAGGGTATAGTCCTCATCCAGCTTGTCCAGTATGGATATGGTGGCTTCGGCCAGCTCCCTGTCCCGGTAGGTGGCAGTGCAGCCGACAAAATAGCCTATCTTGGCTTTCCTTGGATGGCGTCCCAAGGTCTCCGGCACGCTATCCGTCTCTCCATACGGGTTGCCGGTCCTCACCACCTTCTCGACGATGGCGCGATGGCGGGGCAGCATGTGTCCGGCGGCCACCAGGTCACGGCGGGCGCTCTCCACCACGTTCACCACGGAAATGTTGGAGGGACAGCGGCGCTCACAATCCTTGCAGGTGGTGCACTGGTAAAGGTATTCCAATACTGAAGGGTCGGCCGGCACCTCCTTCTGCAGCAGCCCATAGGCCAACACCATCCTTCCCCGAGCCACGCTGGCATCCCAGCCTATAATCTTGAACGTCGGACATACGCTCTTGCAGAACCCGCAATAGGTACAGGTCATCAGTTCCTTCTTCACCTTCTGCAGGTTCTTGGCATCGATGGTATCACTCATGTTCACGCACCTTCGGTACGGTCACGCTGCCGTCCAACAGGACCAGTATCTCTGCGTCAGGCTTATTTGAAAGCAATCGGTCCACCGCCTCCTGCAGACTGGGAAAGGGAGTGACGTTCATTCTCTCCAGCACTCCGGTCGGCAGATCGGTGACCGCCCACACCTCCGCCTGGCACATGATCTCGGCCATCTTGGCCGCCTTATGATATCCCAATCTGTACTCCTCGGTCAGAGCTTGCAGGATGGTCCGAGGGTCCGGGGAACGGCTGAGCTGTTTCACGAAAGTATCGTCTCCCACACCTTCTCGGCACTTGGAGACCAGGATGAGCGTTCCGCTCTCCTTCAAGGCCCACTTGGCATTGTCGATGGCCTTCTGTGATTGGTACAGGTCCACGTCCATTGGATACGGCGCTACGGTGATCACCGCGTCGTATCTTTTCGGAATATCGATCGAGAACACTTGATCGGCCCAGACGATGGCCTGGTGGAACGCATCATGCAGTTCACCGGCCGCCGCCCGGTAGATCTCCTGATGACGGTCCAGCACTACCTGGATAGAGAAGATGTCCTTCTTTACCACCGATAAGGCGTCCATCATGTCCTCGTGCACTGGATTTCCCTCCAGGACGAGCGCTTTTGCCTCCGGTCTCATGGCCAACTTATGGTTCTGTTCAATGGTCTTGAACGAGGCCACGCCCGGCAGGAACGATTTTCTTCCTCCGGTGTAACCGGCGAAGTAATGAGGTTCCACGCTGGTGATTATGATTAGGCGGTCAGCATCCACCGCTACCTGGTTCACGTCCATGTCCGTGCCGTTCTTGGAGATGCCCAGATGTACGGTCGGAGAAAGATGGGCGTCATGGACCAAGATGCGATCGCGCAAGATCTCCAAATGATCTCCGAATATGAATCGCAGCTCCTCCTCCGTTGGGCCGCGGTGGGCGCCGGTGGCGATGAGGTAACGTGCCTGGTGCAGGTTCATGTGATCGGCCAGGGCGTCCAGGACCTTGGCGGTGGGCGTGGGGCGAGTACCGTCGTTGACGATGAAGACGACGTCCTCTCCCCCTTCAAGGAACGATTCCAGGGAGCGCTCGCCGCAGGGGTGGGAAAGCGCATGGTCGATCTTCTTGGCAGACCCACAGACCTCATTGGGCCCGGCTATCCTGGCCAGATTGACATCTGGCACCTCTGCCTCGATGGTCCCCTTCTCCCCATATGGCAACTTCAATCGCATGCGTTCCACCGTTGGCTAAATTACTATTAAAGAATTGTCATAGAAGAGCTTTAGTGAGCAATGGGGCGATGGACGTAGGTTCGTTGAAAGCCGTCTCCAAGCCGACCGATCTAATGATCCATAGAATTCTCAGTTTGGAAAGAACAAAGGAAAGCATTAGGACATTGGTCACTGTTCCCCCCTTTCATCTCGATTGGGGGAGCATTCTCTTGAGTAAAGTGTTAGCTAGATCGGTTGGGCTTTTAATAGCGTTGTTGATCACCGCAATATTCCTTTCTTCCGGAATGGTGGGAACGGCCGCCGCCTTTGAGGTGCACGATCCCATATCCATTGATGGTAATGGCGCGCTGGCGTCAGCGGGATTTCCTGGCAATGGTACGGTGGACAATCCCTATCTCATCCAAGGCTACGAGATCAACGGCAATGGTAGCTATGCCATCTACATTCACAACACGAACGCTTACCTGACCATCCGCGACTGCCACCTTTACGGGGCGACCGGTGGGGGCAAAGCTGGAATCTATCTCGGCGCATGTGAAAACGTTAAACTGATCAACAACACCTGTAACGGCAACGCTGTTGGTATTATCATATCATCTTGCAACGGCAACTTGATAATGAACAACGTCTGCAATGACAATATCAATGGGATTTATTTAACCCGCTCGTCGGTTAACACCATTTCGGGAAACAATTGTAATGGAAATCTTAACGAAGGTATCTATTTAGAACAATCATGGGGCAATACCATATCGAGCAACGTCTGCAGTGATAACGTCTATAGGGGCATTTACATATGGTATTCGGATGGCACCGTCATAACCAACAACGACTGTATCAATAACACCGAAGGTGGCATTTATGTTCTGTTGAGCAATAATAACCAGCTGACGAACAACACGTGCACCTTTAGCAATCATTCTACTTTCACCTATTCTGGGGGAATATTCCTCCGCCAATCCATCGGCAGTGCGGTCACCAGCAACGACTGCAATAATAACATCAACGGGATCTTACTTCGGTCCTCTACAAACATAATGGTCTCCTCCAATTACTGCGATGACAACCTAGTGAGCGGCATCAACCTGATACAATCAAGCTCGAACAATGATATTGCCAACAACACCTGCACTGGCAATGGCGAAAACGGTATCCGGTTGGATACATCAAGCAACAACGTGTTAGATAATAACGTCTGCAACGACACGCCCTACCACGGCATCTGTCTGGCATCCTCCAGCAACTTCAACACGATATCGAACAACACCTGCGGCAACAACTCCAACGGCATCCATCTGGCTTTCAGCTCTAACAACAACGTTATCGAGTACAACGATCTCAACGACAACACCGCGTACGGCATCTACCTGATCGAACACTGTGAATCTAACCGTTTAAAGAACAACACCTGCAGCGAAAATGAAATAGGCATCTACCTGTACGTGTCGAGCAGCAACGTCATATCTAACAATGCCTGCGACGACTGCAGCTCCAACGGCATCTTCCTATACCAATCGGACAGCAACACCATATCCAACAACACCGACACTGGCAATGGCGATAGCGGTATCCGGTTGGATTCATCGAGCAACAATACATTGGTGAGCAACACCTGCACCGGTGGCAGCTATGGCATTTTCTTGTCCTCTTCGAGCAATAACACCTTAGTGAACAACAACTGCACCGGTAATGGCATCGATCTGGAGGGGTTGTGCGACTTCAACACGATATCGAACAACACCTGTAGCAACATCAGAATATCGAGCGGTTGCAACAATACCGTTTCCAACAACACCTGCAGCGATAGTGGCGGCCGCGGCATCTCATTATCGAACGGCAGCAACGATAATAACGTGTCCAACAACACCTGCAGCAACAATTTCTTCGGTATTTTCCTGATAGGGGACCGCAATATCATATCTGACAATGACTGCTACGATAACACCAACGGCATCTCCGTCCTGGATGGTAGCGGCAACGCTATCTCGAACAACAAATGCCACGACAACACCGAGGCCGGGATAAACCTGACGTCCTCGAACAACGTGGTCGCGAACAACGACTGCAACAACAACAAATATGGCATCTTCGTCCAGAATGGTGGCGATAACACCATCGCGAACAACGGCTGCAGCAACAATATCTACGGCATCTACCTGTACGAATCGAGCAACAACACCGTATCCTCCAACACCTGCGTCGATAATCAGGTAAGCATCTACCTGTGCGGATCGAGCAACACCGTATCCAACAACAACTGCGACAACAGTGGATCATACGGCATCTGCCTGGACCAATCGAGCAACAACACCATATCTAACAACGACTGCAATGGTAACTATTACGGATTCTACCTGTACAAATCGAGCAACAACACTATAATTAACAACGACTGCACCGAAAATTCAGACTGCGGCATCAACCTGTACCGATCGAGCAACAACACGATATCCAACAACGATTGTAGCGATGATGGTCGCTTCGGCATCTATCTCTTCATGCAGAGCAACTACAACACCATCTTTAACAACGATTGCAACAACGATCACGTAGGCATCTTCCCGGACGGATCGAGCAACAACATCATATCCAACAACACCTGCAGCGAAAATTCCTATGGCATCGTCCTGGAAGGATCGAGCAACAACATCATATCCAACAACACCTGCAACGCCTGCACCGACTACGGCATCTACCTGTATGGATCGAGCAATTTCAACCATATTTTCTATAATGTGCTGACGAACAACAATGGCGCTTCTTCAATGTACAACTCATCGCAGGTGCAGGCATACGATGAATGCACGAACTATTGGAACTCGTCATCGTACGGCAACCATTGGAGCGACTGGACCGCGCCGGACGCCGATGGCGACGGCATCGTCGATACGCCATACGCGATCGATGGCGGGAGCAATTCGGACCTCTTCCCGGTCGCATCGTTGCTGACGCTAGAAATGACCTGCCCGGTATCCTCGCCGTTCTATACCAATGCGACCAGCATCACCATCTCCGGAACAGCCTATGGCGGCTTCGGGGGGAACGTCATCACCTGGTCTAATGAGCGAACGGGTGGGTCTGGGATATGTGACGGCACTTATTCCTGGACCGCCACCTTCGATCTCGCCCTCGGTGTGAACGATATCATCCTGACGGCCACCGATTCGACCGGTCGATGTTCCATAATGAACGTGACGGTCGTGTACGATACCACTGCTCCGGCCCTTGATATCGTCTCACCCGCCGATGGTGCATACAACAACACCGGCAACGTGACGGTGCAATGGGCCGCCAGTGACAACGTGGGCATCGCCTACTACAATGTCAGCATCGACAATGCCGCTTGGACCACCGTGAGCGGAACGAGCTATGAGTTCATCGGTCTCGATGACGGCGATCACACCGTCCTCGTTCAGGCCTACGATTTGGCCGGTAACTTCAACGAGACCACGGTGGCCTTCGTCGTCGACACTACCGCTCCGACGCTGACCATAACCTCGCCTGCTAACGGCTCGTATAACAACACCGGCAACGTGACGGTGCAATGGGCCGCCAGTGACAACGTGGGCATCGCCTACTACAATGTCAGCATCGACAATGCCGCTTGGACCACCGTGAGCGGAACGAGCCAGGTGTTCAATGGCCTCGAGAACGGTAACCACACCGTCATGGTTCAGGCCTACGATCTGGCCGGTAACTCCAACGAGACCACGGTCTCATTCATGGTCGACACGGTCGCTCCGACCATCACCTTCACGCCGACCGGAAGCGCGTTGGCCCTGAACGTCACGATGAGCGTCACCTTCTCCGAGACGATGAACATCACCTCGGTGCTCATCACCGTCAACGGCATCCCTGGCACCTTATCATGGAGCGGTGAGGTAGCAACAATAACGCCCTCGGCGGCGCTGACGTTCAACACGACGTACACGGTCGTGGTGAGCGGCAAGGACCTGGCAGGTAACTCGATCGACCAGGAGTGGTCGTTCAGCACCCTCAAGGACGAAGGTACCGTCGCCGGGACGATAAGGGACCAGAACGGGAACGCCTTAGCGAACGTGACGGTCACCCTCAGCGGCGGCCGGACGACGATGACGGACGCCAACGGTCACTTCCTCTTCGAGAACGTAGCTGCCGGAGATCTCACGGTGATGGTCGAACTGGACGGATACGAGACGCTGACGCGGAACATCACCGTCACCGCTGGCGTCACCAACGACCTGGGCGAGCTGACCATGATCGAGATACCGGATGGCGATGGGGGCGATGACAATAGTATGATGATCATCGTGGTAGTCCTGATGGTCCTGGTCATCGTGGGCGTGGTTGGGGTCGTCCTGTACAAGAAGAAAAAATGATCGAACCGAGACAAACCTCTTAATCCCTTTATCTTTTTAAAAAGGGGGAAAGGGTTATTCGCCCTCTCCGCTCTCTACCGTCCATGGACCGCCTGCGAGACATCGGCGAAAAGAAGATGGTGAGCACCATAACTTCCATGCTCAACACCTCGGCCATGCTGGGACCTGGCGATGATGCCGCAGTTCTGGAGATGGGCGATCGATATCTGGTGATCAGCACCGACATGCTATGGCAGGGCACCCATTTCCACCCGTCGATGAGCTGGTGGCAGAAAGGCTGGATGGCAGCAGCGGTCAACTTCAGCGACGTAGCGGCCATGGGAGCACAGCCTCTGGGATTGTTGTTGGCCATGGGTCTTCCATCAGACCTTCGCATCAAGAACGTGCAGGATATCGTGCAAGGAGCCGCAGACTGCTGCGATCGTTTAGGGACCGATTATCTGGGAGGGGACACCAAAGAATGCTCCGAACTGGTGCTCACCGGGACCGCTTTGGGCAATGTACCACGGAACGGACTGCTGACCCGGTCGGGAGCGAGGCCAGGGGACATCCTGATCATGACCGGCAGCGCCGGA
>Ga0307378_10013528_pt1 | contig 10315 bp, 3 predicted proteins | sample UN1MG_FD_202238 | JGI IMG/M metagenome (GOLD analysis project Ga0307378, IMG submission 202238) | Soil microbial communities from Risofladan, Vaasa, Finland - UN-1 | ecosystem: Environmental > Terrestrial > Soil > Coastal area > Acid sulfate soil | place: Finland: Risofladan, Vaasa | collected...
CCTGTACCGATGACAATCAGCCAACTCCAGGCCAGGTGGATCACCCCAAAATGAGAAAGCAGCGTAAGAGACAGTGTAAGCAGTGTACTTACAACCATAGCTACGATATTGCCATGGTTTGCCCTTCGCTTTGTGAGCAACCCCAACAGGAAAATACCTAAAATCGCCCCACCGGTGATAGAAAATATCTCAAAGGCAAACCAAAGTATATTCTTGACCGGATCACAGGCCAGGGCAATCAGTGCCAGGATTAAACCGAAAACAACGACGCCGGCCCGAGAAGCCAGCAAATAATGCTTTTCGGATGCCTTGTTTCTGGTTAAAGGTCGGTAAATATCCGTTATGAAAGACGAAGCAAGCGAACTGAGCGGAGAATCGATGCTGGCCAAAATAATAGCTGCCAGGAGCAGACCCTTGAGCCCCGCCGGGAGTGAATTAGCTACAAAATGAGAGAAAACTTCCTTGGCCTTGGCCGGTGGGGTGACATCAGCATTCTGTTGATAGAAGACATAAAGCAATGTTCCAATCGCCAGGTAGAGGCACATAACGGGAATAACGGTAATAATCGTTGATATGAGGGTTTTTTGGCTGGCCTTGTGAGTTTTGACGGTGAGCAAACGCTGGGTCATTTCCTGGTCGGTGCCGAACGCCGCCATACCGATGAAGAAACCGCTAAGACTGCCGACCCAGAAAGTGGTGGGGTCGTTGAGATTAAAATCAAACCTTACTGCACTCAATCGCCCCGCCTTCTCAGCGATCTGCCAGGCCTCGCCCAATCCGCCCTGGATTTGGTAGATAAGGTAGATGAACAAGGCAACACCAGCCACGAAAAAACAAATCGCCTGATACGCACCGGCCCAGACGACGGCTTTGATGCCTCCGAAGGCGATAAAGATTATACTGACAACGCTAAACATCAAAAGTGTCTGTATCAGATTCCAGCCCATAATCAGGGCAACACCCATACAGGCGGCATAGAGCCTTACGCCGGAGGCAATTAGACGCGTGAGAAAGAAAAACGCCGAGCCTGCATACTGGGTTGCGGGCCCGAATCGGTGCCGGAGAAACTCGTAAATGCTCGTACAGTCATATTTGTAAAAAACCGGTAGAAACAGAAACGCCACCGCAACACGTGCCAAAGCCTGGCCGATAAAAAACGGAACATATTCCCAGTTTTCACCATAGGCCATCGCTGGAAATCCGACGATAGTAAGGGCGCTGATCTCGGCAGCGGCAAAAGAAAGACAGGCAACAATCGCCGGCACCCTCCTGCGACCGAGAAAATAGTCGTTGGTATCTTTCTGCTCCCTGCCAAATACATAGGAGATAACAAAGAGAAGCAAAACCGCGACAGTAACGATAAGAACATCAATTTGACCTAAGGTTCCTGCAAAATTTTGGATAGCAAGGTGTCCTGTCATACCGTTTCCTTTGTGCCTCCACGCAAAGATTCGGCTGCATTCGTTGAACAGCTTGGTACACCCTGCGTACAATGTGTCAAACCAAATGCGCCCGGCCTCGTCACCCGGTTAGCGAATGCGTCGGACATCGGACCCACTTCGCGTATTTCGTTTAGCTTTGAAAGTTTTCTGATGGCCTTCTTCATTTCTATCCTGCTACACATGTTATGCGATTTGAGACACATCAATTACGGTTATATGCTGCCGGATTATACACACATATAAGTTTACTCGCAATGTGGGCTTCAGGTGAAAAACGCATTTACACAATTCATATTAGATGATATGAATATATATTCCATGTACTAAGACGAGGATTAGAACGAACAGACTTAGGTGTTCACAGTGTCAGATACAATTGAAAAAGCGAAAAAGTTTTTGAGTGAGGAACAAGCGTTTCGCTTAGGAGAACTGCCCACAGAATCATCTCATCCAAAAACCAAAGCACTCTCTGAAACGGTCGGTTCCGACCTTGCTGCTGGTATTCGGCTGCTGCAGTCTGTGGATGAAGATATCCCACCGATCGTGGAAAAGGTTCTTGCGCAGGAAACCTTCCAGGACCTCGTCAAGACGTTTGTCAATGCCCTGAAAGCCCGAAAGCGGATTTACTTTACCGGCTGCGGGGCGACAGGGCGTCTGAGCATACTGTTAGAGGCAGCGTGGAGACGGTTCTGGCACCGGCTCAAGCAAAAGCATCCCGATATATCGACAAAAATGCTTGAAATGGATGACCGTATTGTCAGCATTATGGCAGGGGGGGACTTTGCTTTGATTAAGTCAGTGGAAGGATTCGAGGATTTCCCGGATTTTGGCCGATATCAATTGAAACAAGCGGGTGTTACACGAGGTGATGTTGTCGTTGCCATTACGGAGGGAGGAGAGACACCTTTTGTGATTGGCACCGCATGGCAGGGACTCGATGCGGGAGCACACGTCTTTTTTGTATATAACAATCCGACCGACATACTGCGCCGTTACATACAGCGGTCCCGACAGGTGATTGAGGAGCCGCGCATCCGAAAGCTGGATCTGACGACAGGGCCGATGGCCATCACCGGGTCGACAAGAATGCAGGCCGTGACAATAGAGTTGTTGATTGTCGGTAGCGCTCTGGAGATAGCTTTGATGCAGTTTCTACAAGAGCACCTCTCAGCATCGCAATTAGTAAAGCTGGGGCTTTGCGTCCGTCCGATTATGGGATACCATCAGTTGTTCGTAAACCTGCTCAGGCAGCTATCGAATCCAGCAGCCGTGGAAGCAATGGCCCGCGTAACGGAGTTTGAAGAGAATATCTACCGGCGAGGCGGCTTAATTACTTATATGACTGATTCCGTTATGTTAGATGTGCTGACGGACACAACAGAGCGTTCACCCACGTTCATGGTACCGCCTTTTCGAAAAGATGGGGACAACTGTTCTCCCCAATCCTGGGCATTTGTTAAAAACCCATTCCACCCGACGGAAAAGGCATGGCGGGATATGCTGCAGCGCGAGCCGCGCGGGTTGGAATGGGGGCCTGCCGTTTATAAACAACTGAATGCTCCATCCATATTGCAAGCCCAACCACCTCGACTGAATAATGCCGAGCTATTCAAATTCAGGATAGGTAATGAACCAGACCCAACACGGGCTAATGCCGTAGATTCGGCGCTGGTGGTGATTTCCGTCGGGACTCAAATAGACCATTTGAGCCACAATGGCCTGAAACGGTTTGGCTCTGAATATAAAAGAACTGCAGCATTCGCTATTGGCTCGGAAACCGCTGCTGTGCAAACAGATGAGCTATTTCAGTTTCGCTGCGATTTGTCTGATTCACCGCTGCAATTGTGGCACCATCTTGCTGTTAAGCTTATTTTGAATACCATTTCTACCGCAACGATGGTCCGGATGGGTCGAGTCGTTGGTAACGCTATGGTCTGGCTGTCACCCAGTTGCAAAAAACTCATAGACCGCGGGTCGCGTCTGATTTCTCAACAGACAGGATGCAGTTACGAGCAGGCGTGTATCACACTGCACCAGACAATGGAAGAAGTAGAATCCCATTCGCAGCAGGGTCGGGAGACTCCCTCGCCGGTTGCCCTGGCCATCGAAAGAATCAGCGCTAAGCGTGGAAAATCCTGATTCGCAACGCCGGCTCCTCCCGTCCCCAGCGAAGTGTCGTCCTCCGATTACCGCAAGCCGTCTCTCGGCAAATAAAAATCTCCCGGTCCCAATCCCACTCCACTGGGATACGGAACGCTCCCGTCAGGAGTTATTGATACCTTCATAGGTACAACTTCTGAGGATGTAAAACTTTCGACATGCCCGTCCGTATAACCCGCGTGCAGTTTGATATTGAGCATATCCAAAGTAATGTTGCCATCAGAGTCAAAACGAGACCAATAAGCAGACGAAACTTCAGTCCCCAGCGTAAGGCTCGCGCCCATAAATTGTTCACAACTGCCGTAAGCATTCGGGCTTCGGTGATGGTCGTAACCGAAATAATCACTTACGAGCAATTTGCTCTGCCCCGGCTCACCTAACGAATTCCGCGGTCCTCTAAAGGGGGCTTTTGGACCCTCCAGAAAACCCACATAATTCCAGTAAAAGCAATACGTCCCCAAAACCGGGTCAGACGGAAAGGACGTCTCAGGATTGTCCCAGTCATCACCAGCTTCCCACACTTCCTGGAGGTATTTGTATTTCCTGGGGGCATTCGGGCAAAACAAAGTGCTTGCATCCTTAATGTAGCTGCGCAAATATTCACTCATCGCACGGTATGTCTGCGAAGGACGTGACTTACAAGCGGTCATCATCGTGGGCTCCTGCCAATGCCAGCTGCTTCCAAATGTTATAGTAGCCACCGATTCGGGATATTGCCCATCGTTGTCAGCAGCATATAGGCTCACAGCATTCACAATATGCCGCTGGTTTACTATACCGAGTACCGTGCGGGCTTGACGCCTGGCTTTAGTCAGTACCGGTAACAAAATACCCGTTAGCAGCGAAATGATGGAGATAACCACCAAAAGCTCAACTAAAGTAAATCCCCGGCTTTCGCTGCCCTTTTTGCCAGATTTGTAACCTTTGACTCCGATAGGTTTCTCCCGCGCAACTTATTAACCCTTTTTCGGCTTCTCGTGATTATCTGAAGCTGTTCTTATAATACCACACTCGCAATGTATTTTCAATCCTGTTCTCATTGCGCATACATTTAGGGCACAGCCTTGAGCATACTGTCCAAAGCTTGACCCACCTATTCGTTATTATAAAGCCGGTTCGAGCTCCACCTAAAACCGGTTTTACTATTCAACCCAGTCTGTTACCTGCAGCCAATTCTCAGCCAAAGCCGCTAAATCTATCCTGTTCACTATACCATCGCGGTTCAAATCACCGGGTTGTTCAGGTGCGGTTTTTAGCCAATCTTGTGTCTGATGCGCAAAATCCAAAAAATTGACGGTTCCATCGTTATTCAGGTCTGCCAGAAGTGTCCAGCCGTGCGGGGGCATACTGGCCTGGCCGGTTCCCCCATAAGCTCCCATGTTGATGCGCAGATTGACGCCCCAAATATTGTCAGGGTCTCGAGGCACGCTCATTAACTCACCGCCCAGCCGTGCTCCCGGATTACCTGCATCTATGCACCGGCTTGTAATATAATCATAGGTCCAGGATTTGCCCTCTGTATTCCAACGCCAGCCTTCACTTTTCAAATGATAATCACCTTCGATTAATGTTAAGTCATCTATTCCCCAGTATCCTAACCGAACAAAGCAAGGGTCTGTGTCAATATTTCCCGGACCCCACTCCACACTACCATCGCCGACAACCTCCTCCAAGCCACCCTGTACATTAGAATACGAGATGTTCAGTGTTTCCCCATTAGTGACAGCAAGTTGAGAGCCGAAATTATTGTAGATAATACAATTTTCTATTGTCGCCGTGCCGACACTCACACCAGAAAGATTATTCGCTATGGTACAGTTCTTAATCAAACCGTTGCATCCGAAAACAACAGGATATATACCACATAAAGCGACGGTGGTATTGTCCGTTATCAAGCAGTTGCTGATTATCCCATCACAATCTTTTATCACCGTTGCACCGCAAGGCCCATTGCCGCTCATATTACAGTGGCTAATCGTGGCATGGGTATGATTGCCATAGATAGCACCGTACTGAAGATCATGAATTCTAAAACCTGTAAATGTACAATTTGGTTCCTCGTTCCCGCTAAACTGTACATAGCCTCTAATAATGGTATTGTCAACTATATCCCAATCAGTCGGGTCGGCACTTGTCAGAGTGATATTTTTGCCGAGAAAATCGATACTATTACCAGTGCTTGGTTCGAAGAAATATGAACCCGACTGGACCAGAACTGTATACCCGTCTACCGCCAAATCGATAGCTTCCTGGATAGTGTCGAACGGATGGGGCTCGGTTCCGTCTTCGAGAGGATCGCTGACTGCCGGGTCACCAGGCACCGGGTCGTTCGGTGCATCATCATCGACATATATTAGACCGCTGAATTCATAGGCGCCCATGTCCACCGTGTTGCCTACGATGCGGGGATTACCGTCAAGGTCGGTCAGTACAGAAGGTAGAACGGCTGCATTATCGCCCACGCCGATGCAGGGCGAATCTGGCAGCAGGTGATAGTCACCATCTATCCAGACATCATCGTTCGCATCGGCCGGTGTTCCATTTGCGTCCCAATAGCCCAACTCGACAAAACACGGATCGGCATCGATGTTGCCGATTCCGCCCAAGGCGCCGGTCCATCCCTGAATGCAACTGTAGTTAACAGGGGGACTCCAGCCCCAAACAGGCATGACTTGGGCGGATTCATCAGCGCCACCTGCGTCAGTATTTCCCCATAAGATACAATTCTCGAAGTGTGAAATCCCATCAAGGACTATTACTCCACCACATTCATCCGAAGCACGATTACCAGTGAATGTGCAGTTTATTATTCCGGGATAACCCTCAATAATACCAATTGCACCGCCGGTTACAGCCGAGTTGCCGGCGAAGAGACAGTTACTTATATCCGGTAAACTTTCACCATCCAGAGAGATTCCTCCTCCTGTCCAGCCGGCACTATTCGCTATGAAACGGCAATTAGTGATCGTTAAACAAGCGTAACTTGGTCCCGGAGAATGTATTCCTCCGCCTCTACTTTCGGCCCTATTGCGAATGATGGTACAGTTTTCAATTGTGAAGTTGAGGTCCGGAGAGACATATATTCCTCCGCCCTGCTCGTGAAAGAATTCGAAACCATTTGCATTTCCGCCCGTTATAGTGAAACCGTCGAGGATAGTAGTGTCGCCACTGGCGCCGCCTCTTACGACGTGATAGCTGTTCTCGTCATTGTTCTCGAAGTTAAGGCCGTCGTCGCCATTCAGATCTCCGCTGAGGATGGTTTTGTGGAGTTTGATGTCACGGGCGTTGGGGTTAGGTTCACCAAAGCCGGCGTAGCCGCCTTTAACAGTCAAGCGTGCCTTTATCCGGAAGTTCGCTTGCCTGTCGCCGGGCGTGACTGAGGCCCCTTGATCGGGTTTGTAGATACCTTGGGCAATCCTTATCTCTGTGAGGGGGATGGCGTTGAACAAGGCGTCCTGAAGGTGCCTGAACGCTGTGGCCCAACTCTTCCCATCGCCGCCAAACGGAGCATTCGCATCGACATACAAAATGCACATATCCTGGAATTCATACGCGCCCATATCTACTCTATCACCCACTATCCGCGGATTACCGTCAAGGTCGGTCAGAACTGATGGTGGGATGGCTGTGTTATCGCCCGTGTCAATACAAGGCGAACCAAGTGACAAACGCAGGTTGTCGTCCTCTGTGCCAACAACGTTATCCTCCCCATCTGGGTCAACAAAATACGGCTCAGCGTCGATGTTGCCCTCTTCCCAGATCAGGGTACATCCATCCGGTACGTAAAGTCCTTCTAATCCATTTTCAATATCGCAATAACTTACCGTAAGGGTTGAACTGCCGTGCGAACCTGATGTGGCTATTTGGCTTCCGGTCTGTGCAGTATTACCCCAAAAAATGCTGTTGATAGCAATTGTATCACATTCGATGTTGCTGAAGATTGCGCCGCCGTAATTCGCAGAGTTACCCACGAACGTACAGTTGACAGACCTTGAAGTGTTCTCCATGTTAGCTAAAGCGCCACCCCAAACCTGAGCATGATTATTGGCCAACAGACAGTTAGTTAGTGTAATATCCCCGTCAGAGTAGATGGCACCTGAATACTCGGCTTGATTGCTTACCAAGATGCATTCGGATAATACTAATGAGGCGTATATGTTATAGATAGCAGCGCCGCATTCGGCAGAGCCATCGCGAAACTCACAATGGATAATGTTAAGTTCTCCAAAGCCTGTATGCGATATTGCACCCCCATGTACGTCGGCTGTGTTATTCTCAAAGACACAATCGGTCAATGTCCCGCTGGAGTCACCGCCGATGAAGATCGCACCTCCATCAACTGCCAGGTTTTCGGTGAAAGCGCAATTGGTCAGCACCGGACTGCCTCCATCGTTGTATATCGCACCACCGCAAGAGTAATCAGCCCGGTTACCGATGAACGAACAATCCCTAAGTGTGGGATTGCTGTTATAGTTGGCCATCGCACCGCCGTAATACTCACTGTCAAAACCGGTTACGACGTTGGCCCTGAAAACGCAGTTCTCTAATAAAGGACTGCTGTTGATGTTACATACTCCGGCGCCGGCACTGGACGCATCGGGACCAAAGGCAACATTCTCTTCGAAAATGCAATTGCGAAATGTCGGGCTGCCATCGCGGTTGAAAACAGCCGCACCCGAGGTCTCCGGCAGAAAAATATATGTCGATTCCAGGCTGGGATTTCCATCGTCAAAACCGCTTTCGCCATCGATCTGGCCATACCATGTCCAGGTCGTGTTTTTGCGGAAAGTACAGTTAATCACTGTCGGACTTCCGGAATCGTTTAACATCCCGGCCCCCGAGCTAAGAAGAGGGTCGTTACTGTCGTAACTGCCCAACACCGGGCCGCTGGCACAACCGCTGGTTATAGTAAACCCATCCAGCACAGCCGTGCTGTTCGTGCCGCTGCCGGTTACTACATGGTAGCTGTTTTCAGTAAAAGTGGGCTCCTGCCAAACGTCCCATGCATCGTTGACATCTATGTCGTTGCCGACGAGGTCGCCGCTGAGGACCGTTTCATATAGCTCTATGTCACGAACATCCGGGCCCGGCTCGCCAAAGCCGGCATACCCGCCCCTGATGGCGACGCCATTTTTGAGCTGGAACGTGTCCGCTCGGCTGGGCGGCTGCGCGCTATAGCTATTCAAATGAGGTTTGTAAATGCCCTGAGCCACTCGTATCTCGGTGCCTGGTAAGGTGTTGAACAAAGCGTCCTGCAGGTACTTGAACGCCGTGGCCCAACTACTCCCATCACCGCCGGGAGGAGCATCCGTGTCAACGTAGGCTATCTTTACCAAGTTGGCTATGGCCTCCAAAGTGAAGCCGGGCTCGCCAACCATGAGAGGGAACCTCTGGCCCGTTAGACGAACGTGCCCATTCTGAAATGTAAGAGTGATGTGGATGTCGTAGCTCTGACGCACTGGGTGCCCTGGTGGCAATTCAAACTCGATTGTCGTATCATTGACAACGTCCCCAACAAGCTCGTCCGTATAGAAAAGCTCGCCGAGGTCCCCTGTTTGGAAATTCGGGTCGTTGCTGAACGTGGCATTGACCGAGTCGAACGAGGCTGTACCTGTATTGGGATCAATCTTTAGTTGGAACCCTCCCGTTAAAGTGTATGTTTCACTATACAGGAAGGACCGAACGACCGTACTCTGGTTCGGGTCGAACGTGTAAGTGTATGACGTGCCGGACGCAGTCCCTATCCAAAGAGAACACACTACAATTGTCACCGCCAGAATTTTTCCTCTAATTCCTTCCATTTCCATGACCTTTGCTCCTTTCCAACAAAACGACAGATTACTATTCCTGCCCCAACTTACCTTGCACTAATCGTACGAGCCACAGCATCCCTGACCTGTCCTGGTGTCCCTGTGTGGAGCTTTTCCGCCTCGGCTCGGCAAACTCACTAACGATACCGTCAATTCCCTGCAGGTAATCAAAATGTAATTGCCCCCCGGTATCACCGGAAAAGGTAATTGACTCAATAACATCTTTTTCCATATCAATGGTATATACAATTTGTCCATCTTTGGGCTTCAGGACTACTTGGGCCCTGCCGCTGCTCTCGCTGTATTTTGTCTCAAACCATATGCGTTTTTGGGCGGCATCCCGCCGTACCGTATCTATTGTGTGCAGCCCCATCCAGGGCCGAGAAAGCCCGGCAAAATTAACTTCATTTACATTACTTTCCCCTACCTTCAATATTACCCACGGCCAATGACTTTGACCGGCCGTGTATGTAAATGGTATCCTTCCTCTGCCCCGGGCCTCTTTGCCGTCAATTTGGCCTGTTATTTTGAAATATGTCCATCCCCTTTTGTGCATCGCGTCGCGATTATCGACCACTTTTGCCTCAGCCGGCCAACTATAGCGGTAAAATTCTTCATCTGATATGTCGCGGCGATGAGTTATCTGTGAATGGCTGCTGTTTTGGTCTTGCTTTACGACTACCAGCAAGCCATCCGCACTGTGGGGAACATATTTCATCTTTTCCCTCTTGCCTCCAACCACGGAAAGAAACTCTCCAAATTGGGGACTATCCGTTGGCAGTCTTTGAACACTCAGGTCGCTGGCCCACATGCGGTGATTCTTTATATAAATAGTATCGTTCTGCTTGTAGTAGTTGGCCTGGTCATTTTGCAGCCACTGGCTGTAAGATTGTTGTTTACCGT
>Ga0307378_10013532_pt1 | contig 10315 bp, 10 predicted proteins | sample UN1MG_FD_202238 | JGI IMG/M metagenome (GOLD analysis project Ga0307378, IMG submission 202238) | Soil microbial communities from Risofladan, Vaasa, Finland - UN-1 | ecosystem: Environmental > Terrestrial > Soil > Coastal area > Acid sulfate soil | place: Finland: Risofladan, Vaasa | collected...
GTTTGGTGTGGGACAACAAACCAAATAGTGTTAGGTGTAATTTCTAGGAGGATAAATGAATACAGCATTGATCACTGGTGTGACAGGTCAGGATGGTAGTTATCTGGCAGAATTCCTACTTGAACAAGAATATCGAGTTATCGGTATGGAACGTAGGAACAGCAATAATAACCACCAAAGAATAGAACACATTTTAGACGATGGTGACTTTGAGCTGGTGTCTGGCGACTTGTTAGACCAGAGTTCAATGATTGACATTGTAGAGAAGTATAAACCCGATGAAGTGTACAACTTAGCTGCACAAAGTTTTGTACCTGTGTCGTGGAAACAGCCCATTTTTACGAGTGATGTAACAGGGCTTGGTGTATTACGAATATTAGAGGCTGTTAGGCAAGCCCAACCAAATGCTAGGTTTTATCAAGCATCTACAAGTGAGATGTTCGGTAAAGTCAAAGAAACCCCCCAAAACGAACTAACCCCATTTTACCCTCGCAGTCCCTATGGGGTTGCGAAAGTATATGGACACTGGATAACAATAAACTATCGAGAAAGTTATGATATGTTTGCTACGACAGGGATTTTATTTAATCATGAAAGCCCTAGACGAGGAGAGACTTTTGTAACACGAAAGATTTCTAAAGCAGTTGCCCGTATCAAAGAGGGTCTACAATATGAATTAAGATTAGGAAATCTAGATTCAAAGAGAGATTGGGGTTACGCTGGCGATTATGTTAAAGCTATGTGGATGATGCTACAGCATGACAAACCCGATACTTTTGTTATCGGCACGGATGCAACCTACTCGGTTAGAGAATTCATAGATATTGCCTTTAGTTATGTGGGATTGGTTTATGAGGATTATGTACGTATTGATCCAGAATTTTATCGACCTGCTGAGGTTGACTTGCTAATTTCAGATGCTAGTAAGGCTAGAGAGACATTGGGCTGGACACCAGATACCTCCTTTAAAGAACTTGTAGAAATGATGGTAGATCACGATTTATGGGAGGTAAGGAATGACTAGAGCTGAAACACAATGTCGAGTTTGTAATGGAAGTTTCGTTGACCTTTTAGACTTTGGCGAAATTTACCCTAGTGGTTTTGTAGAGAGTCAAGAGGGTCTTACAAAAGCACCGTTAGTCCTAGTCCAGTGTACCAGATGTGGACTAGTTCAGCTAAAACATACAGTTGATTTGGATTCAATGTACAAACAGCAGTATTGGTATTCATCAGCTTTGAATAAATCTATGGTTAGTTCTCTAAAGAACGTAGCCGAAGAAGCTTTGAAACGCCAACCGTTAGAAGAAGGTGACGTTGTTGTTGATATCGGATGTAACGATGGTACGTTGTTTGAGTTCTTTCCAGAAGATGCCTACAAGATAGGTTTCGATCCAGCTCCTACATTCACGGAGTTGGCGGAGGAACGCTGTGACCATTTTATTAATGATTATTTTCGTAGCGATTTGTTGCCTATTGGAGTACATAAAAAAGCCAAAATTATAACATCAATAGCGATGTTTTATGATTTGCCTGATCCACATAAATTTATAGATAGTATTGTACAAACACTTGCAAATGATGGTACTTGGGTTATCCAATTTACAGACTTACTTTCAATGTTACAACTTAATGCTTTTGATAATATCTGCCATGAACACTTGGAGTATTATAAGTTAGTTGACCTTATGCAGATGTTTGCATTACATGATTTAGATATTTACGATTTAGAATATAATACCGTAAATGGTGGAAGCTTGCGTGTTTATGTAGCGGCTGTAGATTCAAAGCCTATTAGCCCTGTGGTGGAACAGATGTTCAATTATGAGAAAGCATACTTTGAATCATCAAAGAACCCTATAGTTGCTTTTCAAAAGCGTATACAGATTGCAGAATTAGGCTTGAAGTCTTTTCTAGAACAGTCCAGACATGCTGGTAAGACAACCTACTTGTTAGGTGCAAGCACTAAGGGAAATACCCTACTACAAGTTTGGGGTCTGTCAAACAAAGATTTTGAATATGCACTAGAAGTAAATGAAGATAAGTTTGGATTACGCACAGTAGGAAGTGACATACCTATCATATCAGAGAAGGCAGGATTGGCAGGGAAACCAGATCAGTTATTACTACTTCCGTGGCATTTTAGTAATAACATCATACCCCGATTAGAACCATTCTTTAACGCTGGTGGTAAACTTATTACGCCTCTTCCTAACTTCACATTACACTACAGAGAGGATGGTTATCAATGGATGTTAGAACAAAAAGTATCGGTTTTCTAATCGATCAATTAATTACGACTAATCTTAGATGCTGGTTTGCACAGGAAGATATTATGAACCCCGACCTATCTGGAAGTAAAAGGTTGGATGCGGCAGTTAGGGCACAGGCACAAAACGCTATACGTTCACAGCTAATCAAAGCAATTGATGAAGTACTTGGTGAAGGTAGCATAACTATGGGTGGTGATAAAACATATCACACCTATCACGATGACGAGACATAGGAGAGATTATGTATACATATTCAAAATGTTTAACAGAAGCTGACTTTGAAACCTTTTCAGAACATGCCTTAGTTGACCCGTTTTTGAAAAGGATACACCCATTCTATAGATACGAACATCCCATGCGTAAGTGGGAATATGGGCTTGCCTTGAAATTCTTATTGGAAGTTGGGGCTAAGACTGTATTAGATGTGGGTGGTGGTGGTTCAGCACTTGCCCCACTTTTAGCACATTATGGTATTGACGTTACTCAGATTGATCCTGACCCATCTGGCATTGAGGCAGTGGAAAAGCAGAACGAAATTTTAGGATGTGACATCAAGTTTATCAACGAAGATTTCCTAAAATACACTAGTCGAAAGAAGTACGATGCTGTAACTTGCATGAGTACTATCGAACATATTGAGGGCAAAGTAGATGAAAAGGCGTTTATGACAAAACTATGCAAGCCTGGAAATATACTATTTCTGACTACAGACTTCTCAACAACAGGTAAGACATTTGGGGGCGCTCACTGCCGTACCTATAATAAGGTATCTATGGTTAAGCTGGCAAATCTGGCTAAGAATTATGGTTTCAAATATTACGGTGAAGTTGATTGGACTTATGGTGGTGCTATGGTTTATGAATATACGTTCGCATCGTTAGCGTTGACTAAATAAGTGAAAAAACTAAATAGAATCTCAGCAGCTATTAGTAGTGTTTATCTCCTTGAAAACAGGATATACAGAGCCATAAGAAAAGAAGATATAGAACTAACCAAGTCTATTGTACTAGATACAGACCTTATGGAAAGGTTACATGAAGCTGGTTTGGTAAAGACATCTGTAGCACCCATTCAGCTTGAGGAATCTAGCCTAGTTCTTGAACATAAGCTAATTGATTTTGATTCATACAACTATGAGTGGTCTCCCCCAGCAAGATTAGATGCGGCACTATCTGTTATTAGGGTAGCTAAGGAGCTATTAGATAAAGATTTATGTCTATGGGACGGACATTCAGCTAATGTTTTAATGGATTTTACTGAGCCTAAGTGGATAGACTTTCATTCTATCATACCTTTTATCACATCAAGCGCATGGTATGTTGAGTATAAACATTACTTTTTTGATTTAGTTGGTGGAAATGATTCTGTATGGAATAACGCACTGTCTAATCTAACAACTGGAATAATAAATAGTGAAGCCAAGCAAGCGGCAGCTATATTTTTAGACACAATAGAACAACATCTTATGACAATAAATCCTAAATCAAAAGAAACACCGTGGTTTTCTTATGCTAGATTAGATGATGTTAACCTCAACAATAAACAAAAGAGTACCCTTTCTATAATGGAAAAGATTAAACCATTTAGCGAAACGTTTCTAGATATAGGTGGTAATGCTGGTTGGTACTCACAAGCGGCTAGTAGATTAGGATATAAAGTTGTTACAACTGATACAGATGAAGCATGTATATCAGAACTATACCTAGCTTCTAAGGAAAGGGGTGATAAGATACTACCACTAGTTGCTGATTTTAAAGATTGTTTAAATATACGCACGGGTAGATATAAAAGTTTTGCTGATAGGTTAAGCTGTGATGTAACACTATCCTTAGCACTACTACACCATTTAGTTTTCTTTCAGGACTGTGATTTTAAGTTTATAGCAGAAAGATTAGATGCACTATCAAAGAAGTTTGCTATTGTACAGTTTATAACTAGAGAAGATAGTTATGTGAAACACTGGTTAAAGAGTAGAACGTTAGACTGGTACACAATGGATAACTTTATCTTAGAAATGAGTAAATACTTTTCTAAACATTCTATAACTGATTCAGACCCAGTAGGTAGAAAACTAATTCTATTTGAGAGGTAAAAATGGAAGAGCTGAATAAGATAGTTAAAGAAATCTTTGGTGATTATACTGGTTACGCAGTAGAAGCTGGTGCATTTGATGGTGTATTTGAAAGCACCACACTAGACTTAGAAAATCTTGGGTGGGAGGTTTTACTTATAGAGCCTATACCAGATGCATTTGAAAAGCTATTGGATAATAGAAATAATGATTACTGTTTACAATACGCATTGGGTGCTTCTAATGTAGACGATGTTCCATTTGAGGTATACCTCAACTGGTGGGGTGCTAGTATAAGTAGCCTTAAGCCAGATGAAAGAATACTTAAAGAATTTGCACCAGATAAGAAAGAAACAATACTAGTTAAACAAAAAACACTAGACTTTTGTCTAGAGTCAATCAAGTTTCCTAAGCTAGATATCCTTTCCCTCGACGTTGAGGGCGGAGAGCTAGAAGCTCTAAAGGGTTTTGATATAGACAAGTGGAAACCAACCATGCTTATTATTGAAAATATATACATGGATGCTGAGTTAAGGAATTGTTTCAAGGATTATACCCTGATAGATAGAATTGTATATAACGATATATGGGTAAGAAATGTATAATATAGAGGAGTTCAAAACATGGTAGATGAAATAGTAGCAGTAGAAAACGTATACTTCTATAACCACTATGGGAATGGAGATATATTTGAATCACTAGAGTTTGTAAAAGAGTGGATGGAAATCTTGGGAGACAGAAATTACTTCTATGCCCACGGTAAGACTCCTAAGAGCGTGCGAGAACTTCCAAACGTAACTTCAATGAACGTAACGGAAGAAATGCACGGTATGAAAGACATTCTCTTTAACACCGAAACTAAGTCTATGTTTATCAACACATGGATAGGCAGAGATGGACGCTACGTACTTCCTGGAATTGGCGTGGTAGTCGAACGTCTGTGGCGTATGCACAATGATATGTTAGCAAGTATCGGTTGTCGTCCGCTAACTAAGCCCATCATGAAATACGTACCAAATCTAAAGTACGAATTGTATCCAGACTGTGTAAACATAGAGTACTGGCTAAAATCAGAAGCTAAACATCGTAGAATTTGGCTAATAGACAATGGAAACGTGCAGTCTAATCAGGCTTTCAACTTCGATTTCAACCCTATTATAGAGGAGGTTGCAAAACAACAATATGATGATTTCTTTATTACAACGCATCCTACGAGCTTTACTGGAAGTAACGTATGGAATACAGGCGAGATTATCCGATCTAGAGACGGTTTCGATTTACCTGAGGTCTCGTTTCTAAGTCGTTTCTGTGCTGGTAGTATTGGTAGAAACAGCGGGCCGCATGTTTACACTCAAGTACGAGATAACTGGATGGACGATCAATATAGATTTCTATCCTTTACTTATAAACAAGACGCTGGTTACTTTGTACTAAATCAGCCAGTATTAGCTAAGAAGTTTTGGTCGCCCTATATTAATGACAAACAAGTAATTGAGAATATATTAGAATTTGTGAGGGAAGTATGAGTAAAACTTTGGTAGGAATGGTAACATTTGGAAATGTAGAATTTAGTAAATTGACGGTGCAATCAATCAGGGATACCGCAGAGAACGATGTAGATTTCTTTGTAGTGGTAGGACAGACAAATGACTTTGAAACGATAGCGTGGCTAAATGAAAATCATATAGCCTACACAGAGCACGAAACCAACAGAGGATTTCCTGCTGGTCTAAACGACATTTACGACTTTGCTTGGATAAATCACAAATATGACAACCTAATTATTTGTGGTAATGATATTGTAGCTTATCCGTATGCTATAGACACCTTGATTAATAAAGCAGACACTTCTGATTGGGAATGGATTAGCTCTTCGCAATTCGACGTACGAGCATTAGTAGAGATGTACCCACAGACGAAGAATATGTTTTCTAAGGAAGGCAAATTTAGATTTACTCGGTTTGGGGAAGTAGAGCCGTGGAATCTCCACGATCATTGGAAAGATCAAAATGAGCGTTTAGAGCCTAACGTTATTAAAGATGTTCACAATTTATGTCTGTACAAGCAGTCCGTAATGGATAAGATTGGATATGTTGATGTCAACTTTTATCCTGCCTATTATTCGGACAATGACTATGCAAGACGTGGGGTTAATGCTGGAATAAAGACCTGTGCACTAGGCAATTCTCAGTATTTCCACTTTTGGAGTAGGACTATTCATCAAGGTTCAGGTGGTTCAACGGGACGATATTTTGATAACAATAGACGTTTCTACATTAGCAAGTGGGGTGGAGATTTCGCTAAGGAAGCTTGGACAATACCGTTTAATGGACAGCCCTATAATTTGACAAAGAATGTAACGTTGGAATCTAGTCTGAAAATTACAAGGCGAGATACAGAGGAGCCTATTACACGGTTCTGGCGTGGAGGCAAATAATTGGCATTAACTGAAAAGATAACACAAGTAGATGATTTATATCTATTTGAAATTATTCGTAATCCAGTATTATTCGGCGAATTTGTACAAAATTATGATCTTGCGGAGTGGGAAGAACCTTTTGAATTTACGTATTATCAGAAGGCGGTTCTGTGTGATTTCAGTTCGCATGTCAGTGTTTGCACCGCCCGAGCTACAGGTAAAACAGTTAGTTTTGTTAACCTACTACTGTGGGTGTTGGTATTTAACTTATTTCCTGATGATTACATTGTTTATGCTGTACCTAACAAGGTACACTTAGAACCTGTATTCACTGGACTTATTAGGTCACTCAGGGGGAACTCGCTATTACAGCAATTTATAGCATCAGGTAAGGGTATCAATAGTTCCTCACATACGATAACGCTACTAAACCAAGCGGTATTACTTTGTCGTATTGCGGGGCAAACGGGTACGGGTGCTAATGTAATTGGTTTGCACACGCCATTCGTACTAGTAGATGAAGGAGGTTATTATCCTTGGGGTACTTGGGTAGAACAACAGCCCACAGTTAACACGTTCACGGAGGGATTTAGATTAGGTGTTGCAGGGGTACCCACAGGGCTAAGAGAAAACAATGTATTATATCATGCCGATATGGAGAACTCAAATTACACAAAGCACCGTTTGTCAGCTTATGACAATCCACGGTTCACGAAAGAAGATGAAGAAAGAGCAGTCGAACAGTACGGGAGTAAAGAAAATGATGACTTCATACATCTCGTCCTTGGAGAACATGGAGCACCTATTTTCTCAGTTTTCGATAGAAGACTCTTTGAAATAGAGAGCTATCCAGTAAACAAACTTACCGTGGATGGCATCAAACTAAAGGGGGATATGTCTGAGTATCAGACACGACTATCTTTTTTGCCGCCTATTGATAAAAATAAGAAAGTACTTATTGGAATAGACTTAGGATACACCGATCCAACAGCTATTTTAATACTTTACGAAGGCAATAATGGTATTCTACGTTTTCACGCTCGAATACAACTAAATAAAGTATCTTATAACATCCAAGATAGAATCATAGACTGGCTGGACACTAAGTACAGACCGTCAATTATAGGAATAGATGTTGGTTCATCTGGTTTAGCTGTATCACAAAGACTACTTGAATCTGACGACTACAAACACAAGAAGTACCCCGAACGCTTAATACCAATCAACTTCTCGTCAATGGTAGTTATAGGTATGGATGCAGATGGCGAAGAATTGAAACAAAAGACTAAACCATTCTCCGTTACAGTATTACAGAACTATACTAACAATCACAGGTTAGTATACTCATCAACCGATATTGAAATGGTTGCCGAACTTGAACGAATGACTTACACTAAGACACCAGCAGGGGAAATTGTCTACAAGACACTGACACCTAAAGGCGGGCAAAGAGGAGATGACCACTTCACAGCTGCCCTACTCTGCGGTTCAATGGCGTATTGGCTAGTGAATGAAAGTTTGGCACTACAACAAAAACCTAAAAAACTATTAAGACCAAGGTGGATAACATAATATGACAGATGAAAAGAAACCGACCTACACAAAACTAAAGAACGCAGCTTTTATGAACTTGCAAAACAATATCACAGTGTCTAACCCTTGGACGTGGGATCAGGTTGATAAGTTGGCAGTCGTAGATGTAGATGAATATAGAAAGACTGTATTTGGTTGTAGATTCTTCTATAAGAGAGATCCGATTGCGTCCACAGTTATCAACAAGATGATAGACATAGGTATCACAGATATTGATTTTGAGCGTAATAACCTCAACAATAACGAGGAGAATTTAGTAGAAGGATTACTGCCTTCTCTAGTAGATTTTGCTGAAGCTATGGCTATGGAGTATCTTATCTCTGGTTTAGTTATTCCCGAAGTTAAGTACACCACAGTAAGTAAGGCTGAACTCGAAGCTTCGGGTATTAAACTCAAGAAGTACGCAGCTATTACACTACCTACATCCATGTGGGTTAGGGATCCAGCTACCATTATCATCAAAAGCCCTGGCTTATCTGATAAGCAATCTTACTTCATTAAGATACCAGAAGAGCTAATACACTTCATCACGTCTAAGGGTGTATATGATAATCTTATGGAAGATAAAGAACTTTACCGTTACTTGGAGACAACTTACCCTCAGTTTGTAGCAGCTGTTCAGGCGGGCAAACTGTACTTCAAGCTTGAAGATCCTCTAATTATTAGACGTAAGGTTGTGGCAGACTCTCCGTATCCTATTCCATATCTATATGCGTCTATGGAAGCTATGAAACATAAGAGAAATATCCGTAGAATGGATTACTCTATTGCGTCAAGAGTTATTTCAGCTATCCAGATTGTGAAGTTGGGTAATGATACGTTTCCGTTGACAGAAGATGACGAAGAGCAGTTGCAAGATATCAAGAATCAAATGTATTGGAGAAACACTGGTGGTACGGACGTAGAGCGTATTTTCCAGCTCTTCTCTAACCACACTTTAGAGATTGAGTGGGTATTCCCCGATACGGAAGCTTTGCTTGCTGATTCCAAGTACAAAGAAGTAAATCGTGATATCTTCTACGGTCTAGGTTTCCCAGCTATTCTAGCGACCGGTGAGACTGAACGCACAGGTTCATCTGATGCTGAATATGCTATGTTAAGTCCCACACAGACTATGGAGGCATACAGACGTAAGATTATAAGTGTGCTAGACGGTGTTATATCTGAAACACTAAAGCATAATGGCATGAAAGGTACTACAGCACTACGGTTCAAGCCTATTAATCTATCTAGTTTCCGTTACTTTGTAGAGGCTATGATCAAGCTGTACGAAACAGGAAACATCTCTAAGGAAACATTCGTAGAGCAGTTCGGTATGAATTACTCTGATGAGTTCGAGCGTCGTGAAGACGAAAAGAAGATGATGGACGCTAGTGATCTAGAGGAATTTCCAGAGCAACCATTCTCTAACCCAGCTGGGCAGGGTGGAGTAAAACCAGCAGTAAAACCAGAGACAAAACCCAAATCTAAGCCAAAAGCTACGGAATAATGCAAGATTCCTTTTATTTTAGACCAAATATGACAAAGTTTATCGAATATGTGGTATAATTAAGGTAGAGGAATATAGTTCCTTGTCTTTTGCCGTGTACAAAGCGAGGTAAATTTATGGCTGATACGAACGTCCATTTGATTAAAGAGAAGTTAGCAGAAGATGATGCGTTTGCATCTCTTACGCTAAACCCAACACTCCGTTGGCTAAAGTTTATCCTTACGGATGACCAGCCAAATGAGAATAAACAAAGAATTCCTCAAGAAGAGTTTGACAATCTAATTAAGAGTGGTATCAACATGCCTATTAAAATGGCAGCTGGGGATATTGCGGACGGGCACGATGGCTCTTTTGCTATTGGTGTCATTACTCACTTAAAACAGGTTGCCAACAAAATTGAGGGCTTAGCTGCTTTGTGGTCTAAGGAACGACCAGATGATGTAAACTTGATTTTAGACGAGTTTGACTCTGGC
>Ga0307378_10013534_pt1 | contig 10315 bp, 10 predicted proteins | sample UN1MG_FD_202238 | JGI IMG/M metagenome (GOLD analysis project Ga0307378, IMG submission 202238) | Soil microbial communities from Risofladan, Vaasa, Finland - UN-1 | ecosystem: Environmental > Terrestrial > Soil > Coastal area > Acid sulfate soil | place: Finland: Risofladan, Vaasa | collected...
TAAGAAGACATAGAGCGACAAAAAAACGGTAACAGCTAATATTACGGATAAGAACACCCAGACCGAATGTCTCCTTATGAACCCTGGTCTCTCAAGCAAAGATAATAGCTCCCTACAATTTGTGATCAATACGCCCAACTATATGTGCATATGGCTGAGCATCGCGCCGCACGCGCTGGGTCGAGATGAGGAAGGAGATCAAGGAGATTCAGAGAGAGCTGGGCATCACCACCATCTAAGTGACCCACGACCAGGAGGAGACCATGGCCGTCTCGGACCGCATAGCCATCCAGAACCACGAACGCATTATGCAGGTGGAGACCCCCAAGGAGGTCTACGACAGCCCCTAGAACCTGTTCATAGCCACCTTCATAGGCAAGGGGGTGCTCCTGGAGGGCGTCCTAGAGGCATGAGGTGACCTCATGGACTGCAGGGTAGGCGACCTACGCCTCAAGGGGGTGACCACCAGCGACGAGAGCATGGGCGAGGGGGACAAGGTGACCTGCGTCCTGCGCCCCGAGGGCTTCAACGTCAGGTGCCCGATGAACCCAGCAACGTACTGGAAGAGACGATAGAGTGGAGCGCCTTAGTGGGCCCCATCACCGAGGTGAAGGCCCAGATAGGGGACACCAGCCTCCTAATCAACGCGCCCCCCGACAGGGAGTACCACCAGGGCAGCACAGTGAGGGTCTACATATCCAGAGACAAGACCATAGTGCTGCCCTGGATGCAGTTAGATTAACTGATGGTGACGTCCAGCAACCCCTCAGTTAGTTCAAGGCTCCGTCTTAAACACATTTTATAATCCCTACAGGGGAAATATAGGTAACCGCATGTCCAGATCATTAACCCTCAAGGAGATAGAGCGCCTCAGCTACTACGACTTCATGGGATATATAGGGGTCCCCTTCTTCAACACCGGCGGCACCGCCAGCATGGACAGGCTTGCCGAGTTCTGCCACATAACGGAGAACACAAAGGTGCTGGAGGTGGGCTGCGGCACGGGAGGCAACGCCTGCTACCTGACCAAAAGGTACGGGTGCACCGTCGTCGGCGTAGACATAGCCGAGCACATGGTGGAGTACGCCCAGAGGCGTGCCGCCGAGCTGGGCCTCACCGACAAAGTCAGCTTCAAGGTGGGAGACGCCTACCGCCTGGAACTCACGGACAGAGGCTTCGACGCGGTGCTCACCGTGTTCGTGTCCCAGTTCCTCGACCCAGCAAGAGCCTTTCCCGAGTTCCTGCGGGTCCTCAAGCCGGGCGGGTACCTGGGCATCAACGAGATGTACAGGGCCGATCATGTGCCTCCAGAGGCCATAGATCGAGTCGATTATGGTGAAAGAGTTTTCAAGGAGCTCACGGACCTGCCCTTCACGCTTCGCAACCAGTCGACATGGGGCTTAGCCTTCGTGTCCGCCGGGTTCACCGAGGTTATAGTCGATAAGCACTCCAACGTCTCTCAAAGGCCTTATGCGTTGAATATGGTGGACGAGTTCGGGGGATGGAGCAAGCTCATCGGCACCCTCTGGGAGGTGCTGGTCCTCGAGCTGAGGAGCAGAAAGATGCGGGAGCGTTTTAGCAAGATCAGTGAGGGTAAGCGCGTGCTCCTTCGGGATAAAGTGGCTAGCAAGTACATAGGCTACATATTATGCTCAGGCAGGAAATCCTAGAGAAACCATCAATAATTTAATCCTCAGATCACCCCTCCAAACTGTGATCCTATATGGTTGAAATAGGGACGATCCTGTTCTTCATCCGCGCAAGCGAATTCAATAACTCAGGTTTATTGGAAAGGCCGTACTCCAACATCTTGAGATACGGATGAAAGGAGTAGGTTCTCCCAAGCTATTTTTCGAGAACCTGGACTTAACCCCCATCCAACCCATCCTCTGGAAAGACCTCCGCACCAAAGGCCCCGGAAGACCCATGGAGTACAACCCCGAGTGGGACCTCAAGGCAATGATGCTCCACCAACTCCTCCAGATACCCTACATGAAGAATCTGGTCAAGCGTCTCAAGAGAAACCCCTACCTCAGAAATGCCTGCGGATACCGGGCCAAGACCCCCACAGAGGCCCACTTCTCCCAGATGAAGAGGTGAATCGGAGTCGGGGACTTCCGCATAATAGAGGAGTCTCCATTTTTCTTAACCCTCAAGCTGAGAGAAAGGCAGCCTTCTCCCCCTCATGATGTTTGAGACCCCAAAGTCACCTCGACGGAGGATCCGTTCAGGTCTTCTCCCGGCTTCTCTCGGCCACCTCTTGTTCCTGTTTCTCCTCTAGGCTTGGCTCTTCTACTCCCCACCAGAACAAGAAGGAGGCTAACAGTCCGATTATCCCCGAGATGATGAAGGGAGTCTGAGGGCTGAAGGTCTGCCAGAGCCACCCGCCGAGAATGGCGGCCGGGGCCCCAACCAAAGCAGAGAGGGTGGACTGTGTGCCTATCACCGTAGCCCTCTTCTCTGGAGGAACAATATCAGCGATCAGCGCGTTCCAAGAAGGCCCGCCAGCATGCGCCCCACCGCCTCCCAGCGCCATGGCAAAGCCATTCAAGAACCTGGCCCCCGCGTATATCTGAAAGTTGGTCGCGTAAGCGATTATCCACTGGGTAACAGGGTTGATGACTCGGCTCGCCATTATGTTGTTCTTCCTGCCGTACTTGTCGCTCAGCATGCCGCTGGGAAGGGATAGCACGACCATGATGACTCCTACTATGGTCTGAACTAGGCCGAGCTGCGTGTTAGTCATTTTTATCACGTCCAAGGCGTACAGGTTCATGAAGTCCATTACGAGCCTGGAGCTGAAGCTGCCGATCATGGCCACCCAGAGCATGACCTTGATGGGTCTCGGCTGCTCCGTGACCAGCTTGACCGAGAATCGAGTCTGTCGAACCTGCCGAGGCCTGTCTTCTATGGTCTCTTTCGTGTACTTCTGGCGTATAAGGGCGATGAGCAAACTGACTACGATCTGGGTGATGAGGAATACGCGGAGACCCTGAGTGTACCCCCACGAGTCCATACAGATCCCACCGATGACCGGGCTGACGATGTTGGGTAGGTTCGTTATCGCGTTGTAGACGCCGTACCCGGTTCCCCGCTTCCTCGAAGGTATCGAGTCTGCGACTATCGCTGTGAACGCCGGCATGTAGATGCTCGTCATGCCGTTGAACAGCGCCGCGAGGAGTATCCACTCCCAGCTGGGCGCAATGAAGTAGATCAGTGGAGAGAGGGTGCGGAGCAGAGTGCCCCAGACTATGATCTTCTTGCGCCCATACCTGTCGGCGAGTAACCCCCCGGGGAGGGAGAAGAGCATGTTCTCAGCAGTGGTGATGCCTGAAATCAACCCGATGGCAACTACATCGGCGCCCAGGAAATCCTTCAGGTACTTGGGCCAGAAGGGCATCCAAGCCCGCTGGACAAGGCTGTACGCCATCGTCGTGAGGGCGATCGACATGATGTTCCTGTTGCTGAAAACCTCCTTCGCCATCTGCCAATATTCTTTCAACGCCATCAATGGTCCCTTCTGCGCAGCTACCCACATTCGACCTTGTGTTAAGTATTTAATCATTACTGGTCTCAAAACAAATGGGAAAAGAGAAATTATGTGCCAAGTGGAGTGACCCTTGGATCTCAATACATGATTGAAGCACAACCCCTCAGAACCATGACATGGAAGGAGATCGACGAGAAATTCGTCAAGCGAGGCACGCACACTCCCAAGGCTAGTACCCTCCCTCCCGCCTTACTAGGGCTACCTGGATTAAAGCAATCAACTTGAGAATACTATAAACGCTAAATACTCCCTGAAGAAAAAACAGGGGTATCCAGAACAAGACTACTGCCTGAAGCCCCGTCAGCACCGATTTCAACCCATCATCCAGAACACCGAGGCCGAGAACAGCATCCTCGAAGCCCTCGACTGTGGAGGACACATCACCGACAGCCTCATCGGAAGAAACGTCACCATCCTCAATCACGAACACAACCCCAAGGAGAGAGAAAGACCAAGGGCACCAAGATATTGAATCTTAAATTCTACCCCTTAATCCCTTATTCCAAGTAACCGGGAATAAGGATCCTTATCAACAAGCCTGAGACCCCTCAACCTGTCCTTTAAACCGGTAAGCGGTAACCACCTACAAACCAACGAGGAGAAATACCCTCATTCGAGCATCCCATCGCCACACCATACCACGATCATCTTGGCACACACCCTAACAGCATCCAGATAATCCCCCACATCGATCCACTCATTACGCTCCCCTGACCGAACAAGAATCCCGGCAAAGGCCCCCAACCCCACCGTCCAGATCCCACCAAACAAACCGGGCTCCCGATGACGGTGACCGTGTGTAGCTTCTTCATATGAGGATGCTTCACCAGTAACCTACACCACCCTACTCATCACATACAAAGGATGATCAACGGGAGTCTCCGCCACCTAGGTGCCAAACTTCCACTCCGCTCTAGGAGGATGCCCCCTCAGCCACTCATTGTTTTCCACTACGGCCACCTTTACATCCCCTTTCAACTCATTCATGTCCTCCCGTGGCAGAAAGCACAACGCAACCCCAATCATACCGCCCCTGCGTGCGCATCGGTGTTAAACCCAGGTTCTCCCAAGTTACTCTTCGAGAACCTGGACTTAACCCCCATCCAACCCATCCTCTGGAAAGACCTCCGCACCAAAGGCCCCGGGAGACCAGTGGGGTACTACCCCGTATGGGACCTCAAAGCCCTCATGCTCCGCCAGCTCCATCAGATACTCTACATGAAGGACCCAGTCAAGCGTCTGAAGAGAAACCCACCCTCCGAAACGCCTGCGGCTACCGGGAGAAAGCCCCGACGGAAGTCCACTTCAGTCAGATGAAGAAGCGAATCGGAGCCAAGGGATTCCGCATCATTTAGGCCTGACTCCACATGGAGGCGTTGAAACTCAGAAGAAGCCAGCTACGTTTGGCCATCGGCCTCGTCCAGGCAGCAGGCCTCGACGGCACAGACCTCCCCGCCTAGAGCATCTGTCACCCCCACGACAGCCGGAAGGGGCTCGGAGACCCCGACGCAAGACTCGGCCAGGGCAAGAAGGGATTCATCCCCGGCTACCAGTTGCTGTTCCTCGTCGACCTAGAGGAGTTACCGCTGGGCTATGAGACTCTCCTCTAAGGACCGCTTCTCCAGGTCGCTGTGGAGCTTCTGGACCTGCTTGTACAGGTCGTCGGCCTTCTGGTCCCCGTTCCTCCCGAGGGCCTCTATGATGATCGTCGTCACGAGTCTGTTGTTCAATGCATGCACCTACGCTATCGCCATCGGAGGCTTCTCCCGTTCCTTGAACCTCTTAGACATGTCCATGTACCACTTCTCCATGTCGGGCGTCACTGAAGGCGTCGACTTGTCCAGCGCCTCGGTGAAGTCGCGCAGCATCACCCTCTCCACCTCTGTGCTCCTGCGGAGGGCGTTGATAGCCGCCTCCCTGCACACCGAATCTATGTCGGCGCCCGAGTACCCTTTCATCCTCTTGGCCAAGTCCTTCAGGATCACCTCCTCGGAGAGGGGCATATTCCTCGTCTTGATATCCAGAATCTTCAGCCTCGCTCCCTCGTCTGGGGAAGGCACGTAGACGCGCCTGTCGAACCTGCCTGGCCTCAGGACGGCGGGGTCGATGATGTCCGGCCGGTTTGTGGCAGCGACGACCAGAACGTTCTGGAGCGTGATCAGGCCGTCGATCTCTGTGAGCAGCTGGCTTATCACCCTCTCGGTGACCCGGGAGTCCCCGCCCCCCATCCCCCTCGCGGGCCCGAGAGCGTCGAACTCGTCGAAGAAGACGATGGACGGCGCGGCCATCCGGGCCTTCCTGAAGATCTCCCTTATGGCCTTCTCGGACTCCCCGACCCACTTGCTGAATATCTCGGGGCCCCTTATGGAGATGAAGTTGGCCTCCGACTCGGTCGCCACAGCCCTCGCCAGCAGCGTCTTCCCGCAGCCAGGGGGCCCGTGGAGCAGTATGCCCTTCGGCGGGGTTATACCGAGTCGCTTGAACATCTCCGGGTTCTTCAGAGGCCACTCCACGGCCTCGATGAGGCTCTGCTTCACGTCGTCCAACCCGCCCACGTCCTCCCACGGGACGTTCGGCGTCTCGATGTAGACCTCCCTCATCGCCGTGGGCGTCACCTCCCGGAACGCGCCTAGGATGTCCTCGTTCGTCACCACCATCTGGTCCAGGACCTCGTGGGGAATCCGCTTCTCCTCTAGCTCTATATCAGGCAGGTATCTCCGCAGCGCCTTCATGGCCGCCTCCCTGCTGAGGGCCTCGAGGTCGGCGCCATTGTACCCGTGGGTGATCTCAGCGATATGCTTGAGTTCGACATCGGTGGTCAAAGGCATCCCCCTCGTGTGAATCTGCAGAATTTCATATCGATCCTGCCTGTCAGGGATACCTATCTCGATCTCCCTATCAAACCTCCCGGGCCTCCTAAGGGCGGAATCAATGTCTTCGGGCCTGTTAGTCGCGCCGATGACGATCAAGTTTCCCCTCCCTTTGAGGCCGTCCATGGAGGCAAGGAGCTGGGCAACGACCCTACGCTCGACCTCGCCGGTCACCTCGCTCCGCTTTGGCGCTATCGCGTCGATCTCGTCTATAAACAGGATGCTTGGAGTGTTCTTCTCAGCGTCCTCGAACATCTGCCGCAAATTGGCTTCAGACTCACCGTAGAACTTGCTCATGATCTCCGGGCCGTTTATGGCGTAGAAGTTGGCCTCAGACTCGTTGGCGACCGCCCTGGCTAAGAGGGTCTTACCACAGCCGGGCGGGCCATGAAGTAGGACTCCTTTGGGAGGATCCATGCCGAGGCGTTGAAATACTTCGGGATGTCTCAGTGGGAGCTCCACCATCTCCCTGACGCGCCTGATCTCCTCGTGCAAGCCGCCTATATCCTCGTAGGTCGTCCTACTGGGGATCTCTAGCTCGGAGACAGGTTCGCTGAGGAGGGTGATCTCGGTTTCGAGTGATATCTTGACGATGCCACTGGGCCTGGTCCCCACAACTAGGAAGGGGATGGAATGGCCCAGCATCATGATGAGGAGAGTATCGCCCCTGTTTACGGATGTGTCGATGAGCCTGTCCTTGACGAAGCGGATGAAGTCGCTGTCGATGCTGATTCGTATATCCACAGGAGCGAGTTTGACGGAGGCGGCTTGTTCCACCTCCGCCTTCCTCACGTTGACGAACTCGTTAATCGAGGCGCCGCAGTTCTTCCTGATGAAGCCGTCGATCCTGATTATGCCCCGCCCCTGGTCCTCAGGGTAGGCCGGCCACGCCTTTCCAGCGGTGTTCTTCTTACCGGTGATCTCCACAATGTCTCCGACGTTGACGCCTAATTTCTTCATCGTCTCGGTATCGATTCGAACGATGCTCCTACCTACATCTCGTTGCTCCTTTGCCTCCTCTACCTTAAGTTGAACAATATCCGTGGAGATATCACCTCATAATCTAAATTGGAGACCGGAATTTCAACTTTTATAAACATATCGTTGCGCGCAGGCGAATTCAATAATTCTTGAGGTTTATTGGGATCACCGATCCCCATTCACTTGATTGGAGAGATGGAAGTCGGTTCTCCCAAGCTACTATTCGAGAATATCAGAAACTAACATTGCGGTTTTCCATATTTTAATGGAGAACCCCAAAAATCGATTATTTTTAAAATGTAATCTTAAATACGAGGTTTTTTTGGGGAATGTGTGCAACGATTTTTTACTATGCTAGTCTTACAGAGGGGTTTAGGGTAATAGTTATGATTAAAGTTCTTGAACACCACCAATTATGATAAAGTGCGCGCGCGAATATATTACCGTAAGACACGCATAGATAATTGAGATATTTAGGAGCTCGTTTGGTGCATGGGTGAGTTAAGAAATCTAGGGGGGCTCCTCGGCCTCCCCGTCCGTACGAACATGAAGGCCGATCCGCCAACGGTCTCGGTATCGGGGCCCGTTTCCACCGTTGTAGACTTAATGATACGGGAGAATGTCGGCGCTGTCATAGCACTGGAAGACGGGCAGCCGGTCGGGATCATCACCGAGAAAGACATCTTGGTGAGAGTCATAAAAAACGAGAGGGACCTGGAGCTGACCCTCGTCAGGGACGCGATGTCCAGCCCCCTCATCTCCATTGAGACCGAAGGCTCGATCGCGGAAGCCCTGGACCTGATGAGGGAGAGTGGCATCAGGAGACTCGCCATCGTCGAGGACGGGGACCTCGTCGGCATCACCACGGAGAGGAGGCTTCTCGAGGTCGTACACGGCCGCTACCTGATGAAGGGCGTGGAAGCTGCAAAGGAGGCGTTCTCAGACGATTCGAGCAAACTGAGGGTAGCTTTCGTCAGCACCTATCCCCCTAGGGAGTGCGGTATAGCCACCTACACGCAAGACCTGATCGACGCCATCTCCAACCTCCAAGTCTTGAAACCACCGGTCATCGTCGCGATCAACGACAGGAGCGGGCACTATGACTACCCCGGCGAGGTCAGGTTCCAGATAGATCTGGATCGGGTCGAGTCCTACGTCAAGGCCGCCGATTTCATAAACGCATCCGACATCGACATCGTGAACCTCCAGCACGAGTACGGCCTCTTCGGAGGAGTGTGGGGCGAGCACGTCATCGCCTTCCTGGAGAGGCTTGAGAAGCCGGTGGTTACTACACTGCATACGGTGTTGCAGGAGCCCATCCCGGACGCGAAAAGGGTCTTGGAGGGAGTTCTCCAGCACAGCCGCCACGCCATCGTTATGGCGAGGGTTGGCATAGCCATACTGGAACAGATCTACGGGACCCTGGCAGACAAGGTAAGGTACATCCCCCACGGCTGCCCCAACGTCCCCTACATCGGGTCTGGGCAGCTAAAGCCAAGACTGGGCCTGGAGGGCAGGGTCGTCCTCTCGACCTTCGGGCTCATTAGCAGGGGGAAGGGGATAGAGTACGCAATAGAGGCCCTGCCCCTCATCATCAAGGAGGAGCCCCGGACCCTCTACCTGGTCATAGGGGAGACCCACCCGGAGGTGAGGAAGCACGAGGGCGAGTCATACAGGCAGCAACTGCTGAACCTGGTGGAGTCATTAGGAATCGAGGAGAACGTGAAGTTCGTGAACAGGTTTCTTCCGAAGAACGAGCTATTGAGGTACCTCCAAGCGACGGATGTCTATATCATACCGTACCCCAACAGGGAGCAGATCAGCAGCGGGACGATGCTCTATGCTCTGAGCACGGGGAAGGCCATCGTCACGACGCCCTTCCTACACGCCGAGGAGGTGATCTCCGAGAACTGCGCCATGAGATGCGATTTCAGGGTCCCTAGCTCCATAACGAAGAGCGTATTAACCATGCTTCAACACGAAGATGTCCATAAGGGATACGAGGAGCGGGCGTACAATTACAGCAGGGGCATGATCTGGGCGAACGTCGCCATGAAGTACGTGAACCTATTCTACGAGACGCTCGGGCTCTGAGGGCTTCCCTTGACTCCATCAAAACTCGGACTTGACGGCATCAGGGCTCTGACCGACGAGACAGGGATGCTCCAGCACGCGAAGTTCTCGATCGTGGACAGGACGAAGGGCTACACAACCGACGACAACGCCCGCGCCCTGATAGCGGCTCTGAGGTTCTATCAGATCCTCCAAGACCAGGATGCCCTCAGCCTCGCGAACACGTACCTGACATTCCTATTTCACATGCAGACGCCCGACGGAGGCTTTCATAACCTCCTCGGATTCGACCGGAGCTTCAAGGACGATGGAGGCTCTGAGGACTGTATCGGCCGTGCACTGTGGGCGACGGGGTTCACAGTCGGCTCTGAGGCCCCCGGGGACATGAAGAACGCAGCGAAGGAGATCTTCGATAAAGGGTTGCCATCGGTCTATGGGTTCACCTCACCCAGGGCCATGGCCTTCACTATCCTCGGCCTACATTGCTATCACGAAGCTTTCCCAGACGATGATAATGTAAAGGAAAACATCGCATCGCTCGCAAAGAGGTTAACGGACCAGTTCAAAGTGGAATCCGTCGGCGAATGGCGGTGGTTTGAGTCCTACCTCACCTACTCAAACCCGAGGCTGCCTCAGGCCCTCTTCGCCGCCCATGAATCAACGGGGGATCAAAAGTCCTTTAGGGTTGCAAAGAGCTCGCTAGACTTCCTCATCGAGACCCAGATGCTCGACGGCGTCTTCGTCCCCGTAGGAACCAGGGGTTGGTGTACCAGAGACGGAGTTAGGGCGATATACGACCAGCAGCCCATCGAGGCCTCGTGCATGGTGGAGGCGTCCGTGG
>Ga0307378_10013535_pt1 | contig 10314 bp, 6 predicted proteins | sample UN1MG_FD_202238 | JGI IMG/M metagenome (GOLD analysis project Ga0307378, IMG submission 202238) | Soil microbial communities from Risofladan, Vaasa, Finland - UN-1 | ecosystem: Environmental > Terrestrial > Soil > Coastal area > Acid sulfate soil | place: Finland: Risofladan, Vaasa | collected...
CGAGAAGGGCCCGGACCACGACAAAGCCGGCTACTCCCCCATGGGCTGGGGTGAGGGCAGGAACGCACATTCGCGGGGTTTCAACTGCTTCCACCACTCCTGCGCCGCACGCACATCATCGGACTTCGTGGAGTACGTCGCCGGCATGGGCGGTCCTGAACTAGCCACCTATGACTACGTGCCTGAGCTCACCAGTCGCTACGTGTACGACCCTTATGTGGACGGGGCGTGGGATATGTACAGCAGCGGCGGGCAACCCATCCGAATGACAGCACTTAACAATTTGCACGCCAAGAAGATCGCTGTCGCTGACTCCACGGGCGGATTTACCAAGGTGAACACTGGGCAGTTGTGGAAGAGCAACGACGCCCGAGTGGTGGTAGAAGGGGCAGAGTACTACCCCGGCTCGCGGTCCAAGTTGTTCGAGGACATGAACGGCGACCTGCGGTACAACCTGTTCAACGCCAAGGAGTACGACCAGATAGTTGCGGATCGGGCGAGAGTAAAACCCTTCTACGATTACCTCGATTACCTGATCCCTGACCCCGTCGAGCGCGAGTACTTCACGGGGTGGTTGGCGTGCAAGGTACAGGATCCAATGTTCCGGGGTGCCGCCATGTTCATGGTCGCCAACCAGCAGGGCATCGGACGCAACACGTTGGCGGATATGATCGCGTTACTGTTCGGCCAGGCGCACGTAAAACAGGTGCCGTTCGGCAAGCTGATCAAGGGTGACGGCTTCAACTCCTATCTGGAATCCCTGTTCGTGGTGGTCAACGAGACCCTGTCGCTCGACGACCTGCACACCCACCGCCGAGCCAGTGACATCCTCAAGGAACTGGTTGATCCGAGGCCACAGCGAATCACCATCAACCCAAAGTACGGAGCCCAGCGGGACGTGTGGACAGTGGCCAGCTTCCTGTTCCTATCCAACCATGATGACGGGCTGTCGCTGACCGAGAACGACCGGCGGTTCTACGCCATCCGTAACGCCGATGACCGCGCGCCACCTGCGTACTTCAAGATGATTAACAAGTGGATGAAGGACGGTGGCTGGGAAGAACACCTATGGAACGACCTGATGTCGAGGGACGTGGACGCGGCTGCATTCAGCGAGCCACCCGAGGCCAGCGAAACAATGCAGGACGTGGTCGAGGAGAGCAGGTCTCCGCTGGATATCATCATCGGAGCGTACGTCGCAGCGTGGCCGACCGGGCTGGTGCCAAAGAAACCACTGGACGATCTGGTCACTCAGCTCAGTGCTACTCCCGGACTACTGCCCGAGGCGAAGGTACTGACGTATGTGTTGCCTCGGGCGTGGAAAGCGCACACTCGCCCCGCACACAGGGATTCAAGCCCGGTTCGCATGGGCGGGAGTACCACCCGGTGCAGGGTCAAGCCTGGGGCCCCCAAACTGATCAATGCAGACCACCCCGACTGGGGCCCGACCCGGATGGCGATCGACGAGTACGACGGGACGAAGATGCTGGGCGTGGTTATCGCCCAACTCGAGGCCCACGGCAAGAAGGTTTAGTACGGGGTGTTGAGCTCTCCCAGAGGTCCGTCACCGTAGGACCAAGTCTCTTTCTGCCCGGTTCGGGCCTCGATGTACCCGGCTTTTTGCGCCTGTCTGGCGGCGTAGGTCGGGTCCACCCTACCAAGTATGTTATCCCGCACTGCCCTTTGCATGAACGCCCGGCCCCACCATAGCGATTGGAACGGGGTCAGGGTGCTCATCTGCTCTGCCTGCTTACCAAGGTGCTCCGCCCAGTCTTCCCCGGTGAACACTTTACCCAAAGTACCAAAGGAAGCTTTGGCCAATGTTACGGGGATCATACCCGGCGGGCCCAGTATGGCTTCCAGCCCACTGGTGCCATGGCGTGACTGACCTGTCAGCATGAGCTCCATCAGCAGGGGTGCGGAACCCCCATAGGCGAATGCCATAGCCCAGAACTGCGGGTCCCCCATGTCTCGGGGCTCCCGGCCTTTGGCTATTTCGCGCAACTGGTACGCGATAGCCCCGAGCAGCGTCATACCGACAGCGGATGAGGCCAGGTACGCGCTGCGTGTACCCACCCCGTTGACTCTCTCGGACGCCCCGTATCGGTACACCATGTGCATGAGCTGGGTCGCGGTGAAGCTACCAAACTGCGTTCCTGATCGAACGACCTCGCCCCCGGTAGTCCCGGGCTTCGTCCCGCGGTTAAGCCCGGCGCGCACCCGGGCGTCAGGTGTCAGGACCGCCAGATCCCGCTCGGTGTTGATCGCACCGAGCACCTCGGCGATCAGGTGGTCATCTTTCAGGGTGCTCAAGTTCATCATCGGGAACTCGCCGGCGGTACTGAGCTCGGCCTTGCGTATCTCGTCCCACTTCTTGTCCAGCCCGTAGGTGCTCAGGAAACTGCGGAACTTCGGGTCCACCTGATCAATTGGTCTGCCAGCGTTGTCCGCGAACTGACTCAGGTTCTCCATCATCCATGTGTGCCGCAGTCGGTCCTGCAGCGCGTGCATACCTCCCAAGCGGTAGTTCGCATCGGACCACCGCTTGGTTACCCCCCGCCCCATGTTCTCCTCGAACCGCAGGTTGGTCGCCATTGATGCGTTGGCGTACTCGAGGTGCCCTGCGATCTGAGTCATATGCCGGCGGGATGCGGTACTGGAAAACGTGTTCATGTGCGACAGCATCCGGGGGACGTTCATACCGTTCAGGACACCATTCAGCCCCACGGTCCAAACGTCCGGGAGCGAAGCCAGTGCCGCGGATCCCATCCACGCTGCGCTGGTGATGTTCCGGGTGGTGGCGCCCAGCGTAGACAGCCAGTTGTCCCCATTCAGATCGAAGCCCATGGCGTTGTCCCATATCGCCATGACGTCAGTAAACCTGGCTGAGTTATCCATCTTCTCAACCATCTTTGCCATGTCTTGGAAGTTGCGTGTGGCGTCGGCACCGAACACCCGCATCGCTGCGGTGTCCATAGCCATCCCCCGCATGGCGTTCTGGAAAGTACCCCAGTGGTCTTGATCCCCGTACTCCCTGTTGTACGCCATCGCGCTATCGGCAGAGTCGAAGTGTAAGATTCGTTGCATGGACTGGCGATTGGCGAACGGCGAGCGTGCCTCCACGTCCACAAAGTTGGGGACGTTCTTACCCGCCTTATTCCGCCCCTCAGTGACCAAGGTCGTCCACACATAGTCGAGCAGTTCATCGAGCTGTTCGTCATCCATTTGCCTGCCGGCCTGAGTCTTCATCTGCTGGCGGTCGAGCCGGCCCATGACGAAGGTCTTCCAGGTATCCCGTGCCCCCTCGGGAGCCATCTTACTGGTGCTACTACGACCACCCCGAACCATGGTCTCGCTGACGTGGGTGTTGGGGAAGTGGTTATCTCTGCGCCTGATCGTTCCCCCAGCCTCGGTGTGCAGGCGGAGCATCAGGTCCTCGACAGCTCGCATAGCCGCGAACAACCGCTGTACCTGCGGGTTGTCAATGGGCGGACCCCCGTGCATCATCTTCACCGCCTGATTAATCAGGTCTTCGTTGCGTACGCCGCCGGTCATCGTGGCCTTGAACGCCTCGGCAGCTTCATCCAGGAGCATGTTCCCCCTCATCATGTACCCGTTACCCAACTGCTCCATACCCACGGTACCGCTCGCGTCCTTGAGGTCCCGCACTATCCTCGCCACCAGCGCACGCACGGGGCGCATCCCGCCCTCGATGTCCTGCATAATCCCCGGCACCGTGCGGGCCCACGCCTCCTGATTCTTGAGCGTGCGTGTGGCCTCGGCCAGATCCTTCTCCTTACGTCCGCGGATCTTCTCTTTGAGCTCGGTGATGCCGATCTCGCCAGACTCCCACTCACCCTTCTTGATACCCAGCTTGCGCAGGGTCAGACCAGAATCCAGTAAACACTTATCTAAGTCAGCCACTCATGCACCCAATGAAGTTGTCGTAGTTCTTTGTGTTAGCGTCCAACTCAGCCTGCAGCTGGGCGCGTAGCTCCCCCAGTGTCCGGGGCGGGGTATCGGGATCGGGGATCGCGGAGGCCCGGGGCGGTGGTGTCTCCATCGGCGGGCCCTCCATTTTGGTTATCACTGCTGTCTTGGTCGGGTTGAAGTGGATCTCCACGTTATGCGGGGCAGTGCCTGTCCTGCCCCCTCCCTCGTGGCGCAACCCGTCGTAGCCTGCCTCACCGAGGTTGTACGCGATAGAGTCGAAGTCCACCTGCACCTCGTCCGCACTCTCGAACCCATCCCACTGCCGGCGTTCATCGTACAGCTCACGCAGGTTCATGTTGGGGAACTGGTCGATGATCTCGTCCATGGTCTCTGAACTGTTGCGCAGGAGCTCTTCTATCTCGGGGGTGAGGGGTTGTTCCATGTCGAGCATGCGGATATCGCCGGCTACCCGGTCTACCTGATACATCGTTGGGCTGGTGCCCTTGCCTTTCTTCATGTACCCCTGAGCCACGTCGGTCGCATCGGTGGTGTAGAGCCCCTGCCCGTAGTAGTTCAGGCTACCGTAGGACTCGTCGCTCAGTGCTGCTGCCCCTATCAGCTCAGTGCTGGTGCCGTGGTACTGAACCCCCAGCCCCCGAGTCTGAAGCATTACAGGATCAGGCGCTGGCCCAGGTGCTATCACTCGAGCTGCGCCCACGGCGTCAGCGATGGACATGCCAGCCTCGGGGCTGAACCCGGCCAGTGGCAGGTCATCCGACTCCATCGCCACGGGCAACTTCCCCGCCTCGGTGGTTGGGATAACTCCCGGGCGGTGGGGCCCGACAAAATCTACGTGAGCGTTAGCCTCTGTGTTGTCGGCGGAGGAGGGCGCCATCGATGCCAGATTCATGTTCTCAAACTGCTTCCACGCAACCTGATACGCATCGCGTGCGCTCATATTCAGGTTGCCCGGGGTCTTGCCCAGCTCTTCTATGTACGCCTGGGTGAGTTTCAGGTCGTCGTATATCATTGTGTCCAGCGGACTCATCGGCCCGACCCGGGCGTCCATCTCCGAGATGATCACCGAGTTGGCCTCGATGGCGTGCGCCAGTGACGCGTCCCCATCCAGCAAACGCGCTCCCATCCGGCCCCCACCAATCGCAGCCCCAAAAACAAAAGCCGCCAGTAAGTTCACAGCTCCCTCGCTCATATGGTACTGCAGCCCTACCTCCTTTTTGAACTGGCTAACCTGCAGCTGTACTACGCTCTCGATGCCGACGTTGACCATACCCTCGCGAAACGCCATTTTGGCGATGGTGCCTATGGTGGTGGCTCCGAACTTGATCGGCGCCATGGGGGTGAGTAGAGTGGCGACCTGCACCGGGTCGGTCATCATCGCGCCCATACTGCCAAGGAACGCCCCGGCATTGCCCATCCCCTGCACTTTGTTTAGCTTGATCTGCCGGGCTTCCGTCGCGGCTCGGTGCTGGGCGTGCATGGTCTCCTCGCTCACGTCGAAGTCAGTCCCAAGGGAGTCATTAGAAAAGTTGGCTAGCCCCTCCCAGTCGGTACGCGGCCCCCTGCGAGTTTGTTTAGCGAACACTCCCCACTCCTGGGGGGAGATGGATCCGTCGTTCTTCAGGGCCAGCAGTTCTTTCTTCACTGGATCGAGGAAGGTGTTCTCCATGTTGACCTTGGAGGTGAATAGCTCATTGGCCTGGGTCTCTTGGTAGGCCAGCGAGTTCGCTTCACTAAACGTGGGCGTGGCTACGTGAGCCTCGCCCATACCCTGCATCCGGGTGCGGCGTTGCTGCAGTTCTGCTGCGTTAATAAACCCCATGTCTAGTACCTGCTACGACGGCGGGGGTTCACCGATAGCGTCGGGTTGTACCGAATAGTGGCCAGCGCCCCCTTCTTGTGGCCCTCGGATCCGTCGTACAAAAACGCCCCTGCCGTACCGCCGGCATTAAGGGATCGACTGTCCATGATGTAGTAGGTCCCGGGGGTGCCCTGCTCCACCAATTGGTAGCGCGGTCCGAACCCTGTGCGATCCAACCCGTCTTCGATGTCTCGCGCCGGTATGATAGCCCCGGTGGCATCGAGGACGGGTGGGATGCTGTCCCCTCTCAGGTTGTCTCTCCAGCGATCCAGATCGTACTGCTCTACGCCCTTCGCAGGCGCGACAACCGTCCTGCCATTCATCTGCAGGGTACCCCCGGTGACTGCCTGTACCGCGGCCTCGGCCAGCCCTGAGTCGTAAGAGAAGTCCCCCCGGGTCTCCGGGGCTCCGAGCAGGTAGGTGTAGTACGCCAGTGCCGCCTTCTGGTGACGAGCGGCGGCGAGGCTGTCTTCACCGAACGCCTGCCCCAGCTCTTCCCTGATGCCAGCTTTTACCTTGGTCAGTTCAGTGGGTTTGAACGCGCTCTTACTGTCGTTTAGCCACTGCTCCCCTATCAGCATGTTCGTCGCCTGCACGTCCATATCACGGTTTGCCATGCGCCCGGCCACGGGTAGGAGGGAGTTATCATCTGTCTTGTTCAACTGATTCCAGAGGGCGTCGGACCCTTCGTACCCGACTGTGGCCTGTAAAGACCCAGCATAAGCCAACACCCCGTCCGGCCCTTTTTGGGTCAGCCACACCATCAGATCGTCTACCTCTCCTGCGCTCAGTGGCCCTGAGATGTCTGTGCCGAACGTGTTCTCCAGCTGGGTGTGTACGTCGAACCGATGGGATAGCGCAGCGGCGTAGTTCTCGCTGCCAATGGCAGGCAAGGGTGGTGCGTCCATGCCGATCTTATCGGCGAAAGTCACCGCGTCCGTTGCCAGGTGCTTGGCGCGAGACTCGATTGCCTCCTCTACCACTGCTCGCTGGTGAACTGCTGCCGGGTCGTTCCCCACAATCGATGACAGATGGCGTGACGCCTGCCCCGGGTCTCTCCATATATCCAGAGTGGTGTGGGCGTCGGCTTGCGCCTGCACCAGTCGAAGGCGCGCGGTCTCTACTTCCCTCGGCGGTGCTTCTCCGTTCGCGTAGTACGACTGGGCGATGGCTTCCAGATTCGCGAACGCTGCCCCCACTGAGGTGTCGGAGGTGGTCGGGTCTTTTACCAGCGCGGTCGCTGTCTGGTCGACAACGTACATCAGACCCGCCCGTTCGATGTGGCGGTTCATATCCTTGGTGGCAGCACCCTCCTGCGCCGCTGCGGACAGGGCTCGGGTCTGCGCCGGGCTCAGTATCTTGTCGTAGTCCCCCGAGATAAGTTCAGCGCGAACCTGTTCCTCGTTGCCAATCTTTGCCTGGTTAAACAGGTAGTTGTACGCCATCTCACCTTGGCTCGTCCTCGCCATATCCTCGGCGGTCGTACCCTCGAGCAGGGTGTTGGTCTCAATCAATCCGGGGATCGCATCGATCTCGTTCCACAGCACGTCCGTGTCCAGCTGCTCACCCTTCTTGAGCTGGGTGCTCTCGCCGGTGATCAGTGCGTTGGACACCTCTGCGGTGTGGGTGTCGATGGCTGTCAGGCTCTCCTTGTGTATGGCGCTTTCCAGCGTCAGACGGGAGGCTTGAGGCATGTCGTTCCACGCAGCGCGCTTGGTGAGTTTGATAGCCGCCTCATAATCCCCGTTGAGCAGCATCTTGCTGACGGTTTCCCGGAAGATGCCCGTGGTCATTTTGGCCCGGCTCTCTTGGTTCTGAGCTGTACTCAGCCCGTTGTCCACCAGCATGTCGTCCATGTTGTCCAGCGCGATAACCACCCCGCCACTGGTGGGGTTGTCCCTGAGCATGGCGAGGTTGTCCTGATTCGCCATCTCCATGTGCTGGATGCTGCGGGACTCCGCCAGCACCTGCATGGTCTTGACCTGGGACGTGGTGATAGCCGAGCGGAACTGGTCCAGCTTTGGACCGAGGTATTTATCCCCCCGGGCGCCCATGTCTTTACCCGCCAGGTCGAAGCTCTTCCGCCGGAGTGAGTCGAGATCACTGGCGAACTGGTCCAGTGGTTTGTTGGAAGTGTGGTACTCCTGCACCAGCGCCGTGTGCTCCTCGGTGAACTCCCGCTGGGCACGCTGGTACCGCCGGTTGGCGTCGAGCTTGGCTTCCTTCTCGAACGCTGTATCGACGATCTCAAGACCTGTCGCCACCCCCGCGGTGATGCCCTGCACCTTCGCGTTGATCTCCCGCAACTTACCCGGCAGTGCTGCTGCCTTGGACGAGTGCAACGTCGGCACCCCCCGGTTGTAGTTTATGTCTGGTAGTTTGGCCATTAGCCTGCTCCCGCGTTAGTGGAAGTGGGGGTCACACTGCCGAACCCACTGTGTGTCACGCCACCACCCCCCAAACCCGGGGACATATCCTGCGCCGCATGCCCCGACGCATTACCCAGTGTCGGGCTTGATTTCATGTAGTTAGCCGCCAAGGTGCCAGCTAGCTGGCCCAGTTGCTGGCCTGCGTTGGCGAACAAACTGGCACCGGCGCCTCTCGCTCCCTTTTCTATGGCGCTTTTCTCCAGCCGCGCAGCGTCTTGGGCGAAGGCAACTTGCCGCATATTTTCAGTGTTCATCGAGTTAAGGAACCGCGCCGCGGATCCTGTCTTGAGTATGTTGGACGCCCCGATCTTGGCTATCGTCAAACCTTTTTGCTGCTGGTTGGAGGATTTCTGCAGGCGAATCTCTTCCTGCCGCTGCCTGAAAGTAAGCGCGGCCTGATCTTTGGCGGCTTCCTCTGCCGCTTTATTGGCGGCTCTCCCACCCATGATACTGCTGGCAGTACCTACGATGGCTACGCCTGTTCCGACCCATGTCATGTCAGTTTCTCCAGTTGCCCTGCCAGAAAGCTGTCGAGCTGTTCGTAGGTCGGGGCAATCACTTCGTCTTCAATCTCACCCATATCCTGTCCGTCGCCTGGGTTGGGGTGTATCGTTACCCACATGGCGTCCTCTACTGTCCGGACAGCGCGTTTGATCCCGGGTTCTGACACCCATATCCGTGGAGCAGCAAACATCTCCGTGTGAAACTCTGACGCCACCTCGACCAACCCCACCAGCAGCAGATTCAGGTGCGCGTGCTTGTGGATCTTGCCCAGCACCAGCGACCCCGCCGGCAGGTGGATCTGCCGTGCGTACACCCCAGGCGCAAACCAGTTCGTGGTCACGTCATCAAGATCCAACTGCTCGGCAAGACCCTGTGCCGCCGCCTCCAACGTCATCAGCGCATGGCGGGAGACCGCTGGCCGTACAAGATCAACCGCTTCCACTTTGGAACCTCGCGCTGGTCAGTCCAGACTGAGTGATGTGGTCGTTGCCCCCTTGCTGCCCGTCGCGTGCTGCTGCGGCGGCCAACTTAGCCCCGTACAGCTTCCACATATCCCCCTGTAGATTAGAGTTCTCGGTGATCGGGACGCACAGGTCCGCTGCTATCCGCGCTGCCAGAGCCTGCACAAACATGCTGGGGAACATTTTTGTATCAGACACTTCCTTCGTACCCCACAGATATATCTTGCTGTACCGGGTAACGATATTGCCTTCCTCGTTCCGCCAGTCTTCCGCCGGGACCCCACTGCCATCAGGCATAATGCGTTTAAACACCCTGAACACCCCAAGGAACTGAGCCGGTATCGGATGCGCGAACGACATGCCCCATGCGTCTTTGTCCTGCACTTCACTCACAGCTTTGTGCGTGGCAAAACCCCACATGCGCTCTTCCAGTACGGCGTCACGCAACAGTTCATAGTTCGCCTTACACAGGTTAGCTGCCCGAGAGTTCTCGTCCAGCGATGTAATCCGCTTCGCCCCCAACCAGGACAGCGCCTGGTTGCAGATGCTTACTTCTGAAGTTGCCATAACTCGTTCCTCAATTCGTCGATCTGGGCTTGCTGCTCTTGCATGCCCTTGACCAGCGCGGCGATGATGGGTCGGTCTTGGAACCCGTACAGGTCATGCTCTTCACTGTAAGGTACTGCCTCTGGTATTACAGCTTGCATATCCTGTGCGATGAACCCGACCTGCCTGCCCTTGGCTCTGCCAGTACCTTCCTTCCAACTAAACTCCACCGGGGCCATCTGCATGATGTGCTGCAGCCCATAGTGAGAACTGTAAATGCTCTCCTTGAGCCGGATATCAGAAGCATCTGGCACGACAGCACCCAAGCCACCGGCGACCAAGTTCACCCCCGGAGGCGACAGGTTATTGGCGTTTAAACTGGTTGCGCTGACCGCTGCTGTAGAGCTGACACCACCCGTATTGAATACCCCAGTGTGTGTTGCGTTGCTGACCGGAAGGTACACGCCATTATGGTTGTGACTGGTGAGTGAGATTTCACTCTCCAGCATACTCGCCATGACGATACCGCCGAAGCCGCCTGTGGTCTTCAGCATCCTGTTGG
>Ga0307378_10013536_pt1 | contig 10314 bp, 17 predicted proteins | sample UN1MG_FD_202238 | JGI IMG/M metagenome (GOLD analysis project Ga0307378, IMG submission 202238) | Soil microbial communities from Risofladan, Vaasa, Finland - UN-1 | ecosystem: Environmental > Terrestrial > Soil > Coastal area > Acid sulfate soil | place: Finland: Risofladan, Vaasa | collected...
CATATTTGTAGCCGTCAAGGCGCCGGTACTTCATTTTTTGGCCTTCCAATAAATAACTAATCGTCCGGCACTGGAGCTATTGCCGCCTTTACAGCTTCCACTATTGCTGGAACCAAAACCTCGAGAGCAGGGAGCTTGCCTTCACTAACCGACGAACCAAACGAAAATCGCGTATATGTACCGTTGGCATCGAGTAAATAATTCAGCTCCCCAGTGTTTGCATCAACAGTAATTCTCATGGGCCCGGTGAAGTGTTCTGCGTAAAGATCCTCCGTATTGGAGTCCCCGAGCCGAACCATCTTTGCACCGCCATACTTAACCTCGGCACAGCCGATTACAAGTAAAGCTACCACACACAAACACACCATCAAAATCAAAATTTTACTTCTCATTTTACTACCCTTTCACTAAATAGGTTTATAAAGTTTCAACGCCCATCAGGACGTTACTTTTTTCAGATAGAAATCTTTACCCCAAACATAACCGGCCGCCTGCAGTTCGTCCCTTGCAACCAAAGCATCACCTTGCTCAACAGGATTTCCTTTTTCAGCATCAATGCCGAGTATGATTTCTTCCTTTTTTAGCCATTCCAAAGCTTCTGGATTTTTGCAAACTATTAAATGTGTTCCGTCTTTGCTCATATTTCCAGCTCTGTTATTGCCAGCCGCATGCAGCTGTGTGCTACAACGGGTTTGTTTGCAAGTAACGCCTTGTCTGCTTCCTGTAATATCGCAAGGACATCATTTGTTACTTGAACCTTCTTCGGCTTTTCCTCGTTCGCCGAGTTCTGTTGTTTCGAGGTGGTACGCATTTTTGGTTTCTCCTTCCAATCTATGAATTATATTCAACAACTCATCAATATCGGGCTTCCGGCTCGGATCGTTTCGGTGCTGCTCAAACCAGGCCCACTGCTCCGGTTGATGTTTTATTAGCCAATTACGGAATCGCTCGGTGACATCCGTTGCTCCGTGGGCTGCAATATCGTCCCCTAAAGTGTGATAATAGCTGTTTAAGCAAATGCCGTTCATCACGGTCCACCTGTGGGTCCAGTTCTTCCTCCTGATTAAGTGGTGTGCTTCCAGATTGTCGGCCTTGTTGCTTATGGCACACTTCCAGCCAAATTTGACCTTAACGGCCGCGGACCACAGCTCATCAGCCAGGGCGACCAAATGGTTACGCACTACGCAGCGAAGACGGGTTTTTGTGATTTTGGGGAAGTTCTCTCTGACCTTTCTTTGGATTTCATCAATATCGCAGCCATCTTTGTAGAGTTTTACTATCCATCCCTTTATACCGGCAGGTAATTTTGCCATGTCGAATCCTTTCGTTTCCGCTTCTTAATCATATTCCACATCCTGGCGACCAATACTTCTGGCGAATCACATCGGAGGGCATAGCACAGCTCCCACATTTTACGCAAGCCAATAACTTTTATATGAATCCGCACCCCTGACATTATTTCGCACACAGGCGTATCCAAATGCCAGATTATTCTTTCTCTACTTAACATTCCTGCTCCTTATCCGGCATAACAACTACCTTCTTGAAAAAATGTGCCTCTAAATCCTCATCGAGCTCAGTCCCCTGGCATTCTATCAGCTTCAGGTCTTTTGCCTCATTGTGCACTTCCACACCATCATCAGCTCTTTTTATAATCGTTTCTGTGATTTCGGCTGTCTGGGCCATCGCACGCTTAAAGCCCTTGCCGTGATTCACGCCCTGGCAAATACACTTACATTCCGGCTCCTTAGCCTGGTAGCAGCTGGCCCCGCACTTACCAATGCACTTGCCCTCTGAATCATAGACTGATATCAATGTTGACATCCTGTCCTTCCCTTCTACTTCTATACTCTTACCTGCATATACGTTTATTCTATTCTGTGCTGTCTTGTAATGTGTCGGGAGCACACTACCACTCGGCTACCACTCGGCTACCACTCAATCACTATTTACTTTTTTCAGCCAGCCTATTTTCGGGCCGGAGAGCACTTCGAAAGCCAACTTGAAGATTTCTTCCGGATATCCAGTTTTGTCTGCGAGGTCCTCGGCGGTAATCGGGCCATCACCATCTACCAAGAGGCCTCGCTGCTCTTGCTTACTTGCAACCTGCAGGATGAGAATCCATGCTGTGAAGATATCGCAATGCTTCGGGTGCCTGGCTATCCTACGGAATCCTTTACCATCATGCTTGTTCGGTACGGCTACCCAATGCAGCCGCTCGCATTTGCGGCTTTGAGCTATCTCGAACAGCCCATCCCAATTTTTAATTTGATACGTTACTGGCATTCGCTACATCCACACCCGGCAGGATGTGCCTTCCCCTGCTCAAATCCTTGTTTGTATGCCCAGCTCAATAATCTCGCTATGCCTTTAGTCAATCGATCCCGCTGAAAGTCTGACAGTTTCCTGCATTGCGGACTTCGCTGAACATAATTTTTGGCTCGATATGTAAAATTCGGTATCATCGTTACCCTTTATTTTCAAATCCTACCGTACCTGCATCGATTCTCGGCTACTTTCGACCGTTCCTCGGCCATCTTTACCTCTTTTTTTACCCTGGGGCATCCTGGAGCGTTTTAGGCTTTTTCCTTCTTTCGGCTGCTTTCTCGAAAAGTTCTTTGGTCCAAGCTTCGCCTATCACCCTTAACCCTTCATCAGATACCGCTTCAATGGGGAGTTTTCCACCGTCTTCTTGCAGAAAAAAGTTTGGTACGCTTGGCGTTTGAATAGTAGCCTTCACAACTATTATTTTATGTTTCTTGGCCAATTTATGCTCTCCTTACCACTGAACGCCGCCGGTCTTAAGAGACGCCAGGCTAACTATGCCGGCAACAGCAATATCAACAAGCTCATCTTCAACATCTGCTAAGCTGCCGGATTCAACAGCACGAAGTAGCTCATTGTATTCCTCCGCTATTATCCCAAGCATTTCGTGCCGGCTGATTAGTATTCCTTTCCCTTTTTCGTTAAGCCGGTCCCGCATCTTCTTTTGTAACTGTGTAAAAGTAAGGTTGAAATCATTTGCATCGAGTTGAGGTCTTAAAGAAGATGTTTCCGGCCTTTTGTCTGTTGATTCCTTTGCCTTTGCTTGTTCAAACTGATGATTTGCCCACTCCATTCTGGATGGAAAGATAGAATCATCAAGGAGTATTCCTCCAACCTTTTTTCCATCTATATCAAAGTGCAACCACACACCATCCTCATCGCTTTTTGTGAGCCTGAGACCGCTTGGATTTTTTACTTCTGCTTCCAACATCGTTCGTTCTCCTTTCATATAAATTTCGCATTCTTAACCAAATACAAGACCGCAGCTCTCGTTGCTCCGGCCTGGTACCATTCCCGGATATCTTTTTTGTCAGGGGGCTTAATCAGGCGAACGCTGCGAACAAACGGCTTGATGGACCGAGCTAATTTCAAAGCACCCTCATGTCCGGGAAAAAACTTCTTCCCCTCCGGCGTAAATTTAGCTGTATCTTTGTCCGCGATAATAATGACCTGTCTTTTGTAATGCTCAATCATTTTCTTGATGTATTGATATCCGGTACCGCAACTCGCTCTGCCGATAGGCGAAAACTTCAAATCTAACAGAGCTGCACAATCAGAAGGTCCTTCGCCAATAAAAAGCAGCTCCTCAGCATCCGCCTTTACGCTTAACGGCCAGAATATTCCATTCTTTGAACCGGGGACACTAAACTTGTGTTTATCAAGCGTTCGCAGCCTAATCCCGATGATATTCCCCCTGCCGTCCTTCATCGGAAAGGTGTGAGCCTTCTTCTCGGGGTCCCATCCGATTAGAAGCTCATCCAACGCCGCCATACTAACACCAAACATCTGAGCTGTCCCCGTCGGGTCCTTGAAGCCACTGCGATAGTCAGCAGCCAATTTCTCAAAATTTATAGCTGGCCCGGGCGCGCTGGGTTTTACATACTTCCGTCTTTGCTGTAGCGGTCTATCTTTTAGAATATGAAGGAAGCCGGCGTCTCCGGCTGTCTTCACAGAGCCTTCCGATATCCTCTTGCAAATAGCAGCTGAACCATCCTCGGCAATCAAACACCAGTCAGGCCTGCCGCATATCGGACACGGATTGTCTTTACTAACTCTTAGCATTTTACTAATTCGATTGTGGCTGTAAGTCTTTTGGTAACTTCCATTTATTCCACTTCACCATAGCCAATGCACCTATTAACTTATTGGCTCTTTGAAACTCCATTTCCGTTGTATCGTATCCGGCTTTCTGCAGACATCTTGCTTGTTTGTAAGTACATATCCCCTGCTCTCGCCGCTTAATCATCGTGTCGATAATCTGGCTGGCATGAGTAAACGTCAGGCCATCGATAGCAACGCCACATTTTTCAAGATATGCAGTCTGTCCCTTAGTTGGGCCCCTGCCTTTATGCCAGGGCTGCTCTTTTTTCGGATCAATATCGAGCACGTTGAAGGGATTGACTTTCGCGGTTGAATATTTTGCCCTGAGCAATAAATGGTCCCGAGCTACCGCATCTTCCCGCTGCTGATATCTTTTTGCTATTTCCCGCTCCGCCTTCTGCAGCTCACTAACAATATCAACAGGTTTTTTATTCTTGCTGCTGTCATTTTCGGCGTTCTTTTTAGCGAGCTCCACTATTTCATCAGTGTAACGTCCACCGAGGATATCTGCAGATGTCACCAGCTTGTGCCTTCCGGCATTGCCGACAAAATCCATAATCTCAAGATGCGGTTTAGCACTGTTAGCTATTGCTTCTCTGCGCTCCACAACACCGGGATATAAATCAACGATACCAGGCAGCGGACGTGTCCCCCTGCCGGCCATTTGCGCATAGAGGGTTCGGCTTTTAGTAGGTCGGGCCATTACAACACATTCTATGCCCGGATCGTCAAATCCTTCGGTTGCAACGCCGACATTGACCAAGTATTGAAACGCCTTCCCCGCAAAATCCTTAAACATACCTCGTCTTGTTTCTTTCGGTGTAGTTCCACAGACGAATCGTGCGGAATCCGGCTTGTGTCGATTGATAATCTCCGTCAATCTTTCGGCGTGAGCCACGGACGCAGCAAATATCAAACTTTTTCTGTCACCTGTCAACTGCACAGTTGGATCTGCTATGCCATGAAGGATTTCTTCGAATTCCAATACGTTTGCCAGGTCCTTCCCATTCAGATCGCCAGCGGTTGTTTTAACACTCGAATAATCAAGGCCCTCCACAAATACGCTTTGCTGCTGGATGGGGACCAGCCAGCCATCGTCTATACCATCCCTGATATCATAGGCATAGGCCACTTCTTCAAATATCTGGCCCATCGCCTTTTTGTCTGTGCGGTCAGGGGTAGCTGTTAATCCGAGAATTTTCAAATTGGGATTCTGTTTATAATATTCTATTATTCGTTTGTATGTTATAGCCGGTGCATGATGTGCTTCATCGATGATAAGCAGGCTGAATTCATTCGGATCAAACCTTGTCATGCGTCCGCCGTCCCTGCCGGCGATTTGTGTTTGAACGGTAGATATCACAACATCAGCCTTGAATGTCTTAAAGCTGGTGGCCCACACATCACCCATTTCGATATCGCTTTCTACCTCGCATATATTCTGGATGTGATTGTCCGCCTGATAAATCAATTCTGCTCGATGGGCCAGCATCATAATCCGGCCGGACTCTCTGAAATGGTTTATCAAATGGGCCGCGTAAACGGTTTTGCCAAGCCCGGTAGCAAGGACACAAAGGGCGGTATCGACAGTCTCGAATTTCTCGAGCGTGCATTCGTAAGCCTCGGATTGATAAGGCCGAAGTATCATTCTTTGTCATCCTCTTCAATGTCTATTTTTTTATTCAAATCAATCGCACACGTCAGCTTTTCCGCCCTTTCGTTCACTTCCCTTAATAATTCCTTGAGCCTTTCAATTTCCGTCCTAATTTCAGCCTGTAAATAATCTAAATCTCCAAGAGGAATATCCATTTTCCCAATAGCTCTGTCTAATTTAAGGTCAAAATTCCTTTTACTCATTTCAAATCCTTTGGTGTAGATTTGTAGGTAATTTCATTTACGAATCCGGACCCGTCACAGGCCCTGCATTCGGCATTGTTCTCATCACCGCCGCAATAAGGACATACCGCATAGGGCATAGCGAATCGGAAAATCCTCTTGACGTTACCGATTTCCGCCGTCAAATTCTCAATCTTGATAAACTTATAAAGTAGATCGCCGGCTTCCTTGCCCTTCCGGACCACTTTAAGCATATCATTGAGCTGCTTGATCGGTTGCCGGAACTCATTGGCCCGCTCGAAATATTTTACAAGATGTTCGGGTACCTGCTTACCTGTCGCATCAAGTACTTTTTTCGCGGCCATTTGCATTTCGTATGCAGAATAACCTCGCTTGACGTTACGAGTATCAGCCCGAGAAACCTCTTTTTCAGGCTTAGAATCGGGTCTATGGTATGAACTGTTCATACCATAGGGTTTCAACGCTGACTGAATCTTAAATACATATCTTTCGGTAACTCCGACGTGATTTGCGATTTCTCTTGCTGTCATTTTCGACCATTCTTTGTCTTTTAAGATTGTCCCTACAATCCCTTTTGCCGTGCCGGGCTGACGTGGGAAGGCATTAAGTTTGTTTGCCGAGAATGATAAATATATGGCATCCCGCTGAGTACCATTTACGACGTTGGCTTCGATATATTTCTTGCCGCGCTTTATGACAGCAAAATACCGATGAAAACCATCCCACAGAAAATTACTCTTACCATCTGTGATGATTTCGACTGGAGGGAATATCGAACCATCCTTCTTCATTGCAGCATAACGCGCTACCACTTTATCATCTACTGGACGCTGCTGTGTTCCGCCATCGATGCAGATGTCCTTTATTGGAATTGATTTGATAGCCATAGTTCCACCAATCTATATAAATCCGGCTACAGAAATACTCCATCACCCCTGTAGCCGGCCAACTGAATCGCCCTAATCCTTAGAGGCGACTTTTTCTTTATCGCTAAACAATGTCCCTTCCGCATCCGGAGGCACCACAGTGCCATCTTCAATAATAAATCCGGTTTTGTTCTTCTTGTCATCGCTGACCTTTTCGATCCAGACTTGGTAGTCTTTTTCCTTTGCCATCTTGCAAATAGTTTCGAGGTTTGCGGAATCCAGATCGTTACCCTTCATTAAAATCACTCGCAGTTTCGGATTGAGTGCCATCGAGATAGCAACGGCTATTTGCAGCTGCATCGAATCATTGACCTGGGCAAGAGGTATGTTATTGTAAAGAATGGTTACTTCATTGACCGACAGGCCCTCTATCGGCATTTTCACGGCCGCCAATTTTTCCACCTTTCCCGCTTCCAGCTCCTTCATCTTTTTGCCGAGCTCGGCGAATTCCCTGCTTTTGGCCGCCGATTTTTTGAGCAGCTCCTTTCTTTGATTCGTCAAGCGGACATGTTCATTCATGGTGTCAGCTTCCTCGATTTCCTTGTTAATAGCAGCTACATCTATTACCGGCTCCGATGATGCGACTAATTTCTCGCTGTCGATCCGAAATGCCTCAAACTTATTTTCGCCCTCTATCTGAGCTTTCTCTGCATTTAAAAGCTGTTGTTTCAAATTTGCTATGAGCTCTTTATTTTCTTCCAATTTTTCTTTGAGACTCGTGCCGTAATTTGCTGCATCACTTATTTGCTTTCCAACCTCAGCCTGTTTTTCGTTATGCTGCGTTGCAGCAGTCAGTTTCTCTGTCAGCTCTTTCAGTGATATCTCTTGCTCAGGCATATTATCCGGCTGAGGAATCTGATTGGCCTCCAATTCGTAGGTCTCCTTGCTGTTTTTAACGGCAGAGCGTTGTGTCTTCACGTCCGCTATCTCTCGGTCAATATCAGCAAAATCCAGACCGACCAGCTTCATCAGCGTATCTCGCTGCTGCCGCTGCCTTTTTACGTCCCTGCTGTCTTTGTAAAACGCCATTGGCTCAAAGGCGATTTCGCCGACAAGTTTATCGAGCAGTCCCTGTGGGCTGCTGGCCTTCATACCCTCGGCATTCGATACGGTTACCGTCCCCCCGCCTGAGGCAGTGAAGGTTCTTTTGATAATGTAATTTTCTGTTTCGACAACAACCTCTGCATGGTCCTCTCCGTCCCGGATCGGTTTCGTCGGCTGATACTTCTTGCCGCAAAAGACAGCCATGATTGCATCGAGAACGCTCGACTTGCCGGCAGCGTTCTTGCCGGTAATCAAAATTGCGTTACCTTGGGGAGATATCTCAACGGCCACAAGCCGCATGAAATTCTCCGCAGTTAATTTAATAATCTTCATCATAAATCCTTTCAGTTTGGGCTTCATCGGTTTCGTACAGGGCTTCATCGGTTTCGTACAGGGCTTCATCGGTTTCCGGTTCCGGCGGCACAAAATCAAGCCACCGCTGTATCGCATCCGGGTCATTTGCCAGCACTCTCTCCGTTTCCTCATCGCTCGAGTTGATGATAGCATTAGTGAATGCAGTATCTATGTCAAGGCCACCTATCCTCGCAGCCTTAAAGAAGGCATGGAAAGCTGCTACCTGGAATCTGTCTTGGTCAGTAAGATGTGGTGCTGGCATATCAAATCCTTATTGGTTATTTTACAGTTATCATGGGCGGCAACTGAATCTCTTTCCGTGTCTTCAACATAGCATCAGTAATCAATATCCGTCCCTTGAGCACTGTACAGTAATCAGTTTTTGCTTCTTTGGCGGTACTGCCCTGACCATATGAGGAAACGAGCGTCCGTCTGTGTTTGACTTCGGTGTCTCTAAAGGAAACGATAACCGGGATGCTTCTGATAGGCCTGCGTCTCGTTACCAATTTTTTCCCAATAACAATTCCAACTTCTTTCAAAGTCATTGCAATATCTCCTTACTTAAAATGCGAATCGATACTCTCATCGCCTGTTTTCGCCGGCCCTTTCGGCTTGGCCAAATCCTCGAATCCTGCACTGAACCGCTCTTGCGGTATCTTCTGTGTAAACGCTACCTTTGTCCCTACCAGCGGCCCCTTCGCTTTTATCCATGCCGTTGCCGTCGCCGTCTGCCTTTTCAACCAAGCACGCACTACTACCATCCGATCTACATAAGCCTTCGGATCGTTAGCTATTTCTTTTGCATCCATATTGCCCAGGGGACAGAATCGGATCATTTCACACCAGCTGCAGGTATATGGCAAAGGCCAGGCGTCTTTGCAGTTCTTAAGAAACAAATCGACCGCAGAGAGAACTCTGCCCTGTATGGCTTTTTCAGTAGTCAGACCCGGCAGCCGCGGATGTTCTTCAAGTCTGTCAAAACGTGCGTAAGCTTTTGTCCCCCACATCGTCTCGAAGTACCACCAGTGAAGCGTATTGATTTCTTTGTACGGCTCCTGCTGAAACAACAGCCAGGCACCGAACTCGGCCTGAAAAGATTCCGCCGCTTCCTGGTTTGTCCTGCGCTTAAAGCCTGTTTTCCAGTCCATCACATGCAAGTTACCCTTGCCCGAGCCGAGAAGGTCATATTTCATCGTAACTATGACTGCCGGCGTTGTTGCCGTTTCAGGATATACGACAAGAGATACCTGGTGCTCGAGCGCAATTAAATCAATGTGATATTCGGATATCATATCGGCTGCGTGCCTGGCGTGACGTCTGGCCATCGACGATATGTTCGGCTTGATTTTGGGCAGGTTATCTACGATCCATTCGGGAATGATATCGAGATTATTTTTACACTCCTCAAAGGCCTTTTTTAGCAACTCATGAATCTCTGTCCCGCACTCGCAGAGCCGGCTGTCGGTTGATTGCAAAATGACACTTTTCATCGCCTCGACAAGTTTCGGGTCCGTATCCTTGATTCGCTCAGCCTCCCAGGGGAATACTTCCAGCCCCGTAGCTCCTGCCTTGAGAGCCTCCCACAACATTGTCAGGTATGCCTGTCGCGGACAATCCGCATATTGACCGAGTCTTGTGCGGTCGATTATAATCGGCTTCATTTTTTCACCACCATTTTCACGACATCAAGCACAGTCCACGGCTTTGTAACTCTGATAAATGGGCCTTTGTGCCTGGGGTCTAAATGGATTTTTTGTGTCGTTGGATACAGATTATAAATATGGTCATGGTTTTCGCCGAAGCAGACAAGCTGGAAATGATACCTGGCAGGCATTCGTTCCAATGAACACGATCCGGATTCTCTTGCAAGCCTGACTGCTTGGGCAAAAACATCTTCCGATGCTTGTAGCCGTTCTCGCTTCCGCTGATTCTTCAATTCGTTCAGTTGGTCCCAATCCATTGGTTAATTGTCACTCCGTTAGTTAAT
>Ga0307378_10013537_pt1 | contig 10314 bp, 12 predicted proteins | sample UN1MG_FD_202238 | JGI IMG/M metagenome (GOLD analysis project Ga0307378, IMG submission 202238) | Soil microbial communities from Risofladan, Vaasa, Finland - UN-1 | ecosystem: Environmental > Terrestrial > Soil > Coastal area > Acid sulfate soil | place: Finland: Risofladan, Vaasa | collected...
CCGAGCCAGCGGTGCGTGCGCGGCAGGCACGTCGGGTACTTGCCGTGCTCGAACGAGATCGCCATCCCAAAGTCGATCGGGCGCATCACGACGTGCTCGTCGTGGTCTTGTACCGTCTGCAGAGCCACGTTGTGCGGGCTGAGGTCGCAGTGCACGACGCGCGCGCGGTCGAACTCGAGCAGCATCGTTTCCGCGGCGGCCGAGAGCGCGGCGCCTCTCGACAGCATCTCGGTGCCGAACGCGTCCCCGGCCGCGCGCGCCTGCTCGGACCACGTCTGCCCGACGTCCTCCATCAAAATAAAGCTCGTCTTGCGCTCCATATCGTGGCGCACGGCGTGCACAAACGGCGCGAACTTTACCCGGCGCATGCACGCGACCTCGTTCTCGATCATCTCCGCCGTGCAGTCCGCGTGCCGCACGACCTTGAGCACAGATTCAGTGTCCGGTTCCTCCGGCAGGCACACGTCGTACACCGTGCCGTACGTGCCGCGGCCGCGTATTCTCATTGCGCGCGCGCCGGCGATCTGCTCGCGGAGCATCTCGTTCACCCCCAGCAGTGCCGCATTAACGTCCGAACTCGATAAATTTAGCATTTACTCACCGTTGCAGAGCGCGTATGAATCGATGACTAGGCCGGCCTCGAACTCTTCCGCGTGCGGCCCCGTTCCGTACGTCGCGCGGAGCCGCTCGGTGACCGTGCGGTCGCGCAGCGCCTGCGCGACGGCGCCGAAGAAGACCGAGTCCGAGCGCCGTACCGCGGGGTGCAGCAGCCACGCTGGTAGCACGCGGGCCGGCGGCGGCGCCGCGAGCGAGGCGATGACCCCGCGCTCGGCGTCGTACATGGGGTGCACGCGCATGCCGGTCAGCCCGGTCGCGTGCGGTACAAGCTGATTTACAAACTGTGCGCCCTCGATGTCTGTTGCGAGGCCGTTGATCGTCGCGGTACATAGCGCGCCGCGCAGTTTTCGGGCGGCACGCGCGACGGTCGAGTACCGCGGCAGCAGGTCGCGCGGCGGCAGCTCGCCGAATATCTCGGCGACGAGGTCCGCGTCCGGCACATTGTCTTCCGCCACGTCGTAATTCAGCGCGGTCCGCGCTTCCTGTCTTTGCACCGAATAGTCCTGCGCGCAGTAACCGGCGAGCTCGGCGGTGCTCGGGCACGCGGCCGGGCTGCGGACGAGGTACGCAAGCGTGCTGTCACTGTCGGCCGGCAGCACGTCAGGGTCTAGTATGATTGCTACTGTTATCCCCACTAGCGCAAGTACCGTAAAAAAAAACGAAACGACAACTGCCTGTCGGTCGTTCATAGGGGGTTTGAGAATCAGTTTTTAGTTTAACTTTACAGACTTTCAGACTATTCAACTTTCAAAAATGGCACACAACCGTTCGAACCTTATCGCAAACGACGCTCTCATCCTCTCCGGGGGACGCAACACGTGTATGGCCAGCGGCCGTGAAGAAGACAACGCGCACATCATCGTGCCCGTAGTGGGCAGCAAGAACGCCGAGGGCCATTACACCGTCGGCATCGCGCTGATGATCTTTGCGTACAACAGCCCGACCGCGGGCAGCGACGACAAGGGGAAGTCGTCGAAGCACGTCGGCAAGCTCGCCGTGCTCGGCTCGGCGGCCAACATGATCTGCCCGAACACGAACAACTACCACAAAGGGTTGACCGCGACCGCGTACATGCAGGCCGTGAACCAGAAGCCCGTGCCCGGCTTCAACTGCGCGCAGATCCTGATGTCCGCGCTCCTGAACCAGATGAAGGTCTTCTCGCTCGCGTACGACGAGTGGGTCGCGATCGTCGACGACATCTGCCACCAGATGATCGAGTTCAACGAGCTCTTCCCGAACAACAAGGCGACGAAGGAGATGAAGAAGGCGATCGTTGACCTCGGCAAGGAGTTCAAGGAGCACGTCGAGGCCGACGAGTGGGTCCCGCTGTCGGACACGGCGACGAAGCCGCTGAAGGACGTCGCCGGCAACCGCCTGAGCCTGCGCACCGAGCGCGGCGGCGACAAGAAGAAGGCCGTGAAGAAGACCGGCACGAAGCGCGGCCGTCCGGCCGCCGCGAACAAGCCCGCGAAGAAGACGAAGGCCGCCGCGAAGGCCGCCGCGAAGGCCGCCGACGGAACGGACGCCGGCGACGACAAGCAGTCGGAAGACGACGGCATCTAAATGCGCGCCGCCAAGCGGCCCCGCGTCGGCAATTTTAATGGAAGACCCTCCGTGGTTAATCTCGACGTCGTCCGCGGCGTGCTCGGCGCCGTGCCCGGTATGTCGTACAACATCACCGAGCTCGCGCGCGGCGGGTACGTCGACGCGGCCCCGGGCAGCGCGGTCACGATCGGTGACTGTAACGGTACATTGCTTGTGCGGGCGGGGGCGCGAGTGAACGTGCTGCGGTATGGACCGGCCGGAAAGCTAGTCAACGCCGACGCCGACGCGACGCTTGCGGATGAGGCGGCCGGGCGCCCGCCGGAGACGGTCGAGATCGACGAGCCCGACGACGTGCGCGACTTCCGCTACTTCACCGTGCTCGGCAACTCGGTTTTCGTAGACGGCGAGGCCGTCGGGAACCGCGGCCCGTTTGCAGCGGTGCAGGGGCACGACCGCGGTGGGTGGTGCGTGCTCGCGTGCGCGCTCGACGAGGGCGGCAACGATCACGCGACGATGGCCGCGCCGGTCGACGAGCACGGGCTGCAGTTCTGGCGGCACGAAAACTGCAGCGTATACGTGTTCGGCAGCGTGCCGTACTACGGCGAGTGCGAGTACCTCAACGTGTGCGGCGATAGTCGGTGGCAGCGGTTCGCGGGCCCGGGTGTCATGGTGCACGTCAACGGCCGCGTGTACCGCAACGGCGAACCGGCCGTGTCGATGGGCCCGCCGATCTCAACCGAGCTGCTCGAAGACGAGGTCGCGGACGTTTACGGCGGCTCCGGCAGGCCCGGCAGCCCCGGCGACGTGTCCGGCTCAAACATTGACGAGAACTTTATCGACGACCTGTTTGCGGCAGCAAACGACATCACGGACGTAGACTAGTAGTAAATATAGATATGTGCCGATGCATCAGATCACTTAATGTCCGGATTCCGCGAGCTGATCGACAACGCGATTGATGAGCAGGACTTTGAGCGGACGGAGGAGCTGCTGGACGTGTTCGAGTACTGGGACCCGGGATTTCTGCGCGCGCTGTTGTACCGCAGGGTGTCACACGCATTCCGCGAGCGCGTGTTCATGCTCATGGTGCCGAAGATCGACGTCAACCACCGCTTCGAGAACGGCAATACGCTGCTGCACCTCGCTGCCGCGCACGGCATGATACGCGCCGTGAGCATGCTGCTGCGCGCGGGCGCGGACGCGGACGTGTACGACGGCCTGCACCGCACGCCGCTCATGTCCGCGTGCCTCGCCGCGGCCCGGGACCCCGACGGTGCAGGCGCTGCAAGCGGCAACACGAAAGCAATCTGTCTGCACCTCGCGCTCGCGTCCGCGAACCTGCACGCAACCGACGTCTGGGGCCTGACCGCGCGCGACTACGCGGCCCGGCTCGGCGAGACCGGCGACCGCTGCATCTTCTACATTCTCGCGGCCGTCGTGCGCCGCCGGACGAACCCGTACAAGCGCACGTACGCGGAGCTCACCGCATCGTCTTTTGTACCGTTGGCGTGACCGCCTTTCAAAATCATTATATGAGTTGGATGAACAGTGTTAAGAAAGTATGCGGTCTTGTTGACAAACCAGAGCCCACATATACGTGTTCAAACAAGTCATGCGGTGCGCAGTTCGAGGGCGTGCCGGATGGCTGTGAATTAAAAAACATCACAAGCAGGCTAATTTGCAACCCGCCTCCCGGAAAGACGTCTTCATGTCGTGTATTCTATTGCCCGTTCCCCGAGTGCAAAAAGGACTGGAACGAGAAAACACACGAATCTGATGGTACTCCCGTCGTTGTGAAGTTTTTTCATCATGAGAGATTCCACATGCCACCAGAACTTGATCCGTACTAGCAAAATAGTTTTTGCGGTGACGAACATTTGTATTCATGCGGAAATGTTTATTATATCAATAGTTCGCCATCACACTAGAACCAAGTTCGGCGAGACGCAGATTGTGCCGCTCGCTTAATAAATCAGTTAATTTCAATGTCATCCGAAAGCGAATCTGAAGAGGAAATCGAGCATATAGAAGATATTCTTAAACGTCTTGATGTTGAAAACACTGTTTATTGCGACCGTTACGATACGACATGCCCGACATGTAAAATAGGTATCACGTCGTGGCTCACCGGTGTGAAAATCAATCCGGATCGTGAAGCCTTTGTTCATGGCTGGCAAACATTTGAAAAATATGATGCTGAAAACCTTCGTCTCGAAACAATAATCGATTTGTTCCGCAATCGGTATCCACGCCGCAAAATTCGTGCGCACGTTTTTCATTACGATTCGGGAGCAAGTTGTTCTTCCATGGTGCATTTATTTATCGAAGAACCCCGGCGCGCGCGCTCGCACTCGTTCGGGCACTGCGTTGACATATAATGTACCGAAAAAATGGCACATAACAAATTCATTTTTTAATGAAGCGCATGTATTTATCAGAATCGGAAAGTGAATGTGACGAGTTCCCGGAAATTACGAATGAAGAAATGAAAGCACTAATCGGATACGTGCTGGAACGCGGACAAGAATGCGCTAAAAAGTTTATCGAGTTCAAGTGCAAGAAAGCGACGCACCGCGAGTTCTGGCGCGAGATGTGCAGCGCACTGCCGGAAGAGAAGATCGGCGGCGTCAATCTGTCGATCATTTATGAAGAGATTCGTGATCGAATCGGTGAGTGGGTCTTATATATTCTAGAAGATCTCGAGGATGAAAAAAGTTCACTTCGGGGTGTAAAAAATGCATGCAGTTGTAAAAATATTGCCGCGTTTTTTGAGACGCTTGATGCGAATCGTTTACTTAAGAATCGCAAGCATGAACTAACGGCCGCTGCAGCTATGATTTACTACACGGCGTACCCGGAAAAGTTAGAAAATGATCTCAATGCGTATTCTAAACATATTCATTATGAGATATCGGAACTAGAAGAAAAAATCAAAAAGTTCAAACATGTGCACGATGTATTCATTTCTATTTCAAAATAATAAATCAATAGCTCGCCATCACGCTGTCGTGCAGCGGCGCGCGCTTGAGTCGAACCCAGCCCGCGCGCGGCACGGGGTACGCGCCGAACGACGACTCGAGCACGCGGAATGCATGGCCCTTGCGGTTGAGCACGATCTGGTTCGTCGCCGGGTAGTCGCGGGCGGCCGTCGTATCACTACCGGACCGGCGCGGGAGTGTGACGTCGTAGAAGTCGTCGCGCGAGTGCTTGAAGATGGCGCCGCCGATCGTCTTAAAGCTGTGGACGTCCGTCGTGCTCATCGCGTACTTATATTTGATCCTCGGCACACGCGGCCTTGACGCTGTGAACGACTACGACGGCATTCGGTGGCGGTACTTTTGCGCTGGTTTTGTCGCGCTCATGTGCCCAGACATGCGGTGGGGCGCCGGCCTCGCAGCGGTCCCCGCGCTCGGAATCGGCATGCAGATGTACCGTTAATATATTTACCGATGATTCGCCGCAGACAACTCGAGGCGGCGCTTAACCCTTTCAGAGCTGATCTCGTACGGAACTAAATAGTACCACTGCGGCTTCTCGTCCTCGGGCTCTTCCTTTTTGAGAAACCCGAGCTGCCGCATCATGGTCTTGTGCGCGTACGCGACCCGGTACACGTGCGCGACGACCGGCGGCGTCGCTTCCTCGAACTCGAACTGGCTGCGGGGGTACGCATCTTTCAGCGCGGTCTTCTCTTCGTCCGTCAATTTGCCATCGCAGACCCACATATGCATGCCGTATTTTTCTTTCCCGGGCCATTCAATGTCGTTCAGGCCCCGAATCGTCTTGTACAACGCCACTTGCGTCCTCACATACACGATTGTGAATGGCGTTTCATTGTCCTTGTACTCGATATTGTAACGAACTTTTCCCATCTGATTACGTGCGCCCCCGATGAATGTACCGAAAATAACTAGATAAGTTTCGCTATTAGCAACAATATATTAAGTCAGCAGCACCTTTTGCACATTTGTCCGCCCCCGCACACATGAACAGCACAACGAACGGCAACATATCCGCAATGATGTCGGCGCTCGGCAGCAGCGACCCCGCCGTGCGCGACTGGCAGGACCAGTTCGATCAGCTGCTCGAGAACGCGATGCCGTCCGGGCACGTGCAGCGCATCCGCTGCGAGACGCGCTCCGGCCCGATCAGCATGAGCCGCGACGCCGACTTCATCCGCTTCCACGTCGGCGCGAGCAGCAACATGAGCGCACTGACCGCCGACTTCTCGGGCGTGCGCGAGATCCCGAACTGCAACGACGTCTCGATCACGCGCGACCCCGGCGAGCGCGGACGGCGGCTGTGGCCGCCGGACTGCGTCTTCGTGCCGACGCTGCGCACCGAGACCACGAGTAAGCTGTTCATGAACGCCACCGGCAGCGACGAGGCCCGGCTGCACCTCGGCGACGTCGTGCTGATGCAGAACGTGCTGCAGAACGTGGCGTTCTCAAAGCTGCGGAAGCTGAAACTCGAGCGGTTTCTCGTCGAGGAGGCGCTCGTGCTCAAAGACCTGCCGGAACTGCGCGAGCTGCACGTGCTCAAGCCGGTGCGCGTCAACGAGAAGAACCGCGCAATGTTCACGATCGACTTTAGGAACATGTTCAACGTCAACGTCTTCCACTTTGACAACGCGGTGCGCGCACGGTACGCAAACGTGGGCCCGGGGGCGTGTGTACACGCGATGCCGCTCAGCCAGTTCCACTTTGAGGTGCCGCCGGGATTCTGCGTGCTCGACCTGTCGATCTGCGTCGACTCGGAGGATATGCAGACGCTCGCGGCGTCGGCGCTGACGCAGATCGCGGCGTCGCGCTGGCTGCGGATGAGCTGCTCGCCGCGGCTGCGGGCGGGTGCGGGGTACGGCGCGGCGCCCGAGCGGTACGTGCAGCTGTGCGCGTCCGCGGTGAAGTGCGGCGCGCACGACCCGACGCGCGGGATCAACGGCTATCAGGCGCTCGAGCCCGAGAACGCGAAGCGCGTCGCGCAGGTCGTGGTGCAGAACGCGTGCGCCGACCCCGTCGAGCCGGCCGTGCTCGTCATGAACCACTGGTTCGCAGCGCACATCGGGCTGCTGCGGCTGCCGTACTTTGACGACAAGAGCAAGACGCCGGCCGGCGACCCGCCGCTGCCGGACCCGTTCAGTGGCCTCGTGCGCGCGCGCAGCTACGCCCGCGTCAAGCGCACCGACGGTACATGCGCGGCAGCGCTCGAGTGCCCGGTCGTCGTCTGCATGAACGCCGACATGGTCGACGCGGGCTCGGTCGGCGTCGCGTGGAACAACACGGAGACGGCCGCGTTCGGCTTCCGCGACGGGATGCAGATGATCAGCGCGCGGCAGACGTGCAAGCACACCGTGCCGGCCATGCACCTGTTGCAGCGCGGGCTCACGTACGGCATGCTCGCGCCGGACGAGTTCATGCCCGCGCCCGGCGGCGGCGGCGTCGCGGTCGCGTACATGCCGAACACGTTCTGCATCCCGCGCCACAAGAACGCGCAGCGCGTCGACGCGAGCGGCGGGCCGGAGGAGCTGCTGCGCCTGATCAATATCTACCGCCGCAATAAGCCCATGCCGCGCGGACTCACCGGCCGCGTACTCGACGTGTTCTGGCGCGCGGTCGGCTGCTCGGTCGGGTTCCCGGGGCCGGTCGCGCTCTCGTCGATCGAGGGCAGCGTACTCCCCATCATCAGCGACGATCGCACATACGTCGTCAGCGAATCCGAGTCAGACGGCGACAGCGAAGACCCATTGTCGTAGTCTACTAATAAATCATCTTGTATTATAATTGTGGCGGCGGTACGCGTGCTTTGACTTTTGCGCGCGGTGCGGTACTTGTTTTTTCTGCCGCCTACTTTTGTTGTGTGGCTCGTACTGTCTTGGAGCGCATATCTCATAGGATCCACTTTCCGTTTCAAAGAAAGTGTATCCCGTGGGCGGCATAAATGGATTTTCAATCTGAAAATCTCTCGATCTATCAAGAGTGGTTAAATGCATCGGACCCTTATCGTTAAACATTTCTACAGATATTCCATTCGAACGCAACTCATTAACAAACTCTATGAGAGTCTCTAGTTCAACCGTCTTTTTTTTGATCACCGTTCCTAAAGATCCGTCACCAACAACAACTATATGAAAAGTTCGGGACATATATTTAAAAGTGATTTTGTAAATAGACAGCAGGTTTTATGATCTAGTTGCCGAAAATAGCCGGAAAGTGCTCGCCAAAGTGCGCGCGCACGGCCATGTCGACGTGCGCGTACTCGTGCTCGTCGAGGCATGAATTCAGCAGCCTGTCGATTGTCAGCGTCGTAAGCATGATCGTGACGACGATGACGGCAAAGGTCCAAAAATACAACTTCCATGAGCAGAGATCGGCTACCGCAGACAGAACGCCGCGCCGTCGTTCGAACTCTGTCATTGATCCGGCCGGGCCGTGTTAACGATCCGTTAAATTTCAAAATAGATAAACGGTACAAAACTGAATAAATATCGAATATGGGATCACTGTTTTTATCAATAGTATGAGCATCTACCGGTCGTTTTCGCTTGCGTGGGCCAAATTCAAGGACTCGGACGGGCAGATGAACGTGCTGAATACGGAGATCGGCGACGACCGCCTTATTTTTATCATCGAGGAGATGTGTACCGTGCTGCACAACTGCATGATGAGCGGCCGGAGCGCGGTGGTTTTTTGCAGCAAGTTTGTGTGGCGGCGGTTGTGGAACAAACTCGGGCGCGAGAGCTGGATCGTGCAGATGGACGACGAAATACTATGCACGAACACGCTGAACGAGAGCGTGAGCTGGCGCGACCCCGAGTTCGAGTACGACGAGACGTGCCTCGAGAGCCGCGCGTTCTTCATCAACGACCGGTCGCCGCTCGCGTACCCGGCCGTTGTACCGTTGCTCCGCCGCGCTGCCGAAAAAGATGCGCGCCTCCGCTGCTGGGCCATCGGACCCGCGGTACATGCGCTGCGCGACGATCCCGAAATCACTTGGTTCGCGGTCGATGCCGCCGCGACGAATGACTTTCACCGGAGCGAGTGCGCAAAACTCGAGCAGGATTATCACCGTGGCGTTCGACGCGGCGGCGGAAAACAAGCTAGTGGACGTGCGCGCGGACACCTTCTCGGCGCTAAAGCACTTGCTCACGGCCACGGCGCACGTCGGCACAATTGGCGCCGACCCGGTCACAGTCCCCTACAGACACACATGCATCGAGTTCGCTATACTCGGCACTAAAACGCGCACAAACGCCGACCTCGTCATCGAATATATCACTATTTGACTAATTAAACTATTTGAACCAAGTTTCAAAAATAGATTGTCTGACTGACACATGTCGATTTGTCATATAGACAAGTGGCGAAAAGACCTCACCGAGACCGATTCTATTTTTGGTATTAAAATAAACACGGCGCCGTCCGGGTTAAAAGTCCTCACCGAACTCGAATTTTTGTTTCGATGTACCGTAAATCTAAAAATAGAATTTCATTCACCTGATAAAAAAGTCAAATGAACAAAAATAAACACGGCGCCATCCGGGTTAAAAGACCTCACCGGAACGATTTTTTTTAAATTTTGGGGCACAAAAGCAGTTCAGTTTAAACAGAAAATGTCAAACATTATGTTCTATGACGACGAGTTTGATAACTATAGCGTAACGAATTACAACTATGACGGAACCAACGTGGTCGATGAGATGATCGATGCGTTCTATCCGCAAGATGATGCGTCATACGACCAAGACGAGATGTTGGTTCATGAGCGTCCGATGGTAGAAAAATTCGACGAGCCGACGGTGAAGAAGGTGCGCGTCGGGTTCTTTTCCGAAGACGAGTGCGACGAATTAATTGATGAGCCTGCTGATCATGACGACGACGATTACGTTTTCGACGAGATCGACCGCCTTTTCGCGGAGACGGCGGTTCCGGCGGAGACGGCGGTTCCGACTATTGAAGCCGCGCCGCTGCCGGACATCGAGGAGGTGCTTGTGCCGGCGGAGCCGGTGAAGATGACGGTCACGGACAAGGTGCGCGCGTGGTACAAACTCGTCAAAGGCGGCACGTTCCCGTTCAACTTTGGCCGCGCATTCGACGGCAACGCCTGCTGGACGCTCGTCGAGAACGGGTTTTGCGTCGGCGAACAGCACGTGCTCAG
>Ga0307378_10013538_pt1 | contig 10313 bp, 9 predicted proteins | sample UN1MG_FD_202238 | JGI IMG/M metagenome (GOLD analysis project Ga0307378, IMG submission 202238) | Soil microbial communities from Risofladan, Vaasa, Finland - UN-1 | ecosystem: Environmental > Terrestrial > Soil > Coastal area > Acid sulfate soil | place: Finland: Risofladan, Vaasa | collected...
GGGAACTTTTAGGCAAATGGGCCGAACGCGCCCTGGCCGTAGCACGAAAGAAAAAGAAGAAGAAAAAGAAGAAGTAGGGCTATCGCTTTCGTCGACGCCTGGAACCTTCATTTTCATCGTCGAGATACCATCCAGCCCGTACAAGTTCAAAATTCAAAACGTCTTTAAACACTAACATACGTTCTATTGTTTCACTTTGCGGCATTTTGCCTTTCTTGCTATCCAGCCAATCCCTTCTTTCCGCAACACCCATAACAAGATAATTGTTCCCTATTATTTCCGGCATAGGTTGTTCAAAACAGGCCGCCATTAAGGATTCCACTTCGGACTTTTTGGCAATTATCAAATCGCATTTGACACAGTAGCGGCATTTCTTATTCAAGAGCAGAAGCTGCTGAGGGTCGATATGAATAACCAGTGGAAATTTGCGTATTTTTGTGTTATTCTCACATTTCGGACACTTAGTGAAAGCGGCATCTTCATAGGGATTCAGAAAGAAGTAATGTTTTCTTCTCTCAGTCTCTATGCCTTTCAATTCAATCATCCTTGCACCACTGCCTAAAGTGTCAGTTAAGGTTATCTTGGCCTTGCAAATAATTTACCACTGTGTGGGATCCCTGTCAAAACCAGTTTAGCAATATCCGCTCTTAATCATCCTGATATGGAAACGGCCATAACCGAATCAATGCTAACCGCTGGGAGGCACTCATCCAAATAGTATAAATAGGGACGGACCCTATTATTTTTATTGACATTGAGTGCATATTCGGTTATTTTGCTATCATGCCGAGAAGTTCACGAGTTGTTATCGAAGGTTGTGCTCATCATGTTACTCAGCGGGGCAATAACCGCCAGGATGTTTTCTTCGTAGATGATGACCGGCGAGTGTTTCTTGCACTTTTGGCTGAGGCGGCGGAACGTTTCGATCTGGCCGTGGATGGCTACTGTCTGATGACCAATCACATCCACCTTGTTGTCACGCCGGACAGCCAGGACTCGCTGGCTAAGGCATTGAAACGTACTAATCAGCTATACGCTCAGTACGTCAATCGGCTCCACGGACGCAGTGGCCACCTGTGGCAGGATCGGTTCTTTTCGTGTGCTCTGGACGAGATGCATCGCTGGCGAGCTCTGGTTTATATCGAGCGCAATCCTGTGCGGGCGCGCTTGTGCCGTAAGGCATGGCGCTGGCAATGGAGCAGTGCTGCGGGACACTGTGGCTTGGACGATCCGGCAGGGCTTCTTGACTTGTCCGGCTGGCAGAAGCAGATGGATGCGGCTCACTGGCGCGATCTGCTGACTCGGGACGATGATCAAAAACAGCTCGCTCGGCTTCGTCTGTGCACCAGTCGAGGGCGGCCGTTAGGCAGTGATAAGTTCGTAGCAAAGCTGGAAACGCTTCTGGGCCGACGACTTCGGCCTCTGCCTCGTGGCCGACCAGTAATAAATAGGGTCCGTCCCTATTAAAAATCAATAGGGTCCGTCCCTATTAAAAATCCTATTAAAAATCCGGATATGTCGCACAGACCGCCAAGAGGACGATAGATTTTTTAGTTTGAACATGAAGGAAGTCACCCCAGAGCAAATTCGTGAGTTTGTTCCTAAATGGGAGAAACTCGATTGGAAAAGTGGAGGCTTCAAGGGCAGTTGCAATGCAGACTTTATTCAAGACGGCGATTATAAATTGCATCTTGTCTTGTTTGAAAATGCTTCTATTAGTATGGACGAGGCGATTAAGCAATTCAAGGATTTTATGATTGCCTAAGAAGGCCCTCAAGAATTTTTCAATCCCAACCAACTTTTTTCTTGCGCTCCCGCACAGACTTTGTTAGATTAGATATTAACTGGTGTGAACAGCCTACTTTACAGATTGTCCCGCCAGCTTGAGGGGTTAGCGAGCTTCAGAGATGCAGGAATGAAAGGATAGGACTATGAACAGCCGTTCGGCTTTTGATTTGGATTGCAATCCTGTGATCCCGGAATGTGGATTCGAATGTCTGCCTTCATTCTATGAAGGATTCTTCATTCCAACCCTGATTACAAACGCAGAGGAACAGGACTGATGGCTGTTTCAGACGAATTCGTCGATTATGTTATCGACCAGCTTGCGGGCTGGGGCGAGGTTTCGGCTCGCAAGATGTTCGGCGGGGCCGGGCTTTATTGTGATGGGGCGATGTTCGGACTCATCGCTGACGATGTCGCGTATCTGAAGGTTGATGACTCGAATCGAGAGGGTTTCGTCAGGGCGGGATCGTCGGCCTTCAATCCGTTCCCCGAGAAGACAAAAACGTACATCATGTCATATTACGAAATCCCCGCCGATGTTCTGGAAGACCGGGAACTTTTGGGCAAATGGGCCCAACGCGCCCTGGCCGTAGCACGAAAGAAGAAGAAGAAAAAGAAGAAGTAGGGGTGCATTCTTCTGAATGATTATTGATTATTGATTAATGATTATTTCTTTGTATCCTCCCTGTCCCATAGGGATGCGACCTCTGCGGTCAATTTGCCTTTCCTTCCGAGAATCGAGTTGCTTCTCAAGGAGATTTTTTTGAAATATTCTCGACTTTTTGTAAAACGGTTCGTATAATACTTAACTAAATGATTAATGATGACTGATGAATGATAGAAGTAAAAAGGTAAAAGGAAAAAGAGCCGGAATTTCCTGAATTCTATACGCTGTACGCAATACGACTTAAAAAATCCGCGTATATCAGCGTTTATCTGCGGTTAATGACTATTTCTCGGTGTTTATTCGTGTTAATTCGTGGCTAATTTGAAAAAACAAAGCCAATTTATTAGCGTTCAGTGTTCTGCGTTCAGCGGACAGCGTCAAGATAAGGAAAAGGAATTTGAAAAAACAAAGCCAATATGCCGGCCTTCGGCCGGAAATCCGAAATACTAAACCCGAAATCCGACAACTCCGGTGGCGTGGCCGGACGTCTGTTGCCCCGTGTCGGTCGGGAAACGGACAGAATGGAGGCTGAAAGATAGATTCCAGCACGTTTTACAGAGTGCGATTTGAAAAAACAAAGCCAATTTTTATAAGGCCAAATTAACGCAAATCTCTTTATTACAAAGGATTACAAGAATAAACGCGACCGGACAGATGGTGAAAACAAACCCAATTCAAAGCCAATCAAAGCCAATTCAAAGCCAATTTCGAGACAAATATAGAATCTGGATTTGGCCCGGGCACCTGCGTATCAACCGGATATTCTTCGGTATTTCGCGGCTATTTTCCTTGCGCTGCCGGGCGGGCATCGTTAGAATATGCAAAAATTTGTGCAAACAGCCTGAATGTGCCTGAACGATGATGAACGGGAATTGATTATGGATGAAATGCAGACAAAATCGCCGGAAGATAAGCAGCAGGGCAAGCCTGCGGGGCGTGTAATGTCGATCGATGCGCTTCGCGGCTTCGATATGTTCTTCATCATCGGGGGCGAGAGAATCTTCGCCAGCCTGCATGATGTGTTCGACCGCCCGGCGACGGCGTGGATTCGGACGCAACTGACGCACGTCAAATGGGAGGGCTTCCGTTTCGAAGATTTAATCATGCCGCTGTTCCTGTTCATCGTCGGCGTGGTTATGCCTTATTCGCTCAACAAACGCCGGCTCGAAGGCCACGGCAAGACGCGGCTGTATCTGCACATTCTCAAGCGGACCGTGATTCTCTTCGTTCTCGGCATGGTCGCACAGGGGAACCTGCTCGAATTCGACTTTTCGAAGCTGCACATCTACTCCAATACACTTCAGGCCATCGCCGCCGGATACATCATAGCGGCAATCATCATGCTCAATTTAGGGCTGAGATGGCAGATCGCCACGACTGGAATTCTGCTTCTGCTGTTCTGGGCGTTGATGATGTTAGTCCCGTTCCCCGGCCACGGCGCGGGCGTTCTGACGCCGGATGGAAACCTGGCCATCTACATCGACCGAATCATTTTCGGCCGCTTCATCGACGGCACCGATCCGCCCTATACCTGGATACTGAGCGGCATGACGTTCGGCTGCACGGTTATGCTCGGCGTAATGGCAGGACACCTGCTGCGCTCGGATAAAGTGGGGACCAGAAAAGTACTGTGGCTGTTGGCGGCAGGGGGCGGCTGTATTGTCGCGGGCCTTATCTGGAACCAGTTCTTTCCGATCATCAAGCACCTGTGGACAAGCTCCTTTGTCCTGTTCTCGGGCGGCATTTGCTTCATGCTATTGGCGCTGTTTTACCTGGTGATAGACGTGCTGGGTTTCAGGAAATGGGCATTCGGCTTTGTGGTTATCGGGATGAACGCGATTGCAGTTTATATGGCCACCCATCTGATCAACTTCCGCAATATCGGCGGCGCCTTCGTCGAGGGTCTGGAGAAATACTCCGGGAACTGGTATCCCTTAATTTACGCCCTGGCCGGATTTGCAGTTGTCTGGCTGATACTATGGTGGATGTATCGCAAGAAGTCGTTCATTAAAATTTGAGGCAAAAAATCGAGTCAGAGCAAATTATCCTGTCACTAAGTCGCGTTCAAAATCATCGTTTTGATATAACCAGACCGTTTTTATGCGCCACTCGGTCGTTAGAAAGTATATTGTCACCGAAAAAGGACCTTTACTGATGATTTTGTAGGGGGTTTTTGTTGACATTTTCGTGAAAACTGTTATAATTATAATAGCTTTTTCATTTTGCCCCTGCTTTTCTCTTCCTTCTCCCCTCCCTCCGCAAAAAAGCAGGGGTATTAAATTTCTCTGCCTCAATGAATCCTTTCCTGCCGTCAATTCTCAGGTCAGGCCCAATTGTTCGGCCTCGGCGTAGAGGCCGTAATGCTTCATTTTTTTGAATAGAGTTGTGCGGTTTATAGCAAGTGCCCTGGCCGTTGCCTGCCTGTTCCAGTGATTGGCTTCAAGTACCTGCCTGATAATGTCCTTCTCCGGCCCGGCTAATGCCTCTTTGAGACTCATTGATTTATATTGTTTTGGCTGCCGGCTTTGCTCCCGCTTAATCGTGTCCGGCAGATCTTCCGGGCCGATGAATTTGCCTTTACTCAGTAAAGCCGCCCGCTCAATAACGTTTTCCAGCTCACGAACGTTGCCGGGCCATGGATACCGCTCTAAATATTCCATTGCCTCATCGGTAATACCGAGTTTATCCCTTTTATGCTGGGCCGAGTACATCCGCAGAAAATGCTCCGCCAGCAGCCGAACATCTCCGACTCTCTCAAACAAGGGCGGCAGCTCTATCGTTACCACATTGACCCGGTAATACAAATCTTCACGGAATCTGCCTTCCCGGACTTCCTCACTAAGGTCCCGGTTCGAGGCGAGAATAATACGCGTATCCACGGTTCTGGTTTTGTTGCTGCCGACCGGCTCGAACTGCCTGTCCTCCAGGACCCGCAGAAGCTTGGCCTGAAGAGCCGGCGAGGCGTTGGCTATTTCGTCGAGAAAAATTGTCCCGCCGTCAGCGGCCAGGAATTTGCCTTCCTTATTATTCACGGCACCGGTGAATGAGCCTCTAACATGACCGAACAGCTCGCTTTCAAGCAGCGTCTCCGGAAGCGCTCCGCAACTGACCTCGACAAACGGCTTATCGCATCGGCTCGAGTGCTGATGGATTGCTCTTGCCAGCATACTCTTGCCGGTGCCCGATGGACCTGCCATCAGAATCGTGGTCTTGCTGTCGGCGACAGCCTCTACCAGATCGAAAATCTTCGCCATCTTGTAGTTGTGACTGATGATGTTCTCAAGCCGGCGTTTTCGTTCGAGCTGGAATCGAAGACTTTCATTTTCACTGATAAGCGACTGTTGCGTAATCGCTCTTTCAACGGCCAGCCGCAATTCGTCGTCAATGATCGGTTTCGTCAGGTAATCATAAGCTCCGCACTTAATGGCCTTAACCGCACTATCGATGGTACCATAACCGGTGATGACAATGACCACGGTTTGAGGATAGTTTTTCCTGATAATACCTAATAATTCGAGACCGTCTCCATCCGGAAGGTTGACGTCTGTCAGGACAAGACAATAGTTTTCCTCTTCCAGCTTAGCCAGAGCGCTTTTAACCGTTTCAGCTCCGCTGGTCAGGAACCCTTCGAGTGACAGGAACTCGCACAGCGAGTCGAGGATGATTTTATCGTCATCGATAACAAGAATATTTTTCTTTCTCATAGAATTCCCAGACCGATTTTATAAATTCAAATGATGCTTTAGCCGGCCACCGGCAGGTACACGGTGAAAATGCTGCCGCCATTGGGGGCATTTTGTGCCGTGATTCGACCATGATAGCTCTCAACAATGTCCCTGCATATAGCCAGTCCCAATCCAGTACCTTTGCCGCCTTCTTTCGTCGTGAAGAACGGCTCGAATATCGCTTCCGTGCTTTCCGGCGGAAAACCCGTTCCCGTATCGCGAAGCTCGGCCACAATGGTATCATCTGACGCCAGGCTGGTCGAGATTCGCAACCGGCCGCCGTTCGGCATCGCATCCAGAGCGTTCTTTGCAAGATTACAGAACACCTGAAACAGATTACCGCTCCTGACCTGCGGCAGACCAAAGGTATAATTTCTTATGATCGAAGTATCTGCCGCCTCAGCACTCGATTCCATCGTCTTGATGGCATCTTCAATGATCTGCTCGACCTTGACATATTCCAGGGGTGTGTACGTGCTGCGCGAGAACTCCAGCAGCTCGCTGACAATCTGAACCATTCTCATCAGTCCCTGCCTGCACTGGGTGAGATACTCCTTCGGCTTTGTCAGATTCTCCTGCTCGACAATCCTCATCGCAAGATTGATGTACCGCAGAATCCCATCCAGAGGATTATTCAACTCATGGGCAACCTTAGAGGCATGTTTGCCGACGGCAGCCAGTCTTTCGGCGTTCGCCAGTCTTCTTTGCAAATCGACCCTCTCGGTGACATCTTCGACGGTCATCATACCGCCGATACTTTTTGATGTCCCGGTTTCCTCCAGAGGTGTGCAGTTAATTCGAAGCAGTTTTGTTTTGCCGTCCGATGTATAGCTTACATCATCAAACCTGCACGGTTTTCCAGTTGAGATTGCCGAGATCAATTGCTGCGTCCAGCCCTGCCATATTTTGTCATCCGTTCCCTTTGCCAGAGATTTGTCGATGTAGTCACCCAACTCGATAAGCTTTGTTGCCTGAGCATTAGCCCGGAGAATCTTCAAATCCGGATCGAAAGCAACAATACCGATAGGCAATGACTGAAGTATTGACTCGCCAAGCCGCCCGAATCCTGTGCGGCCGGCCGCGGCATGTTCCTTCAGCAAATCGCCCTGGTTTTCCGGCCTCTTTGATTGTTGTTCTGTGTTCTCTGGCATAGCTGCGATAATACGACACGCTTCAAATATTGTCAATAATAGATGTTGCAAAAAAACAACGCACCCGTTCTCTTTTTCGGACTGAAGGAGATATGTGTTTAGCAGGAAACGTAAGATTCTATAAAATAAGTAGCTGAAGAAGGTTATTGGACAATAAAATACAATAATCAACGATTAATTCAGCTTCTGACGTTTCCATTTGTCAACGCGATGATTGATGTCTTTGCGAAATATATCTGCGCTGAATAGATAACGTCATCTAACCTCATGCTTAACAAGTACTTGTAAAAGTTAAAATAGGCTATTTTCTCGCTCTGTGTTTTGGAACGAATTTTGCATTTATTATCACAAAATTTACAAGGACAGGGAATAAACACTATTATGCAAGGATGCGTATGATGGATCGATCAGAAAAACGCAGGCATAGGCGATTGGGGGCACAGTACAATATATCATGCCGTAAAGTTGGATCAACCGCGAACAAGACCTATGACGGTCATACGGTAAATGTAAGCCCCGGCGGTTTGTATTTTGAGACTGCGACCGGCACATTCGAGCAGGGCAACCTGTTGAAGGTGGAATTGTCAATACCGCCAACATCAGGTCTGCTCGAATTTGGCGGTAAGATTGCGGGATTCGCGAAGGTCTTAAGAGCCGATTCGGCTTCCGGCAGGTACGGGGTGGCTCTGCAATTCTGCCGTCCGCCAAAGCTGTGCATCTAATTCCAAAACCTATTAATAAATGCGCTGGGCATATTTAGTAAAGCAAACTGATTTGACTGTTCACTTATCAAGAGCAGCTTTCTGCCACGCATCAACCGCAGCAAGGCGAAGGGCATCATAATCGGCGTAAATTCTGCTAGCCCAATAATGGCTTCGCAGGTAATGCCAAAGGTTCTCAACAGGATTTATACCAATTGGAATTGGTTCTTGCGCTACACTGTCATTCCCGCGAAGAGCCTGCCCTGAGCGAAGCCGAATGGGCGGGAATCCAGTTTTTTGTTACATCTCGGAGTCTTAGCAAAGAGCAAATCACTGTTACTTGGCAAAATCCCATCGCTACAAGCACAAATCTTAAATACAATCGGTATGAGTTCAGATGAATACGGCGGCAAAGGTACAATGGTCATATTCCCCGGAATCTTCAACTTCTTCGATGTATGAAAACCGGCCTGGTCCCAGAGTAACAAAACGTGAACATTATGGGAAACTTCTTTAGTGAATTGCTTTAAGAATAAATTGACCACATCGCTGTTAATCGTAGGTGATAACAATCCTACACTTTCTCCGCTCTCAGGACACACTGCACCAACAACATAAAGCCACTCATATTTTATCTGCCTGACCGCTCTGGGGCGGGAGCCTGTTTTTGCCCATACACGGGTTATCGTAGCTTGCCGGCCAAAGCGTGTTTCATCCTGAGACCATACCCCTACGAGCGCAATGCTTCATTAGGATATGTCGTAGCCGATGCTACTTACACTGTAGTTCGTCGTAGTCGTCTGACTACGCGCCTAATACCGTTCCCATGATATGTTACATACGGCAGAAAGCTGCCTTGTTTTTTTCAAATCATTCGGAGTTAACAATATGTACGCTGCCGTTTGTCGTAGTCATCTGACTACGCGCCTAATACCATTGCCAGGGTATACTACGCACAAGAATACCCTGTTTTTTCCCAATCTTTCGGAGACAATGATATGAACGCAATTGTTCGTCGTAGTCATCTGACTACGCGCCTAATACCATTGCCAGGGTATACTACGCACAAGAATACCCTGTTTTTTCCCAATCTTTCGGAGACAATGCTATGAACGCAATTGTTTGTCGTAGTCATCTGACTACGCGCCTAATACCGTTGCCAGGGTATGTTACACACAGCATAAAGCTGCCCTGCTTTTTTCCAATCTTTCGGAGATGACGACAAGAACGCTGCCGTTCGTCGTAGTCATCTGACTACGCGCTCAATACATCAATCCGCCCAATTGCTCATTGTTACCTGTTGACAGGGTATTCAACTCACAGCAGAGGCAGCATCAGGTCTCATCAAAACGTTCAAGGGCAACGATATAAAAGCTACCGTTCGTCGTAGTCATCTGACTACGCGCTCAATACATCAATCCGCCCAATTATGAATTGCTGCCTGTTGAGAGGGTATTCAACTCGCGGCAAAAGCAGCATCAGGTCTCATCAAAACGTTCAAGGGCAACGATGCACAGGCTGCCATTCATCGTAGTCATCTGACTACGCGCCTTGTAGTGTTGCCGGGGTATACCACAAGCGGCAAAAAGTTGTCCTGTCTTTTGAAATCTTCCAAAGATAACGATAGGAACGCTGCCATTCATCGTAGTCATCTGACTACGCGCCTAATACCGTTGCCAGGGTATGTTACACACGGCAGAAAGTTGCCTTGTTTTTTTCAAATCATTCGGAGTTAACAATATGTACGCAGTCGTTCGTCGTAGTCATCTGACTACGCGCCTGGTACCTCAAAATGACCGGCTTTCGTTGTCATTTATTGTCGGGTGCATTTGATCCGCAACTGGAGGCATGTTTCTTCATGAGATTATACTGAAGTGGCAGGTGAAGCAACTTGCCTGAGCGGCGGGAGCCTGTTTTTGCCCATAAAAGGTCTATCGTACTCTGTCGACCAAAGCCCGCTTCATCCCGAAACCGTCCCTGCGAGGCAATTGAGTCGGTTGTCCGGGACGCGAATTGTCTTTTAATCCATCGATTCGGTGTTTGTTATACTTATGAACCCACTGCTGAATAGTACGGCGGGCGGCTCCTGTAATATTCATGATTTGAGTGCAGCTCAATCCCTTATCGGCCAGATATATCGCGTGCAATCTCCGGGCGAGCCTTGCATCCTTTTCTGTGCGATACAGTGTTTGCAGCTCTTGGATTGTGTGATGATCTTTGAGATTCATAATAGCCTCCATGCTTAAAGATACTTTCAATTGACTACTATGAACTATACCGGCAC
>Ga0307378_10013539_pt1 | contig 10313 bp, 9 predicted proteins | sample UN1MG_FD_202238 | JGI IMG/M metagenome (GOLD analysis project Ga0307378, IMG submission 202238) | Soil microbial communities from Risofladan, Vaasa, Finland - UN-1 | ecosystem: Environmental > Terrestrial > Soil > Coastal area > Acid sulfate soil | place: Finland: Risofladan, Vaasa | collected...
GAAGAGCTTGTCGTATGGACAGGTCAATTGAAGCCGGAAAGATCAGGAAAAATCGATCAGTTCGTGGGTCAGATGGACCGCCCTTCGATAAGCTTGGACAGTATCAAAATAAATAGGTGCCTGTCCCTACTACCTTTCTATTATCTTTTTATTCTTGGCAATTCGTTACACTATTTTGTCAAGAATAAAGATTCACTCCTTCTGTTTCCCTAATTCAATTTAATTGATCGATAATTTTTTTCCTCAATTTGTTTTCATTGGCTACGTATATCCTTCGGGGTCAGGCTTCACAACTTCACATTTTCCCCGTCCCCTGTCACTCAGTCTTCTCTCTTGCTTTTTGATAAGCGGACTGATTTTACTGTTTCGATCTCTACAAACCTTTTTATCTCATCTAAAATAGCCGAATCCCATTTTTCCTCTTTAATTGCCTTTTTTAATTCAGCGGCATCAAGGGCTGATACTTCTTCCAATCTATTTAATTGGCTTAACAATTCTACCAAAGATTCTCTCTCCTTGGTCCCCTTGCCCGGCACATTGATTTTTTCACTTGAGGTAATCTTTAACTTATAGTCACTCCCTATCACCACTTCTATCCCTATATTTCCGGCATATTTTATAACCGCTTCTTTTATCTCTTCCAGTTCTTCATCGATCTCTTCAATCTTTACTTTATAGCTCTTCTTTTTATCATCCAATCTGGCAAATTTATCAACCAATTTAACTCCGTTATCTTTTAGATATTTATTTGCCGGCAGGTTCCCAACCATATATTCATGTTTATGCAAAGGACAGATATCTTTATAATAACACCATCCGCATAAAATGCTCTCATCAGGTAAAAACTCCCGAGTAGCTTCAATCTTCTTTATCAAATCAATGGTATCTTTTTTTAATTCATCTAACTCTTCTTCCGTCCTTTTTGACCTTATCTCTTTATCAAAGGCTACATAATGCCACACTAGCTCTACATTATAAACATCGTTCCACATATTTTGAACCCCTATCTGATAAAGAGCCAGCTGGCGGTCTTCATCCATCCTGCTCTGCTCCGGAAGAGATTTGGAGGTCTTATAATCATGGATTTCATAAGTTCTATCTTTTACCCAGTCTATGCGGTCTATATATCCCCTTAATAGATATTCTCCCTTATCATCTAAATTTATAAATACCAGACGTTCAATGCCTAAAACTTTCCCCTGATTAAAAGGATCATAGCGCTTATAATAATCTTCGATATACTTTTTACCTATTTCTTTATAATCCTTAGCTTTTCTTTCCTTATCGGCAATGATGATCTTATCGTGATATTTCTTATCCCAATCATCCTCATAAAAATCCAGCAGTTCATCCAAATTGTATTTCCTGAAGGGGAGGTCTTTATAAATTCTTTCCATGACCTCATGAAAGCGAGAACCTAAAAAAGCCTCGATGCCCTCTTCTTCCCTTTTAATCTTATCGATATAGTTAAACTTGTATTTTAAAGGACAGCTCTTAAAGGCTTCCAGGCGGGAATGAGAATAGATCGTCATAATTTCCTCCTATTACAACCCTGCACTTTTATTGGCTATTTCAAATGATAATTTAGAAAACAAAAAGAATTTTATTCTAATTTCATCCTATTTGGTATAGATATTTATGCTTTTTGAATTCATTTTTTATGATTTTCCAACAAAACTAACTGATAAATAGCAGTAGTTAACCCCTTTTGTTAAAGGGGAGCAGTATACTTTATTATTTGATTATTAATCTTTTTCCACTTAACTCTATCTTACATCAATTCTTGCAAATAGACAAAATATTTGATATAGTCACTATAGCTATAGTGTATTTTATATATATCGCTCTATTCGATTTAAAAGCTTAAATATTGTATAAATTGAAAAGGTATCAACCAAAAATGAGCATAATGGCTGAAATAAAGGGAAAGCTATCAGAGAGTTCAAACAATTTTGAGCGAATGGAAGATTTACTAACCTCAAATATATTTCAACTATTGAGGTATATACCGCCCGAGCTTGGGATACTTCCAATCCTACAACAAGCTACCAATCTAGAAGAAAGCCCATTACCTATTCCAAAAAATATTTTGGACTGGGAAATTATATTTTGGCCTGTCTATAAAAATTGTGAACCTGATATTGAAATAAAAGCATACTCTGATAATTCAAAATGTATTGCACATTACTTTGTTGAAGCAAAGTATCTTTCTTTAAAATCTGGAATCGCAGAATTTGATGAAAATGATGTTTATGTGGCCGGATCCGATCAGTTAGAAAGACAATGGAATATTATTCAACAAATCACAAAAATAGGTGAAAATATAGGTCTAATTTATTTAACTGCTCACCAAATTAAACCTAAAAAAGAAATTGAAAAATCAATTGATGCAACATCTAACCCTTATCAAGCTCGTATAAGCCTCTATTGGCTTAGTTGGCAAAAAATAAGGCAAGAATTAATCAAAATAATAAAAGACTCTTCTATAAATCCTTATCATCATAAAGTTTTACAAGATATTATCGTCTTACTAGAGAAAAAAGGGCTAAAGGATTTTTCTGGTTGGAGAGATATTCAACATAACTGTTTATCGAGAAAAAACATAAATTTTTTTATAAACTGGTCAGTTGTTGGATTATGGAAAAATATAAAAGACACTAAAAAGATCAAATGGAGGTTTATTAAGTGAATTCAATAAAGAATAATAATTCAAAAAATCTAGAAAATGCTATGTTGTGTTTAGAATCTTTTTATAAATCTGCAGCATTGCTATTTCAGAGTGCAAGAGACATTCTTATCCATGATTACGGTTATGTTGAAATCAGAGATTCTCGTCTCTCCTATTCATTTAGTACAAGTATCAGGAATCCTAATGGATGGTTACCTAATTCTTTATGTATATATTTAAAAGAAAAAAATAGTGATAATTATATTGCCTTACTTACAATATTAAAAGAACCCTTTTCACTTGATAAAAACCCAGTTGAAGATTTTTACTTGTATGGCTTTAAAATATTTAATGAAAAAAGGTGGAAGATAATTAACCGGATATGTAGGATAGCCATTTTTAATCCCGGCCAAAATAAAGGAACTAGCCAAAATCAAAATGGCTTTATAGAAGTAACATTTCAAGAGCAAACAACTAAATGTAAAATGACTAAATGTGATCTATGGGCTATTGACAATATAAACAAACTTAGAGATTTTATTAGTGAAACTATCAATTTATAAGTCAATATTAAAAGTTAAAGTAAATTAAAATAATAATTATACAATATTAACCTTTTTAGCATAAAAAATCATTTTGGTAGCAGTAGCATTCGATCAAAACAATGGATCAGGAATTTCAAATGATATTTTTGAGAATAGGAAAAATTTCATTCTGAACCTCAATTTTTAATAATTATTTTCCGAATACACCCTCGACGGACAGCATGATCACTCAGTCCATTTTCTCTAAAAAGATGAAGATAATGTTCTATTCGTCACTTACTGAAGACCAATTACATCAGGTTTCCTTGGGACTAAAGCATCCATTTGAAGTTTTTGTTTAACATTCCATGAAATAATCTTCATTTTTCCCTTTTTAAGAAAAATAAAATACAGGTATTATATAATCAGTACATTCAATTCACTGACACTGGAGGGTTAAATTTTAACATAATGTCCAATATCTATATTTTTCAGAATGGATGTTAAAAAACATTCTAAATCTTATATTATTTTAATGAACTCATCAATTAGTTTATTAAAATCTCGATGTAAGTTAAAATCCTTAGGATCGGGATACATAATTACAGAATCTTTACGGACTTCCAAAGCATTATGCTCATCATAACTACTAAACCTATTGAATATTTCTTCATCAGCACCTTTTTCTAAACATATTTCATAATATGGATAATCTTTATCAGACTGGAACCAATTAATTGAAATACGTATTGTGCAATCTTTTTGCTTTATCTTCCCAAATATTTTAGCGTTTAGTAAAGGATATTCGCACCAGTATCTCGTACTACCCACACTATGACTTGTTTTTCCAGGAATAAATTTTCCCCATTTCTCTCTGCCGCTTAAAATATTTTGCAATTCACCTTCTATAGTTTCACCAAAAAGAACCATAAGTCTTGAAGATTCTTTATATCGCTTTATACCTTCTTCTACAAATTGTTTTAGTTCTTTATCCATTTATCAGCCCTTCTTTCAGTATGATTATATTATTTTTTATTTGTAACATATCGCTACTCTCATATTTATTTTTAAAATAAAGTAGTTTTTGTTCAATAGCCCCGAGAAAAGAATAAGCCCAAACCTTCCATGATAATGGTTCATTAGAAATTAAGATACTTTTTCTCAAAATAATTGCTACATCATTCCAAGTCAAATACCTTATAGGGTATTTTTTACTACTCTCGATATTGACCCAATTTTCAATTTGTGACTCTAGGATAATAATAAAATCAGACCATTTGTTCATAGGGGTATGATAATATTTTCTCATTACCTCTGCTGTATCGTAAGTTTTAATCAGATTTTCATCCCCAATTTTTATTTCAATATGGGAATAAATATCGTTATTCCATTTTATAATGATATCTGCACGATACTCTTTATAGGAAACTTCTCTGCCAATATAACCAGGCCGAGAATAATCATTCTGGGTAGTTTTTTCTATAGGGAATAGATGAGATGAAAAGTATCCTGTCTGTGATTCCGATATTAAGTGGATAAGCCAGTCGGACCAATCCTCTTCACGATTCAACCTTAGAGGCCTAAAATAATTCCAATTGAAATTTGAGGTATTGCCTCCATATCGTTTTAACTTTCCATCCCATTTTTTATTTAAAGATTGAAATTCTTTATTTTTCTTTTTGTAAAACGTAGATAATGATGACAACATACTATCGAATATATGCCAATCTAAATAAATAATTTTTTCTTTAACTTTATAATTCCAATTATCAAAAATGCTCCAGGAATTGTTTTTCATTCTATATCACCTTTATCAATAATAATTCAAAGGACTTTTAATCCTTCTGATATTCCGCTAACTAACATGTTCATAGATTTCTATATCAATATACAATGCTCTTAATCAGGTTTGGATAAATTTCGAATCTTTAGAATTGACAAAATCCATTAAAGCTCTAATTTATAATCTCAGAAATTTCTTATCTTGAATATAACCATCCAAGAAGATACGGAAGACTGGTGTATTACACCCCAATACGAAAAGTAGAAAAAGTTATCAAATTATTTAGCTAATACACCTGCCTCGCCTAATATTCTGCCTCTTATGAAAAAGGTATATCGAATGTTAAGATGACCCCATTATCCTATTTTAACTATAGAGTATTTATAGACTATCATTATTTTTTAATTGATTACTTATTAATAACTGAGTAATATTTTCAACTTTTGGATCTTCTAAAATTTTACCTTTTAAATTAAGAATATGACCATTCTGATGTTTGTTAAAACGGGTATACTCTTCAATAATCTCATGAGGAATTTTATATGCTTCTTTAATCGCGAAGTTTTTTTCGAACAAAACACCGATAAGATAATCAAATTCATTATTTCTAAGATTTCTGATAACGCTTAGTTGGCGAGATTTATTAGTTGGGTCAAGTCGGCGACTTTTAATTTGAAATCGTTCTCCCCTATTATTTGTAGCATCATAACCAGCTTTCGAATTACGTTCCAATGATAAGTCAAAACTTTGAGTTACTAACCATTCGGCATAATCTGCTACAGGATTATTACGGGTTCGAACCACATTTCGTTGTTTTAGTTCGTCCAAAATATCAACAAAGTATTTAAATAGATCAGATATTGTAAATTCTTTTAAATCATATTTTTTCATTCTATTACCTCGAATCATCATGAGCCCCTGAAAGCCTTAATGCATCGTAGGTGGGATTTTTTCCAGTTATCATTGTTAAGTACTTATAGACGCAAGCTCGGTAATTTGCTCTACAAAATCATCTAACCTTGTCCTAAAACCTTTATAATCTTCAGAAAGGTCCAAAGTATGAAAACCAAATCGCCGATAACATGAATCTTTATCCGTATAATATTTGGGATTAATCTTTACCAATTCTTTAAAAGAACCGCTTTCTGTCTGAGCATAAACTAATAAACCATCACAATTATAATAATTGGTATAAGCAATTATCTGATATAGATTACTGCTATGAGTTTTAAAGCTTTCCTTCTCCTCCTTTTCTTCCCCGACTACTTCATTTCTACTCCACCATTTATTTTTATTCATAGCTTTTGCATAAAATTTAGCATCGATTACAAGTTTAGGAGCACCTTTCTGGCGAATTACAATATCAGGATGTATGCTGGGAATGTGCTTCACATTGGTCTCTATTTCATCAGCAGATACAACCCAACTTCTAGGTGCAGGACTTTCAACTTCAATCCCCTCACCTTTCAGTTTTTCAGCTAAATAATTCCTTAAAAATCTCTCGAAGATTTCGCTCATCTTATTTTCCGGGATATCAAAAAACTTTTCCTCTCCTTCTTGCGTCAAAACTGCAGAATCATAAATAAATCTACATATTCGAAGTATGGGTTTATAAGCGATATTCATACGATGAAAAATCAGCTGACCAAATAATTGGCTACCGAGTGGACGATATGATACCTGAGAAGATAAAAGACGAACAAGATTATAAGCAGAAAGAGCGAGATCACTTATATCACATTGCCTTTTTTTATCTTTAGTATTTTTCTTTCGCTTAACTAATCCTTTTTCGCAAAATTCAAGGGTAGACAATAAAATTTGATTTTCCAAAATATCAAAAGATAATTCGTCAAATTGGCAACATAGAGTATTACTGCTCAATCCATTGCTTTTCATGCTCGGCATAAAAAGAATTTTGCCCCGAATTCTTCGTATTTCGTCTTCCATGCCTAAAAATGATCTAAATAATCCCTGCCTTCTTAGCTTGTTAGTCCACATTACCAGAACAAAGACTAAAAGTTCAAAAAAAGAAGATTCCCGAAGATCTTCCTCACTAATCTCTTTCTCAAAATAATCCCATTTTAAATCAAAGGCATAGGCAAGGATAAATATTATATTTGAAGGAGAAATGTTTGAATACATTTTCTATTCCTGTTCTTTTTCATTATTTTCTTTATTATAAAATTCATTCATAACGCTGGTTATTTCTCCAGCTTTCTCATCTTTATCAAAAAAATATTCCCGTAGAAGTGGCTTGACTTCAAAATCCATAACTTCTTTTAATTTGTCACCGCCTAAACCTTCTCTCATAAAATAACTATGCCCTATGGCAAAATCTTTAGAATGCATCTCTCCTTCAATCTGTTTGTTCATATTGTCTATTGCCCCGATTAATTCACTCGCTTTTAGTATGCAGCCATTTTCATTTAACCATTCCTCAAGTCTTTTTGTTTCACATTTAATATCTACGAAATAGAATCTTCTCCTTAAAGCATAATCCATAATAGCTAAGGAACGGTCGGCAGTATTCATGGTCCCGATAATATAAACATTTTCAGGGATAGAAAATTTCTCTTGTGAATAAGTTAGTCTCGCTTCTTTATCCCGATACTCCAATAGATACAATAATTCACCGAATATTTTAGATAAATTCCCCCGGTTAATCTCATCGATAATTAGTATATATTTCTTATCTTTATTTTCTCTTGCTCTCTCGCAAAAGACTTTAAAAATGCCTGCCTCCAATACAAATTTGCCATCTTTAGGCCGGTATCCTTCAATAAAATCTTCATAGGAATAAGAAGGATGAAATTGAATAGTTTCAACTCTATTTTCTGATTGGGTTAAATATAGAGCAATTTTTTGAGCAACAAAGGTCTTTCCGCTTCCCGGAGGACCCTGGAATATTATTTGTTTCTTTTTGCAATTCTCTAAAAGACAACAAACCTGCTCAAATTTATCTTTATTTAAAAATATTTCATTCAATAGTTCTTCTTTAGTAATTTTTATAGTAATTTCAGGTAGTGGTATTTGTAGAGTGGGCAATATTTCTTTTAAAATTTTCTCATATTCTTCTTTTTTTAACTGAAAAACTGTCTGATGCACTCCCGAAGGTGCTTCTTTCATTATCCAAAAATCATCTTTTTCTGGAAGATAATCCCATCTAACTTTTCTCCGTCGCCAAAATCGACCACTAAAATAGTTTTTGTCTTCAGGTTTACCCTCAGTATAATCTTCATACTCTCCTATCACTGTACCTATACCTCCAACCCTCTTGTCCAATAAATAAGCTACAACTTTATCCCCAATCTTCATTTTATCCCGTATATTTTTTAAATCCGGAGCATTCAGGGACTCTTGAAATCCAATTGCAATAAGTCCTTTTTCTTTGCAGGTTGGCCACAATGACTGTCCTACTATTTTTTCTTCTAATGGTTCAACTACTCGCCAATACTTTATTTCTGGTTCATAATACTCTTTTAAAAGTTTAATTGGTTCATCTGCGATCCCTAAAACATATGCAGGCACAAGATGCTCAAAAATTCCTCTTATAGCATCTATTATTCCAGCCCCTTCTTTAATTACTTGCTCTTTGGTTAATATTTTCCCTATATTAAAATCCTTTTCTTTATAAAGTCGTATTAATTCTTCAATATTGCTTACCTTATAAGTGATTATTTCTTTTTCTTCCGGGTTAAAATTATCATCAAAAAACATTATTTTTTTAAAATATTCTTCGTTAAAATATTTTTTTAATTCACCTTCATTGTCAATAAGATTTTTGATTATCCTATCTTTTATTGCTTTATTATGTTTAGAATAGTAAACTCCACAGGTTAAATAATCCTTACATATCCAAATAAAAAATTGCATGGATGTATTTTTCTTCTGTTCTTTCTGATAAAAAGCTCCCCAAATATAAGGATAAGCCCCAAACCTTGGATTTGGCTTAAAAAGTAAACCCATGATATTTTTTTCTTTTTCTAATATTAGAATATTCTTAGGATCAAATCCTGAAGAAATTTCTTTAAATACGTTCCTAACAGGAGTAACTACTTCTTTATGAATTTCCTCTGATATAGGTTTAACTGCTTCAAAACTCGTATCACTGGAAAGTTTATCTAAAAGTTGGAAAGTTTTTTTTGTAAAACCTTTAAATGGAGGATTAAGCATTTCATCAATTAATTTAATTCCTTCATCTGTTGCTGTACCATAATGAGTAAGATGGTCTAAGCTGTAAAAATCATGTCTTTTATCTAAATTTTTTAAATATAGATAAGCTTCAGAGAATAGTTTATATTTTTTGTCTATTGTTTTTTTAGAGGTTGTCAGATTAATTCCTAATTTTCTAAAAAATCTATCAGTCTTGTTATTCCAATTTGGCAATAATTCCGGGTATTGTGCCAGGAAAAGAGGACTCCAGAAAGATTTGGAAAATATAGGAATTTTATATTCACCCTCAAGAATCTTAGCTGCTTTTTTAAAGGGATTGTCAGGGGAATCTATAATGTATAAAATATTTCTTTTTAATTTTTTAATCTCTCCTGAAACCCTGGGTCTTCCAATACGAATATTTACTGGTCCTTCTAAATCCTTGGAATAGTTAAGAATTTCTTCGACTAGTTCATCGTCTGTTAAATTTAATAGATGATCTTTGTCAAGCAAAGCATTTCTTCTTTCTTCAGATTTCTGCTTTTCGGTGTCTTGGTATTTTTTATTTTCTTCATTTTTATTACACCAAAAAAAACAACTATCTAGCAATGTTTTTAAGTTTTCATCAGAAAGATTAAATTGATTTTCCATAATTTACTCCTCTTTCTTATTATTAATGTTAAGAATTATTTATTTATATTTGGCTAAATATTTCTTTGGAATGTTCAATAACATTTCTTTCAAAATCACTTTCCTTAGAATACCCGTACAAAGAAAATATTTTTCCTCCATAACTTAGTCTATTCATATTTTTTGACTCCTTATAATAAATTAGAAATTTATGGTTTATAAATTATCTTTCTATGCCTAACTAATAATAACTTGTTTTTATTATCAAGTTGCCATACTTCTAATAATTTCCTTTTTTCATATTTACTTGAATTTTATATCGGGATTATAGTATTCTAAAAAATCTTTTGTATTTTCAATACGTTGTTTTAATTTATCAAGTTCTTTAGAGTTTCCTTTTAATGATTCAAGGCCTCGTTTATAACAAAGCTCAATGCTTTTCGTTGCGTTAAATGATGCGTCTAGGTATTTTTTATTAGCCCAATTGATACAGAGTGGGAATTCTGTAGGATTATTTTTTAGGGGAACTAATGATTTTACAATATATCCCTTGTGT
>Ga0307378_10013541_pt1 | contig 10312 bp, 9 predicted proteins | sample UN1MG_FD_202238 | JGI IMG/M metagenome (GOLD analysis project Ga0307378, IMG submission 202238) | Soil microbial communities from Risofladan, Vaasa, Finland - UN-1 | ecosystem: Environmental > Terrestrial > Soil > Coastal area > Acid sulfate soil | place: Finland: Risofladan, Vaasa | collected...
AGTTAATTCCTTTTCAACTAAATTCAAGGCTGCTAAAATAGTATCATCCATATCAAAATATTTGAACATACCAAGACGGCCACCCATCAAAATCTGCTTATCGGCATCTGCTAAATTTTGATACAGTTTTAACTTTTCTAAATTCTTTTTGTTTCGTACCGGATAACAAGGCTCACCATCTGGGTGTGGATATTCTCTGGTAATTACCGTAAAGTCAGATTCATCCTGTAAAAAATATTTATGCTCAGTAGAACGAACAAACTTAAATCGTTTTTCCGGATAGTTTATTACCGGCCCACCTTGAAAAACTTCCACGTGATGTACTTCTTCATCCAGAATTAAATTGCGATAATCTAAACGACCGAGTTTGTAATTATAGAAATCATCTATCCGTCCTGTATAAAGAATTTTATCTGCTAATGATTTCATCATGTGGCTATACTTAGTTTGCAATTTAACATCAATACCAGCTAACAGTTTTTCAAACATATTAGTATAGCCAGAAGTTGGTATGCCCTGATAAGGATCATTATAATAAAAGCTATTCAGATCCAAACGAATCGGAATTCTCTGTGCTGTGCTCGCCGGGATTAAAGTTGGATCGCCCCAAAGCTTCTTAGTATAATCCTTGTAAAACATATCATACAAACGTTTGCCGACTTGAGACAAAACCCACTCTTCAAAATTTGCCGGGTTAAGTTTCTGGTATGGTGCCGAGACTTCATTTAGTTTCTGTGTTGCTTCCTCTGGTGTCTGCACACCCCATATTTGATTTAGTGTTAATAGATTTATTGGGAAAGGATAAAACCGTCCTTGATGCAAAGTTTTAGTTTGATTCTTGAATGGCGTAAATTCAGAGAAATTATTGATATACTCCCAAACCTGAAAAGAATCCGTGTGGAATATATGCGGGCCGTATCTATGTACATGAATATTTTTAATCTTTTCAGAATAGCAATTTCCGCCTATGTGATTTCTCACATCTATAACACAAACAGACTTATCATTCGCATTCATCCGCTCAGCAAAGACCGAACCGAATAACCCAGCACCAACTACTAAATAATCATAGTGAGTTTTCATAAATAACCTTTCCACTGCTCATCGATATATTCAGCCAAGCAAGTTTTCCAATGCCTCATTTTATTCAAGTTTAATGATTTTAATTTAGCATTTTCTAAGCACTCACAAACAGGTCTCGGAGCATCCATTCCTCCAAAGTAAGAAGACTGCACTGGAACCAATTCAATTTTAGTATCTAAATCCAAGAGCATCAAAATTTCTTTAGCTATTTCCCAGCGACTCGTACTACCTCCACAAGCCATATTATACAGTCCATACTTTCCAGACTCGATTAGCAGCTTTACATTTTCAGCAAAGTCATATGTATAAGTTGGTGTTCCTTTTTTATCATCTACCACATAGATTTTTTCTTTTCCTTCTTTAATCTGTTTCATTATTAAAGAGACAAATTTAGAATCTTTTTTAGGCCCACCACCCATCATCCAACCAGCTCGACATATTAAATAATCCTTACTAAGTTTTCTGACCATCTCCTCACCTAAATACTTAGCGGTAGCATAATGACCTAATGGCTTTGGTATTGCCCAGTCATCGTAGATAGTAGAGTCCCCATGAAAAATCCCTGCCGTGCCAATATACAACAAAAAGAGATTATGTTTAGCAGCTATTCTACAAGCGTGCTCTACCGAAGTCGCATTAGTTGCGAACGTATCAGCTATATTCTTTTGGCAATACTCAAGATTGGTATGAGCACCCAAATGAAATAAATAATCAGGCTTAAACTTTTCAACAGCTTCTATGTATTTATGAAAAAGCCTGAAGTCTAAAAAATTAAGCCAAGTTTCATTTACATTAATATCCGTACATTCAATGTCATAATCATCCTTGAATATTTTGTAGAATGCCTCACCAAGCATTCCACCACAACCAGCTATAAAGATTTTCTTTTTCATTAGAGCCTTTCCAAAATCAAGTCTACCAGTTTTGAAGCTTGTTTACTACTTTCCCATTTATCTAAAACGTGATCTCTACCATTAGCTGCTATCTGTGCCCACTTTGGATCGTCTGTGGTGTTTAGATACTCATCAAATCTTTCTAAGTAATTCTTACCACAAACATATACACAAGAAACGCCATCCTCAAATCCAAGTTCCTCTATGCCATTAACATAATTAGAACCTAAAAAAGCAAGACACCCGCTCATAGATAGTTCAATATATTTAGGCACTATAAAATTAGCCATAGAAGTACAGGCAGCTTGAAAGGTTTTAAGTAAGTCACCAAACTTATTGCCTACAAAGCCCGCATCGACCGAAGTATATTCAACTTGAGGGGCCATAGCCATTAAAGCTCTTAGTGGCGTATCTACATTAGCATAAGAGCCCATACAAACAATCTTATCCTTACGCCGAGACTCGAAAGGAACAAATGGATAATGGTGTAGTCTATTAACTCCCGGAATGATTGTATAGTAGCAAATATCCGGTGGCATTCTCCAAACGTTATATATCTGCTCTCGCATTGCATGGAATATTACAAAATCAAATTGACAGTCCCTATATTTATTCTGCCAAGCTTCATTCATATCAATCGGATCTTGCCCATAAACAACCTTAACACATTTTAACTCATCAGCATGTTTGATGTTTAGAATGGTATCTGCGCAAGACCAAAATATAACAGCATCAAAATTACTAAACGCTCTCGCATTGATGCAATCTTCTACTGCAAAAGACTCATACCTAATCCGTTCTTGTTTAGGCATATCCTGAAGAAAGAGATTTTCATACAGCGGGACATCATGCTGCCTGTTAAAATATTCTGAACTTTTAGGATAAACAAAGGCTACTGTCGGCTTTGCCATAACAGGTCTCCAAAATTTGCTGTGCTCTTGCCTCTACGCTATGTCTTTCATTAATTAACTTATAACCGGCTTTGCTGATTTCTCGCCAAGCGTCACTACTGAGTATATCCGGAATTTCATTAACATCGTTTAGTTGGATAAAATTCACGCCATCAATAAATCCACAGGAGTCCATCATCGGTAAAGTGGGACTGACTAAGCAAGCACCAGCGGCACAAGCCTCGATATGTTTTGCTGGTATCTGAGCAGTATCCCAATCACCATCATCGACACCACCACTAAAGAAGTATTTAATGCGTCCCATTGTTTCCATATATTCCGTGTAAGGGATTCTACCATTCTTTCCTCCGGCTTCGTGCAGTAACATTTCATAGACATTTGACATTTTTGCTAATACTGGATACATTTTCTGACGCCAGTTATAGCCCTTGCCACGAGTGCCTATCATTGCAGCATCGATATTCTTATCTTCATTGTAAGGACGTTCTCCAACAACGAAATATGGAAAAGAGTAAAGAGGTAATTTATATTTAGCACACTGTTCACGAAGTCGTTGAGATACGCAGCGTAAAGTAAATACGGCATCCAAGTGCCCGTCAGCCATCCATTTATCCATAGCATCTTCACGACCGACAAAATCAGATACCATACCAAAGACCCACTTGGCAATTTTACGCTTCGGCCGGGCACAAACCTCCCAACCAATATCAAAACTCACGTCGTCCAGAGGATCGAAGTAACCCTTGTTGTCTTCTATAATACCAGAATCAACTTCGGCGAAGGTGACGTTGCCCAGTAAAGGAATTAAAGCACGTAGCATATCGCCAGACCAAAAAGCCTCATCAGTTGGGTCAGGTTTAATGTCCCAGTACTTTGGGTAATATGCCACAACGCTTAAATCAGATAATTGTTTACCTACCACATGCGGTTTAATCGGTACGGGTTTTATTTCTGCTTTTGGATAATTCATTTGATTCCCTTTCTACGCTCTAAATTTTTCAAAGGCCGGCTCTCTATTAAACCAGTCCATTACATCTTCATGCCCGACGTGTAAAAATATAGGATCAATTCGTTTTCTACTTCTCATCTTGAACTCGGTATATCCTCCACAAGCACACCACTCTTCTGGTAGGAAGTAGGGCGTCATATTACTAAGCCAATAAGCTGCTGCCATAGCAACTGGCCCGCGACAGGAGTAATGAATCATAATTGATTCATAAGTATCAATTAATTCATCTGTTCCATAACAACTATTATCTATAAAAATCATACCCATATTATTAGCTGTTAAGTAATATGGGAGTCCTATACTTTTAACATAGTCTTTCACCTTAGAGTCCATATCATCACCGACCTCTACATCCAAGCCAACGTAGGTGCGTGGATTTACGGGCAGGCACATTCCAAAACGGTGAGCAATATCGAAGCCTTGTGCAAAGTCCCCATTGACAATTCGCATGTCATCATCGAGAATTAGAACTTGCTCGAACTCTTCAGGGGCTTTTACAATCTTCCAAAAATCATTCTGACGATTATGATACCTACGATGCCCCTGCCATTGCAGTTTCTCTTTATTACTCAGCAATTTTATTTCTACGTTAGAGCCCAAATTCTCATACGTCCTATCAGAATAAACAACAATCGGTAAATCTGAAACCGTTCTAATATTCCTGATAAGACTTCGTATTTGATCTCCACGCTCTCCAACTTCGGCAAGTATAATTCCCCGTTTTCTCATTTTAGATACCTTTCAAAATCAATTTCAGTGATCATTTTCTTTAACCTATCACCCTTAAAATGTAAAACGGGTGCAACTTTATTTTCGATAGCGTGCTTCATTAAAAATACAGCATCGTCATTTCCTAATACTCCACAGCCGGCAAAGTAGTTCCACTGAGGCCCGACATCCTCAATCTCTAAGCTGAACATCTGTTTCATTAAAGCGTCGTTACGATAGATAGCGTGTATGAAATCCTGCCCACAATTCCAATCTAAATTATCTCGCTCGGAACGCACCTCCAAATAAGGCCACCAAGTTGGATTTTTAATTTGATCGATCATCCACGGTATGAATTGTTTAACCCTATCATTAACTTTGTAAAAAACCATGCCTTCATTTATCGGCGTATAGAATTTATAGATACGCGTGGTCAAACCTATATCAAAGTTTGAAAAAGCTTTGAAAGGATCATCCATAAAAAATATATCCGTATCACCCATTATAATCTTAGTCTTGCCCGGTAATCGAATAGGTTGTTTTTGTACGATTAAATTAAGCTGCTCTAATTTACAAAGTAATCGACGATTGTTCCATTCATCTGCCGATATTTTTATAATCTCGGCATCAACAGGTAGGGACGTAATAGCACTCTTGTCATTTTTCTCAAGATTATCTACAAGCACTACAATGATTTTACAATCCGAATGTTTACGAAGCGAACGCAGGCAAAGTTTAAGCCAATCAAATCCAAGTTGAGTACCTCTTTGAAAAATAGTATAAAATATTTTCATGTGTTTTTTCCTGCTCCAAACCAATCATGTTGGCATTTTGGGTATTTTGTTATGGCATGTTCAAATAAGCCTTCATAAAGTACATCTTTTAGGGCTCCTTTAAGATGCAGCACGGCATGAGTTTTATTTTGATATGCTGTGCGAAGAGCAACAAAAGCCTTCTCAGCCCACTGATCGCTCGGCGGGCAATAATTATAATGAGGCCCAACGTCTTCAATGCAAATATCCTTATCCTTTTTTATCGCATCCCGATGCTCCCAACAGGCCAACATAAAATCCTGACCTACAGCCCAGTCTAAACCGAATCGTTTACGATGATTTTTATTCAACGCTCTATAAACATTCCACGTAGGATTATGTATTTGTTCTACGTGCCAATGAACCCAATTACAAGAAGCCTCATTAATATTCAGTAGATAAGCACCGCCGTTTATTGCGTAGCTATAATTATAGCCGCGAGTGGTAAAACCAACATCAAAAGTCCTATTCACAAAAGCCTCAAATGGATTTAACAGAAAATACATATCTACATCGCAAATGAAAACCTTATCGCCTTCCAGAAGCGTATCAGTAAAATCTTTTAAGACTTCTAACTTAGCAGCTGCCCGACGTCCTATCATCTGCTGTCTGGGAATAATAATCCACTCAATACCATAGCTGTTAGTCCATTCAGTCCTCATCTCTTCTGGAACGTTATCAGTCCCAACTACAATTTTACAATCAGAGACCAAACGTAAAGTTTTAATACAGGTCTCGAACATATTATCATCACAGCGATGGTAAAACAAAAAGGCATATTCCATTACAGTCTCTCTTTCCTGTCCATTTGATCTATAATTTTTTTAAGTCTCCTTGAAGCCTGAAAATGTTCTATTACAGGATTCTTAATGTACCGCATAGTATCAAATATTTTACAATAACTTGCGGGTAATTGACGAGCGTTGATATTGGAACCCATCTTATTAATGGCCTCTTGCAGTAAGTCCGGATTCCTTGCTGTTGGGTTTACTATGCACTTTTCTTTCCAGATGCGTAGAAGTTCACGAGCGTTTTTATTATTAGCAAAGTATAAAGTCCCTCCAAGCAACTCGTGTTTTCTATAGCGAAAGTTCTGCCAGCGACACGCAAAGTCACAATCAAAATCATTTCCTAAAAACAAATCCGGAACTTTATGAAATACAGCATCGGCATCGGTTTTTAAGATTGATCTTTCGGGATACTTATTAAGCATCTTTTCAATCAGCCAAATACTGTAGTTTGAATTCGCTCTCCACGTGCCTAAAGACTCTATTGGCTCAACATCAAACTCTAACTCTAAAGATAATAAAGAACGCAGTAGATACTTCACCTCCTCTTCGTAGGGCGTGTGTAGAGTATAGTGTGCTATTATGACAGGCATCTTTCTCATTACGACCTCACAGCTTTATCAATCGGTATATACGGGATGACGCTATTCAGTTTTGAAATCGGCGAGCAGGAAAATACTTCTATATTTGTCTTATCTTTTACAACCGATAACCCCGCTTTGAAATAGTTGTACCACTTCAACATCTTTTTCATGTAGCGAAGTTCTTTCTTTTGACGACGACAGAATTCTCCATTGACATCCGTTAAATCAAAACCCAATAAGTAAATCGGAGAATAATTCATAATAACCGCAAACTGCAAAGCACAGAAACCACTATTACCTCCCGACTGAAATTCACCGAACTTTAGACCCATAGAAGGGCATGGATTTCCACCACTATACTTAACAACCAAATCAAAGTTTGGCATGGCTTCTGCCAGAACTGAATATTTTTTATGCGTGGGCGTGTAGCATAGAACTTTAATTGGATTCTTATTCTCAACCCAAGATTTCAAATCCCGAGCTATACCGGAATCAGCCGTAATAAAATAAGTGGCATTTGATAAATCTTTAATGGAACGATTTACTGCGATGGTTGTTTTGTCTTTGAGAAGATTAAAATCAAAGCCCTGTAAACTAAGTCCAGCACCAACAATAAAAATTTCACCTTTACTCATCTGAAAACCTTTCCAATGTTTTCGTTAAAATTTACTATAAAACTTAAACTGGATTTTCTAATGCTTCCAACCTATCTAATATACTTTGGTATTTCTCTATAGTTATAACAGCTCGTTTTTTTGATTCGGGAAGTTCGACTGGTTTTTCAGCCTCCAACTCCGCTTGTGTTTTTTTCTTGACCTTTACTTTTACCAGCTTGCCTTTGTCGTCAAACTCCTCGATTTCGATTTTATCAACAGCATCATCAGCTTTGCCCTCAGTCACATACTCATCTTCTCCGTGAGCCTGTGCTTCTACCAAGAACTCAGGACAACCGCCCGTCCTTAAAATCTTCCCATCAATATTAAAAACAATGTAATTTTTTTCACTCATTTTTTCACCGATATTGCAAACATAGAACGATACATGGTTGTAATACTACCAGAACTCGTTAATCTCATTTGTACAGCATAAGTTGCTTCGTAAGTTCCGGGAGAATCTTTGAAAGTAAATGATACCTGTATTGCTTCGTGATAATTAACCGAAAGTCCATTTGTAGGCGTAGTGTCATGTATAGTAGTAGGCGTACCTGCAACAGTACGTATAATGCGTATTTGGTATATGGTTGCATTTGCTTCTCCACCATCTAAATTATAAGCAGAACATGAAAAAATTATTTCTACCGGATCGCCAGTACATGCCATCACTAAAGACTGGACTGTTACGAGTGTCGATGAAAGAGCTTGTGCTCCAGCCGTATAAGCACTAACTGGAAGCGTTATTGCATTTCCTGCAACGTGTAGCGTATTAACTGCCAACAACCCGATCTTTGCTGATGTCACAGCAAGAGCTGCTATATTGCCTTCTGCTACTGCCAAGAGTGCCAACTGTGGCGTACCTACAGAAAGAAGTTTCATCTTCGCTTGAATAACAGATTCATCGGCAAGTATGTTGCTCGCTTCGGTGATTGCACCGGCTTCAATATCAGCACTTGTTCTCTGCCGGCAGACATAGGCGTCGTCACAACGAGCATAACCGGCAGTAACAGAGTAACCTACGAATCTAAACACTCCATACGCTGCCGTCGCTGGCACGGTTCCTATTCCCGCCCCTTCTTGATACGATGTACTTGGGGTCAAATAATCATACGAAGCAGAAACTAAAGCATCCGCGGCTGTGTACCAAAGAATTTCTATCCCCGTCACACCAGCCGCCCAAGTAGCAGAATGTAGCATCCAACCTGAGAAGGAGTATTTCTCGCCAGGCACTACATAAAATTTGTTACTAATGAATGTTTTAGTCCCGGTCCCTGCCAAATTACCATACCAAAGTCCGTTATGTTGTGCTCCTGCATTATCAATAGTGCAGTCAGCACTCTTAGTCCACTCAAGATCACCTGATTCAAAGCCCGGATTCAATACGAGATTCAGGAAATTCGATGCTACCAGATTCCTACTACCAATAGCTAAATCCTGTATCTGAGCACCGCCAACAGCAAGAGCACCTATCTGACCAAAAGCCGCTGTGATCGTCCCGGCCTGTATCAAGCCCCCGTGCATTAATTGCATAGCATTAGCCGGATTAGCAACACCATCATTATTAATACACATTACCCAGTGACCTGCGGCTACTGCGGTACTTGCCAAATCCGTAGTTCTAAAAGTAGTATTTGCGGTAGCTGGGTCCCAATAAATAAATTGACTTGTAGTACTGCCAGCAGTTATTTCATACGACACACCCTTGAATCTAAACGTAATCGGATCATCGGCATCAGTAGCTGTCCACGCAACCGTATCTCCACCACTACCGGTCCATGTACAATTACCTAATATTGGATAGTCAACTGAAGGCTGAAATGGTAAAATCTGGTTGATTAAATCTTCCAACTCATTTCGAGTAATATAATCAGAAACACCTGCTAATGGCCCCGGCCAAATATAATTTATGTTTGGGTTACTGGGGTCAATCTCATCTGCATCAAATAAGTCTGTGTCATAAGTTTCACACTCAACATCAAAATAGTTATTGATAGTTGGCGTAATCTTTTTAATTCGCCTTAATTTAATATCACCAGAAGCACCCACCGCAACCAAATTACCAATAACCGGGGTTATATCAAAATTCTCTGTGATAGCAATCGTTGAACCCGACACAGAAGCTACTGTATAAGAATCCGTCACAGGCTGCTCTGTTACAGAATCATATGAACGAATAAATAAAGTATCACCATTACTAACTTCACCCTCAACATCTCTGTTAACAGTTATATTTTTACCAGCTGTAGAAACAACTGTAAACGCAGCACCCCAGTTAGCAGGTTTACTTTGTAGACGTATCACTTGTCCAAGCTTGTATCTAAATCCATCTTTATGGACTCTAAATTTATTTGTGCAGGTAATTAATCGAATACGCTCTAATAAGTAATGGGCATAATGTACCGCTGTACCATTAGTTTTTAACCCGATACCTTCTACACTTACTGTATTTTTATAACCAACACTGGTAGCAGCACTAAATTCAGCAGGCAATCTTTCATAACCCCGTCTTGAATCCTGATAAAAGACTTCGATAGAACCAGCCATTTCTGCTTCAATAGCATATAAACATTCAAACGACTTTTCCATCACACTATCCATCGTGACTAAATCTGTCACTGTGGATTCAGTAGTATCGACATAGCCCGTTATTTGATAGCCATTATAATATATTGTAGCCCGCCCGACTTCGGCAATTTGCATACACAAATCATGCACACCCACAAAATTATCAATAATAGTATTGAGGGGACATCTTGGTTCGGTAGAACCATAACCATCTAAAATTTCTCCCTCACAGAAAGTAGCCCACTCAGTAAAAAATACCAAATCTAATTTTGATGGATCAATTCCTTCATAGCGTGATATTGCCCA
>Ga0307378_10013544_pt1 | contig 10311 bp, 9 predicted proteins | sample UN1MG_FD_202238 | JGI IMG/M metagenome (GOLD analysis project Ga0307378, IMG submission 202238) | Soil microbial communities from Risofladan, Vaasa, Finland - UN-1 | ecosystem: Environmental > Terrestrial > Soil > Coastal area > Acid sulfate soil | place: Finland: Risofladan, Vaasa | collected...
GGCCGGCAATGAGCAGTATCCGGGCCGAAGGACTTTCTCGGTGCGGGACAACCCGATAGTGAATATCACCAAGCTGGTAATCGGCACCAACGTGCGTGTCGAGGACCGGTTCAGCGGCAGGATAGATGACTTCCGGATTTATGACTACGCGATGACGCAGGCTGAGGTTGCCAGTCTTGCCGGCAAGGTGGTTTTGTTCGCCCAGCCGCTGGAGCGGCTGCTGCAGACCGGCTATAACTATGATTTAGACTTGAATGACGACAGAATGATTGACTTCAAGGACTATGCCGAGGTTGCAGAGATGTGGTTAGTTCAGTGGTTGTTCGGCAACTGATATAGTTGACTGCAGGGCAGGTTTTTTAACCTGCTGAAAGAAGTTGAATACGGGGTCTGTGCCTGATTAGCGGGCGCAGGCCCCGATTCTATTGGGGGTTGTTAAAAAGCGGTTGACCGGCGGCAATCGGCGGGTAGAATAGCGGCTGACATTTGCGATAGCGATGTTTTTTTATTTTGGACGGGTGAGGCATACGGTTTACGGATTTGAGCAGGCAGGGGGCGTAAGGCCGGATATGGCGGTTTTGAAGAACATATTCTTGGTTGTCGCAGCGGTTGTTGCGGGGGTGTGGCTGCCCGGGTGTTGCGACGGGTCAAGAGGGCAACAGACGAATGCAGTGCCGAAAGGTGCCATAAATCTTTTCGACGGGAGAGATTTTTCGCATTGGCGGCATGAGGACGGCACAGACGTTCAGTGGAAGATAATCGACGGTGTTATGGAAGTGGGTGTGGGGCGCGGCAGTATTGTTACAAGGCAGAATTTTCAGGATTTTACTCTGCACGTTGAATTCAACATTCCGGTAAAACCGGCGGCTGAGGACAAGTGGGGTCACGGCAACAGCGGAGTATATCTTCAGCGTCGTTACGAGGTGCAGATACTGGATTCATACGGCAGGGCAGCGGGCACGAAGGCCTGCGGAGCCCTGTATGATTTCCGTGCGCCGGACAGGAACGTTTGTAAGCAGGCAGGGCAATGGCAAAGTTATGACATAGATTTTCGTGCTGCGCGGTTTCGGCAGGAAGACGGAAATTTTAGAAAGGTCGAAAATGCGTGTATTACGGTGCGGCATAACGGCGAGCTGATACATAATGATGTGGAGCTGATGAATAAGACAGGCGCCGGGCAGGCAGAGGGGGACCAGCCGGGCCCCATCCTGCTTCAGGACCACGGAAACGCAGTACGGTTTCGGAATATCCGGATAATGCCGCTAAAGGAGTAAACGCGCGGCAGCACTGAGGAACCCCTCAATAAATTGAGGGGCTAAATATTAAAACCTACAAGTTTCGCTGCGTTTCTACGGCGGCGGAAAAAAAATATGACAAGTCAATCACAAAGGAGACATGGCTGGATGGCAAGTAAAATCAGCAAAAAAGCGGAAGCTGCGGGCGGCTTAACGCGGCGGGTTTTTTTGAAAAAGACAGTGGCAACGGCAGGCGCGGTTTTTGGTGTGCCGATACTGGTTCCGAGTTCTGTAATTGGTTCTAATGGGCCGAGTAACCGGATTAATATCGGCTGTATAGGCATGGGCGGCCAGGGCACGTGGGATATGAACGGATTTATGCAGCATGGGGATGTGCAGATAGTTGCGGTGTGCGATGTGAATAAACGCAGCGACGACTACGATATGCTTTACCAGTTTCCGCACAGCACCGCAGGCAGGGAGCCTGCCAGAGAGCTTGTTGAACGTTATTACGGTCAGAACCGGGCTTCGGGCAGTTATAAGGGGTGCGACAGCTACGGTGATTTCAGGCAGCTTCTGGCCCGTGAAGATATAGATGCAGTAATTGTAACCACACCAGACCACTGGCATGTGCCGATATCGCTTGCGGCGGTGCGGGCGGGCAAAGATGTTTATTGTGAAAAGCCGCTGTCATTGTCAATAAGCGAAGGTCGTGTGCTGTGTGAGGCGGTGAAGCGTTATAATCGTGTTTTTCAAACGGGTTCACAACAGCGTTCGGAAAGCAAATTTCGTTTTGTCTGCGAGCTGGTGCGCAACGGCAGAATCGGCAGGCTGCATACAATCAGGGTGGGTATCCCGGGTAATAACTGCGAAAATCCTCAATTGTGGCAGGCGATGGCTGTGCCGGAGGGGTTCGATTACGATATGTGGCTGGGGCCGGCGCCGTGGGCGCCGTACACAAAACAGCGGTGTCACTATCGTTTCAGGTTTATGCTGGATTACTCAGGCGGCCAGATAACCAATTTCGGTGCGCATGATTTCGATATCGCCCAGTGGGCCAACGGCAGCGACCGCAGCGGGCCGATAGAAGTGGAAGACCTCGGCAGTGAATTTCCCCGTGACGGTCTGTTTACCACGGCTACGAAGGTAAATGTTGCATATAAGTACGCCAATGGCGTTAAGATGTACTGTACAACAGGCACTTCGGGTATTCGGTTCGAAGGCAGCGACGGATGGATTTATGTGAACCGAGACCAGCTGGAGGCGGAACCGAAGTCGATTCTCGAATCAACCATCGGGCGTGATGAAGTGCATCTTTACCGCAGCGTTGACCAGATGAGGAATTTTCTGGATTGCGTAAAGAGCCGCTGTGAGCCGGTTGCGGGCGTTGAAGTGGGTCACGGGTCGGCGACGGTGTGCCACTTGGCCAACATAGCAATACAGGTGGGCGGGAAATTGCGCTGGGACCCGGTGAAAGAGCGCTTTATTGATAACGATGCGGCGAACCGTATGGTGGCAAGGACCGGCAGGACCGGCTGGCAGGTGTAAATACATTGTTGACCATTAGCAGTCGAAGGAGATAAACATGGCAGGCAAGACAGGAATAGCGATTTGCGCGGTACTGGTTTTATGCTGTGGATGTGAAAAAGGGCAAGTGCAGACCAGTACCGTGGATTTACATGTGTCCGGGGCCAGGACCGATTGTACCGATGTTCCAGTGTGCGCGGCAATCGAGCTGCCGGCACAGTTGGCACAGCTTGGCGACGGTGAAATATCTGTTGCGGTCAGGCAGCGTGATGGTCAGGGAATGGATGTGCCGGGCCAGATTGTTACGGCTGAAGACGGCAAGCGCCAATTGTGGTGGGTAATACCCCGGACCATGGCCGGTGCAGAGAGTGACTGGACGGCAGCACTAAGCCCTGCAAAAAAGACGAACACGGGAGAGTTTTCGTGGGAGGACAAGGCAGGGGAATACCTGGATTTGCTTTTCGCCGGCCGCAAGGTAACCCGTTATATGTATGCATACGATGATTCGACGCCAGAACAGCGGGAACTGACGTATAAGCCTTATCATCATGTTTTCGACGCTGCGGGCCAGGACTTTATAACCAAGGGGCCGGGGGGGCTTTACACTCACCATCGCGGCCTGTTCATCGGGTGGCACGATTTGCGATTCGATGACAAGAAATATGACTTCTGGGCGATGACGGGAGGCTGGCGCGATACATTGCCGACAGTTCAGGTTCATAAAAGTTTTACGGACAGGAAAAGCGGGCCTGTTCTGGCACGCTCAATGTCCAGCATTGACTGGAACGACGATAGCGGCAAGACGATAGTTTCAGAGCAGCGGCAGGTGACGGCGTATCGCTGCAGCGGCGATACAATTGCTCTTCTGGATTTCGACATCAGTCTTACGGCGGTCGGCGGAGATGTTTTTCTGGAAGGCGACCCTGAGCACGGCGGGTTTCAGTATCGGGCGCATAATGACGTTGCAGCAGATGAAAAAAGTCACGAAGGCAAGGCAATGTATTTGTTCCACAGGGAGGTAACGGACCCGGAGAAAGACAAGAACCTTCCGTGGGCGGCATTGTCGTATCCGTTGAAAGACAAGTATTACAGTGTTCAGCATATGGACCACACTGACAATCCCAATCCGACATTGTATTCGGCATACCGGGGTTACGGGCGTTTCGGGCCGTTTTTCAGCAGCAGGATTGGTGCCGGCGAAACCCTAAGGGTGCATTACCGTGTATGGATAGGCCAAGGACAGATGCCGAAACGGGAAGATATGGCTGCGAGATACTTAGTATATGAAGGGCCGCCTTCGGCTGTTGCAGTCAGGTAGGCATCTATATTTTACAATGAAGGTATGACTATGCGGCGATTCGTCCCCGTGCTACGGAGGGCAGGCGGCGACGGCTAAAACAACCCCGCAATAAATTGCGGGGCTAAATAAGCCCAAGGGCACCGGGTAAATAGTTTTAGATTCCGCATCAAGTGCGGTACGTAGGGCAGGTTGTACAGTTCAGGGACGGATTCTATGGTTGGTGTTGTATCCAGGCCCGGCTGTTATGAGAAGCTGAATATACTAAGTACCGATGCGCAGTATGACCTTGCGTGTGCGTGCGGAGGCGGGCAAGACGAGCATCGCCGGCGGGGACGGGAAGGCAAATGGATATACCCGGTAACCCTTCCAAACGGGGGTAAAAGCGTTTTGTTCAAAACATTGATTTCCAATGTCTGCAGCAGTGACTGCAGCTACTGTCCGCTGAGGCAAGGCAGGGACATTCGCAGATGCAGCTTGAAACCACAGGAGACGGCGGAAGTGTTTATGGATTATTTTCGCAAAGGAAAGGTTTTTGGTCTGTTTTTAAGCTCCGGCGTGACAAGGACACCGGATTCGGCGATGCAGCAGCTGACGGACACGGCTGCAATCCTGCGCAAACGATACGATTATCGGGGGTATATTCACTTGAAGATAATTCCCGGAGCGAGTGATTCGGCTGTTGGGCAGGCGGTTTCGCTGGCAAGCGCGGTGTCGTTGAATATCGAGACGCCGGGCGCCGGGCATCTTGCGAGGCTTTCGAGAAAAAAAGATTACATGCGGGATATTGTGGCGCCGATGAAATTGATAAGCAAACTGACGGCTAAGGGGGCCAGGTATTCGAGAGTAAAGCAGACAACGCAGTTTATCGTAGGCGCAGCCGGAGAGACAGATGCCGAAATTGTGCGGTATGCAGGGCGGCTTTACGATGGTTTGAAGCTTGCGAGGGTTTACTTCAGCGCATATCAAAGAGGGCTGGGCGAAAGTTCTTTACCCGGTGAGCAGGAAACAGACCAGGGGCCGGCTGACGTCTTCAAGCGGGAGCACCGGCTTTACCAGGTGGATTTTCTGATGCGCAAGTATGGTTTTTCGGCGTCCGAGATAGTTTTCGACGCCAAAGGCGGGCTTTCTGCAACAACCGACCCTAAACAGATGTGGGCGAATATGCACAGTGAGAGGTTTCCGGTGGATATTAACAAGGCATCAAGAGATGAGCTTTTGCGGGTTCCGGGGCTTGGGCTGGTGACTGTAGAGGAAATTCTGTCCAAACGCAGAGATGGCCGGCTAAGGAGTATCGACGACATAGGCAAAGTGGGGGTACGGCTGTCGAAAGCAAGCCGATATGTTACTTTCTGAACATCGCTAATTTTGCAGAAAAGCGGCAAGACTGGTCGATATTAGATTAAGTCCTTAGTTTTGTGAAATTAGCGTGTTACCAGGTGCAGACCTTACGCGGCAAGGTTGTGCGTGGAGGGGAGCGGTTTTTTATGGGACGCACGGGCTGGTTGCGGGGCAGGTACGCTGTTTTTTTGAAACCAAGGGCGTTTTCAGGACAATGTAATGCGTCAGATACGGAGCAATCGACTTTTACGGGCAGTTATGTGCTTAGCAATAGCGGTGCTTTTTCTGCTATTTTGCAGTTGTGTAAGTTTTAACATCGGAGACTGGCCCAGCAGATACGTATATCCGCATAATAAGCCGGCGGCGAATGTGTGCGGGTGGACAGGGGCATTCTGTGCTTACTATCTGTTGTATTTTATAGGGCCTGGGGTGTATGTATTGCTGGCAAGCGGGATATGGTTTTTTGCCGCAAGGCTGATAGAGCATGGTCTGGGTCAGACGTGGCTGCGTTTGGCGGGGGTGTTGTTGCTGACCGGTGCGGCATCAAGCAGTTTTTATTGTGTTTGGCCTCATCGGTTTTACGATTTTCCGATTGGTTCAGGCGGTCTGGTTGGTGTGGCGGCGACGGAGTTTCTGCGCGGTCACTTTGCGACGCTGGGCACGGTGATACTTATGTCGTGTACGTGGCTTGTGGGTGTTGTTCTTGTAGCTGACAGTGTTGTTATTGCGGCAGTGCGATGGGCAGGGGCAGTTTTGTTAAAGACGCTGGGGGCGGTGTGGCCTTTGTGGTCGGCCACGAAGCGTCGGTCGGCGGTATTGGCGGGGATATGGCGGAGATTAAGCATAAGAGAAGGGCAGTTCGCCACAGCCGGCAATCGCGGAATAAAACAAGGCCTGTTGATAAGCCGGGGCGGGCAAGCGGGTTTACGGTCCAGGGCAGAACACCAGGACAAGGCCGGCTGTTACGGCGGTAAAACAAAGCAGGCTGCCGGCGTCAGGGCGGCATCAACAAAGGCCCCGCAAACTGTGCAGGCATACGTACCGCCCAGCTACAAGGATTATACGCTTCCGGGCGTGGAATTGCTTGCAGAGCCGGAATACAGCTATTCCGCGGTGCAGGATAAGGTAATCAAGGCCAAGGCGGTGATTCTGGAAAATCTTCTGGCGGAGTTCAATGTAAACGCTCGGGTGGTGACAGTCGAGACAGGGCCGGTGATAACGATGTTCGAGCTGGAGCTTGCGGCTGGGGTCAAGGTTAGCCAGATTCGGTCGCTTGCGAACGATATAGCGCGAGCACTGGGCGCCGGGGCGGTGCGGGTCGTAGCGCCCATGCCCGGCAAACATACCATAGGTATTGAGGTCCCGAACAACGCAAAGGAAAGGGTGCGAATCAAGGACTTGATGCGTCTGGCGGGTGACAGCGCTGCACGGATGCAAATACCGCTTTTTTTGGGCAAGGATTCGGGGGGACAGGCACTGGTTTCGGACCTTACGGGTATGCCGCATCTTCTGATAGCGGGTACAACGGGTTCGGGCAAGAGCGTTTGCATAAACAGTATTATAACGGGAATACTTCTTACGAAACGGCCGGACGAGGTCAAGCTTATTCTAATAGACCCGAAGATGGTCGAAATGACGATGTTTAACACGGTACCGCACCTTATGTGCCCGATAGTTACCGAGACAATGCGGGCGGCGCAGATACTCGAATGGGCAACCGTCAAGATGGATGAACGGTATTCGCTGCTGGCTGAGGCCAGGGTAAAGAACGTGGTCGAATATAACGGGCTTGGAGAAAAAGAAATCATCGAGCGGTTCAAGCCCGGCAGCGCCGATGAAGAGGCTAAAATCCCCAAGCGGCTGCCTTATATCGTGATTGTAATAGATGAGCTTGCGGACCTGATGATGACGGCGGCCAAGGAGATAGAGGCTTTCATAGTCAGGCTTGCACAAAAGAGCAGGGCGGTGGGTATTCATATCGTGCTGGCGACGCAGCGGCCGCAGGCGACGGTTGTTACGGGACTTATAAAATCGAATATGCCGACCAGGATAGGTTTTCGGGTGGCGGCGAGGATGGACAGCAGAATCATTCTGGACCAGAACGGGGCAGAGACGCTGCTGGGCCAGGGGGACATGCTGTTTTTGAAGCCGGGGACAAGCGATTTGGTTCGTGCGCAGGGGACATTTGTGGACGAAACGGAGATAAAGCGGATTGTCAAGCATCTCAAGGAAGTGGCTGAACCGCAATTTCATCCGGAGCTGGTTCAGTTAAGGACGCTGGACGTTTCCGAGATGGAGCACGACGAGCTTTTTGACGATGCGGCAAGAATTATTATCGAGACACAGCGCGGCAGTGTGTCGCTGCTTCAGAGGCGGCTGAATATAGGGTACGCCCGTGCATCGCGGATAATAGAGATGTTGGCTGCGGCGGGGGTTCTGGGCGAATACAAGGGCAGCCAGGCCCGGGAGGTGCTGATGACGGCCGAGGAGTACGAACGTATCCGCGAGCGGATGCAGGCACAGGCGGGTGAGGAATCAGGCGATGTTGAGCCGGCGGGCACGCAGAAGAGTTCGCAACAGGCAAGCTATATAAGCGAGGGCCAGCGGGGTTACGTATCGGTCGATAACGACAGCTGACGGCTTGTGGCGGACGCGGGGCCGGGATTTTGGTTGCGTGAAAACAGTCAAATAAGATAGAATAAAAACGTGCGGGCCTTTGTAAGCTGACGGCAATGCAGCGGGAGCGGTTGAATGCCTGTTTATGAGTACCAGTGCAGAAAGTGCGGCAAGCGCAGCGAGTTTCTTGAAAATGTCGGCGGCGATACAGCCAAAACCTGCGGGCATTGCGGCAGCGGCGACCTGACGAAGGTATTTTCTACGTTTTCGCCGCGGATAAAGGGCGGGGAGTCGAAGCGGTGCGGGGGATGCCGCGATTTCAAGTGTCCGCATGCAGGCCGATGAAAAAATTATCGTGGTCGCTTGTGGCTGGTGACTGGTCGCTCGTATCTAAAATCGTCACATCCCCAAATACGTCATATTTGTACTTTTCGACTATGTCCCCGGTGGAGTTGCTTAACGCCACAACCGACCCTAGCCCATCAAAATGGTAATAAAACACGGTGTTGCCATCGGCAACATCTATCATACAAGTCGGCTCATCAATGCCCGGCCCGTAAATGAATTTACGCAAAAGCGTATCTGAGGCGTCATATTCAGCTATTACCTGGTCGCCGTCGTAAGCATAGTATTGCGTATTGGGTATTGCGTATTGCGTCTTTTTGACTCTTCGGCCAAGGTAATCATAAGCATAACTGGCAACAGGGCTGTCGTTTATATCATTGACTTCTGTTAAGCGGTTCTCGCAGTCGTAATAATACAGATACGTGCCATCGTTTGTCAAATTACCGTTGTTGTCGTAGCTGTAACCTGTGCCGCCAACAGAGATATACTGATTCAGGCTCAAAACTGGCAATGTAACCAAAGACCTTTGATGCATTCAAAAAGGATGAAAGACTCCAGCAGGAACAGTACAATCGCAAGAGTACGGAACAGAAGACCAAGCTTCTTCCAGCGACTAAGAATTATAATAAAGCATACCGTGCCTAAGAAAAGAGCAACAATTGCTGATTTCATGGCGGCAGAAGGGTTCCAGCTATAGAAATCGCCACTAATCACCAGTAATACAAATGAAAAGACAGCCAACAGAATAGCGCCCAAGAAGACGGTCAAATTGCTAAAGTTTGCAACTTTTTTGTACAACATAGCAGTACCGCTTCTTAAGTTAAGAAGTACGTGACGCACAGAACCTCTGTAACACTATTTGGATACTTTGTTCTTTTTATTGCTAAACAACCCACTAAACAAATCAAAAATTGTATCACTGAAACCTCTGCAATTGTTACCCCATAAATCGTATCCTACCCCTTCCCCTACAAGCGTATGAAGTTGTTCTTTTGCAAGTCTATCCTGCTCCTGTGTCGTTTTAAGATATCTGGTAATTTCCCCTTGGGGCTGGATATCTTCGTACACAATACCTGTATGGTAGTCCTCGGCAAACGGATTGACCATGTTGTTTAGTGCTTGCCAGATACTATTTCCTTTTACTCTGTAGCTCCACGAATCATAGCTACCTTTGGGATTTCCTACGTTTATATTCTTATGGAACAACTTGTGTTCCTCTACCCAAATATCCAAACCCCATGGGTCAACAAAGTTAATCGGGTTATTGCCACAATATCTGTATAGATTTAATCCAGCCTCATACCCAATCGGGTCCGGCTGCAAAAACCTGCCAATTGCGAGCTTATAGTACCTTGCGCGGTAATAATAATTGGCTGTTTCGGCATCATATCTGCGGGCAGTAAACATATACGGATTACTAACATCGGTCGTCCGATTCGGCTCGCCGAAAACATCATACGAATATCGCTCAACAATCTCACCATTAACATTTGAAAGAGCAAAAGCGGACTTTTATACGTCAATATAGAATACCGTGTTAATTGTTAACTGTGCCAATCCGCTTGTGGAATCTTATTATATCATCAGTTTTTTCTCTAAACTCTTTAATGTTTTCATAACCTTCCGGGGTGTCGTATTTTTCGTTCTTACCAGGGCTTACTAAAACGTAATTATCTTCCTGTCGGTAATATCTAAGCAATATATTTTTCCCATAACCGGCATAAAATTTATCCTCATTGTCAATAATATTACGCTCTAGTAATATCTGTTTAAAATTTTCCTCTGGTGGAAGCTCACCATACTCAGTCTCATACATAACAATCGCCACTGAAAGAGCGCAAAGTTTTGCCATATCAAGATCTGTCACATCAATGTGCCCCGGTTTTCCTGTTCTTCCTACAACAAACAAGAAAAAACAGAGCGCCAATAACAAGAAAAATATCAATAGAA
>Ga0307378_10013545_pt1 | contig 10311 bp, 20 predicted proteins | sample UN1MG_FD_202238 | JGI IMG/M metagenome (GOLD analysis project Ga0307378, IMG submission 202238) | Soil microbial communities from Risofladan, Vaasa, Finland - UN-1 | ecosystem: Environmental > Terrestrial > Soil > Coastal area > Acid sulfate soil | place: Finland: Risofladan, Vaasa | collected...
AGAGTATCAATTCAAGGTCTTTTTTTGAAATAAATGGTCTGTGAGGCATTTTTTCCTTGCGTTTGCGTAGTTTGGTAGTTATGTTTGTGATTTGATATGCACCTTCGAGGAACCTGAAAAACGACTTAATTGCCATCAAATGTTTATTTACTGTAGAATTTTCGTGCGTCCAGGATAATTTACTCAAGTACCGAGAAACATCTGTCGAAGTAATATGTGAGACGTTCTTTGGCAAGTTAATCGTGAACTCCTTGATGATTCTGGCATAGTCTTTTTGAGTAGAGACCGCAAGCCTCTGAATGTCGAGAATCCATTCCTCGACGGCCTGTGATGTGGACATCCTTGCCCTGCGATGCAGAACTGAAAACATTGAATCTCCAAGTTCTCCCTAATATAAAGGCGTAATAGCGACATCCGTTGTCCATTGAGTATTATGTAATTATACTGCTTATCTTTATAATTATGTCCCTTTATTGTGTCACTTTGGACAGTCACAAGGGGCAGACCCCAGAACTGCATGTTCCGGGCATAACTAACGCTTAAAGCTATATTTATGATACCAAAGTCAAACTGAAAAGTCAAAGGAAAAATGATTTTAAGGAGAAAATGAAAATGAACAAGATAGAATTAATAAAACATCAAATCGTTTGCCACAATGTAGCAATTGAGCAATCCAAGAAAGCTATTATAGACCTCGAAGCCCAGCTTGCCGAGGCTGAGAAGCCGAAGCTGAAACTGAAGCACGGGGACTTCGGGCTTAACGAAGATGGTGATTTGCGCCTTGTTATTGAAAAAACAAATAATGTACTTACTCTTGCAGGTTGTTGTAGTCTTGGAAATTGCGCCGACACTTTAGAAGAAATGCGAAAAAATGGTATCATTCTCGGCAACATCTTCGACCTCTTAAAGCAATGGAGTGAGGACTTAACGTATTTCGAGTTTGATGTCCACGAATACAAAATTGACCCAAAACAAAGATTCGCTCCAATTAAAGTAGCTGGTACTTGGCACACATTGGTTGAAGCCGAAGAAATCTGGCACAAACTCGGCCAACTGATAGCAACCCTAAAGAGAAAACAAAGCTCTCATAAAACTTAATAACTACGCGGGACGGCCACAAGCCCTCCTCCTCGAATTTCTCCGCTGTCCCGCAGCAATCATAAAATATGAAAGGAATGAAAAATGGAAACAGGTAAAACATATAAAGTACACCATTCAAGAAAGGGTACATTCACAATGAGAATAACAAAAGATGACGGTGGGTGGGTTGAAGGTGTTATTGTTGATGGAGAGGCAAAATACTTGACTGAAACCAATAGGGTTGGTGGAGAAGCTATAAGCATAAGGAAATCCTTATGTAGTTTTAAGAAGATTGATTAACCGGATTACAGGGGAGAAGGAAGGCAAGAAAATGACACTGTTACAATTGAAAATGAAGAAAGCGGAATTAAGGAACAGAATGGATATAGAGCGAAAGGAAGGAAATCTCTGTATCCAGCCTGAGACATTCATTGAGTACCAAGATGTTATCAGGGCGTTGAAATGGGCGGAGTCGAGATTACTAAGGCCGATTGTGATTAGCCTGTTGCTGGTACTCTTTATTCTCGGCGGCTGTGCCAAAGTAATGCAGGGAACGGGTTTAATATTTGAAGGTGTTGGCGATGGCGTTGTAGCTGGCGGTCAGCATCTTCAAGAATCATCGAGTAATAGGTAGAGCTTTCCGGCTTTGGTCAAGGATGACCTTAGCCGAGGGCTTTTGACAAGTGAATATGGGCTGGCGGTGGCGGAATGGGAGACGCTTCGTGTCTGAAATGGCACGTTAAACGGGCTGTAGCCCGTGATAAGTGTGACTATATTTGACTATATAGTTGGAACTGTCGTGCAGGTTCGAGTCCTGCCCGCCAGCACCTTTTTGACAAGTGAATATGGGACGGCGGCGAGGGCGGTAGAGCAGTCTGGTAGCTCGCCAGCCCAGAAAGCTGGAGGTCGTGTAGAGTGTGTCTATTTTATTCTGGTGGAATAAAGCACATTCGGGTTCAAATCCCACCCGCTCTCGCCAATGGCAGGCTCTACTGAAAGGCATCCTGCCCGTCCCGTTTTTGAAAAGTGAAAGAGTACGGGACTTAAAGGGCGGTAGGCAAAACCGGCAAGGATGTCATAGGAAAATGAACATTGTAATTCGCTTCAGTAACACGGCCACGGAGGGCCACCCGCCCCGCCCTTAGGAGAACGAATTATGGATTATACAGATTTAGAAGATGAGTTAATCGAAGCAGTCCAGAGATGTTGTCCAACTGAACAGGACAAAAAAGAAGCATTAAGATATTTCAACGATTGTCTTATCAATGATTTGATTAACGAGGCTCTTGAAGATTGATGACAACCGACCCCAAGCAAAAACCCAAAGAGAAGCCGACCGAGCTTGAGAAGGCTTGCGCCAAAGCCGTGCGCACAGGTGAACACAAAGATTTTCATAATTGGATAAGAATGTGGAGATGTTGCAGATGAATAAAGCAATGGCAATGATAAGAGTTTTACTCGTAGGTTTTGGATGCGTTGTCTTGATAGGGATGTGGTGCATTATTGAGACCCAGAAGCAGGTCAAGATTATCCGAATCCCGGACCCGAACTACGTCCAGAACATTGGTGAAGCCCAGAGACGGCTCAAGGCTCAGGGACTTTATGACGGCCCTATCGACTACAAGTGGGGGCCGAAAATGGAAAAAGCCTATTGTGATTACTGTGCAATCCAAACCTTCAAAGATTACAAAGAAAATATAGAGAAGATTGCGAGGAAAGAACAATGAAATGTCCATTTGAATTACCAGTAAAAGCCAATGTATCAACAGTAGATTCTGATAGGCGATATATAACAGGAACTAAGGGTTTTCCTTATATTTGTGGCGATATGCTCAAAGAGTATGCCGATTACATCGTCCAAGCCATCAACAGCCACGAGAAATTAAAAACAGTATCTCACAATTTAGCAAAAACTATGGGAATAGATTATGCAATCAGAACGCTATCTGCAAGTGAAGATACTATGGCTGTTGGAGCTGCTGTAATATTAAAAGGCATACAGTCTCAAGCTAAACAAGCCCTCAAAGAAGCGGAGAAACAATAATGGATAGGCATAGATTAAAGCAATTAAGAGACAAAGTTGGCGAATTGATTCGTTTCGGTTCGCCAAGTTGTATGCGTGAAGCGCATAGTATTATGAGGGATGAATTTGAGAATGTGCTGTCCTTTGCGTTAGAACTCACAGAGCCAAAACCAAAGCCAAAACATACTATTGCAGACAATTATCCAGCAGGCGGATTAACAGCGACAGAGCCGTGTATGTTCTGCGAAGATTACGCTAAGCTCGAAGAACAAAACGAGAAATTAGTGGAACTACTTGTGTATGCTTACAGTCTGCCTATGAATGAAGCCGGTGATTACAATGAAAATATTAAATGGCAAAAAGAGACTGAGCAAGCCCTCAAGAAAGCGGAGAAACCATAATGAAACGATACCCTTTTCTATCTGAGCTACCATTAGCCCGTTCTAACGACCCTGAGACGAGCAAGGCTGCCGCCGTGAAGATGGTAGAGTCGGGGGCATTGAATCGACAGGAAAATGAAATCTTTTTTGTAATTGATACTTTGTACACAGGCAATGATTTTACTACCAAGGATATAGCTGCTCTTATGCTTGGTTATCCTTATTACAAAGCCTACGTCATCTGTGGCAAGCGATTCTCCGACCTTGAACGCAAGGGCAAAATAGAACTCATTCAAACTGGCGTAAAAGTGACTTACACAAAATCAATTCCTTCATTAAGAATAGAAAAGCCAATTTACAAGCGTCGTGATGGCTGCCGAGTCTGGAGGTTGAAATGAGCCAACGCATTCGAGACCGATTACATGACAAAGACAATATTACATTGAGAGGCGAGCGATTTCGACGCAGCCACCAAATAGGCGAGTACATTGATGAGCATACTACTATATTCGGCATAACGCTATCACACCCAAAAGCAGAAAAGAGGGTACAGGAAATACTGGATAACTTTTTGTATGGGGACAAAAAATGTACGAAATCATAAAAAACCTAAACAAGACCGAAAAACAAAGAATATTAGGCTACACTCGTAAGAGCCTGCGCAGGCAACGAAGAATAGCCAGAGACCAATATGAAAGGGAACAAGATGAACGAATTAGTAGTGTTTGACGAAGTAGCGGCGATTATAGCCAAATATAAACTCGAAAACGAGAAAATTGTCTTTGACTACGAAGACAAAGAAGGGGCAAAAGCTGCCAAAAGCCACATAATGAAACTGCGTAAGGTCAAGACTATAGTCAGCGCTATCCACAAAGACGCTAAAGCAGAAGCCCTTGCATTTGGCAGAAGATTAGACGCCAAGAAAAACTTCTACAATGACGAAGTCGATGGGATGATTAACTATCACCAAAAGCCCCTCGATGCTATTGAGGCTGAAATAGTTGCAAAAGCAATGGAAGAGGTCAGGAAGCGAGAAGAAGCAGAAGCCAAGAGAGTAGCCGAACTCGAAGCAAGGGAAGCAGCAGTACGAGAAGCAGAAGAAAAAGTAACCGCAGAGAAAGCAGAAGCCGAGCGAAAAATTGCTATGGAGAAAGTCGAGGCCGAGCGTATCGAAAGAGAAAAACGAATCGCAGAAGAATTTGCAGCAAGAGCCAAAATGCAAGCTGAACAAAAGGCTAAGGCCGAAGCAGATGCTAAAGAACTTGCCGAAAAACGCCGTATCGCAAACAAGACTCATCGCAAGACAATCGAGGACGAGATACAGCATAGCCTTACTGAGATGCACTTTAATCCCTCTGACGCATATACTATTTTAATGGCTCTCAAAGAAAACAGAATCCCGCACGTAACAATCAATTATTGAAAGGAAAACCGATGCAGTTAAGTGATATAATAAGATTACCTGAAAAATCGTGGACACCGAAGAAAAACGGCGTACAGACGGTTATTAAGGCCGTAGGACAAACCACAACACAGTCCTTTAATAATGACGATGGTAGTCAAGCTTTACAATACAAACAGCCGGTCACTGTGACCGACCTGACGGGACGTACCGAAAAGATTACGCACCAAACCCAATATCCCGAAAGCCTGTTAGGTGGCGCATCCGTTGGCCAGGCTGCTACGTGGCGATTGAAATGGTATCGGGGCAGGGCTGGCACCAAAATTGTCGGTTATCCGACCGATATGGCTCCGAATATCGGCGCTCCGCCCGAACCTTGGCAATTACCACAGGCACCACAAGCCCCCCTTCAGGCGCCCCAACTTGCCCCACAATCGACGAACGTCCAGCAACCTGCCCCACAGGGTATGAGAATGCCCGATACATACGCCTACGAGGTCACACCTAAGACACAGGCAAGGATGGCGGCGTCCGTGGCGCTTCAATGTGCAGTTCGTACTTGTGGTCGAGCGCCAGAAGAAATGTCTGATAAAGAGGCCGCAGCTATTAACATCGAGGTCGCCAACTTTTACAAGGAATGGATTTTGAATGGTAATGAGCCGGAAAGTGCTGTCGAAAACCCTTTGGAAGACGACAACCAATGGCGAGACGAGGATTAGTAGAAAATGGAATTTCACGGAACAATTTCAAAAGGGAATTTGATTTTACACACGCACCAGTTGATGCTAAGGCGGCACTTTCTGACTTCTATGAAGGATGGTTCTCACGTAATCGAGACAATACGCAAAGTAGGTAAATCGAAATCCAATCGGCAGGTCAAATGCCACTTCGGTCTGATAGTTGCGATGATACGTCAGACAATGATTGATTTAGGATGGGGTATTTGTGGCGTAGCACCGAACAAAAATATGATACACGATATTCTAAAGAAGGCTTGTAGTGGCGTAGGTGACGGCGGTGAATGTCTCGGACTTAGCGAAATGACAAGCGAGCAGGCTTCTCAATTCTTCAAAAATTGTCAACATTGGGCGGCTTCGGAACTGAAATTATTTATACCAGAACCAGACCCAAACTGGAAAAGCAAGTAAAGAAAGGAATCAAATGGTAAGAGTAAAAGTAAGAGTAAAAGTAAGAGAAAGTTGTAATGGCTATTGGTTTGATTTCGGGATTTATAAAGGCAAAAAAATGCTTATGAGAAACTGTCGAAGCTGGCATACACCAAAATTTGCCATTCGCAACGCCAAAGCACTGGCCAAACTTATTCGCGTCAAGTACGACCCCGAAATCGTTAAGCAGCACGGATGTTAAACCTGACCTCCTCCAAAGAACGGAGCGGGGGTTAAGGAAAACCCCTTGCCCCCAATCCGTTTTTATTGAAAGTAGATGATGTGTGAATTTCCAGAAGAAAAGCGAATTATTTATGGCGATGGCGCAACGTTTATTCGGCGTTGTGCCAGGTGCTGTCGTTTTGTTAAAGCGCCGGAATCAATGAACTTCAATGGATTAGAAGAATACGTTGAAGAGGACAACGCCGTATGCAGCAAGTGTGGGCCAACGCACTTGATATTTGAGGGGTTTTATTAGGCGGTGCAAACAGAAACTGGAAATTAGGTAAAAGATTCAATATCCCTGAAGTCCTGCGTGGCAGGCCGCCGCCTTTTATATATTATGAAAGAACATCCAATAATATTTAGTTCAGAAATGGTCAGGGCGATACTTGATGGCCGAAAGACGCAGACCAGAAAGATATGCAAATTTGAATCTATTGACTCTTGGGAAATATCTTGTTTGGTGCGAAATGGCGTGTACTTCCGCATCAAAGACCGACCAGACATACCATCCCAAAGAGTTGATTGCCCTTACGGTCAAGTCGGCGACAGACTTTGGGTGAGAGAAACTTTTAGATATGTCAGAGTAGGATTGGGTTGTGGCGGTAGTGCCGTAGGCGTGGAATATAAAACGGGTGATATAAAGTTTAATAAGAGAGCAAATAAATATACCAAGCAAGCCCGCAACAAAGAAAAAAGAGGACATCACGCTAAATGGCGCCCATCAATTTTTATGCCCCGATGGGCAGCCCGTATCTGGCTTGAGATAACAAACATCAGAGTAGAAAGGGTACAAGATATAAGTTGGAAAGATATTCTTGCCGAAGGTTGTGATGTGAACAAACCGACTGGCGACCCAGCCATAGATGATTTCACAGCAGGCGTTGAAGCGACTGATACATTTCATTGGCTTTGGGATTCCATCAACGCCAAACGTGGCTATGGATGGGACAAAAATCCGTGGGTTTGGGTGATAGAGTTTAAGGCGGTGTAAACGGAAACTGGTCAAAATATCGCCCTGTGTGTGCAGGGAGCACCGCCTTTTTATAAGCAAGGATGCAATATGGCAGAAGAATTTGACCCGAAAGTATTAGTTGAGCATATCGACTCATTTGGTCACAGCCTGAGTGATTGGGAAGTAAATTTCATAGCCAATATGCTTGATAATCCACCTGAGACATATTCAGAGAAACAAGTTGAAGTCATCAATCGAATATACGACCAAAAATGTTAAGCAAGGATGCAAATGGCTGAAACTTATGGCAGAACAGAAGAAGAAGCAAGAGCAAGGATAAATAGCTATAAAAATCCTGACCCACGATGCACATATCCTTTTACTTGTGACCCGCTTGGTTACTGTTGGGGATATGCGAATCATATCGACAAAACTCCTGGATTTGAAAAATTGAATTGCAAAGATTGTGAATTGTGGAATAGCAAGGAAGCCAATGGCAAAGAGCAAACGGAAACGACTCACAGACAGGCTTGATAAAGTATGCCGAGAAGTCATAAGGGAACGAGACAACAATCAATGCCAGCGATGTGGCAAGATAGTTAAAGGTTCTGACAGCCATCCCTGCCACGTAGTAGCCAAGGGCAATGGCGCAAGTCTTAGGCGGTGGGATTTACTTAACATCTTTTTGGGCTGTATGAATTGCCATATCAACTGGTGGCACAAAGAAGTAACCGAAAGCGGAAAATGGTTTGCGGAGACATTTTCTGCTCGTGACGCATATCTGGAGATATATCGGTACGGCAAACCAGCCAAGATAACTACGGCTGAAATGGAGACCCTGTACGAAGTGTTGAAGCAAAAGCTCAAAGATTTGAAAGGCAAGGATGCTGCCGATTAACACCATAATATGCGGAGACTGGATAGAGGTAGCAGAGACTTTGCCTTCGGGCATTGCTCATTGTATTATTACGAGCCCTGCGTATTGGGGACAAAGGCTGTACGGTTGGGGTGGGGACGGTTCTTGTGAGGAAAAGAAAGAACCGCACGTATGGCAGATAAATGAGCCAATACAAACCTGTCTGAATTGTGGAATGATGGCGCCGACTTTAGGTCTTGAAAAGACCCCGGAAGAACACATCGAGAAACTTGTAGTCGGTTTTCGTGAGCTTCGCAGGGTCTTGAGGGATGACGGTGTTCTGTTTCTGAATTATGGGGATAAATATAATGCAGGCAGAAGCGGAGGACATCCAGGTGGGAAACATTCTGGTTTTCAACAAGTGGACGGAAGATATCTAAATGAATCTGGACCAAATGTAAATGGCCTTAAGCAAGGCGACCTCATAGGTCTTGCCTGGCGTTTGGCCTTGGCATTACAGGCGGACGGCTGGTATCTCCGGTCTGACATTATCTGGGCGAAGGCTTTGAGCTTCTGTGAGAAATACAGCGGCTCGACAATGCCTGAATCGGTGAACGGCTGGCGGTGGGAACGGCATAAGGTGAAAGTGAAGGCAGAGTCAAAATCGAGGACCGCAGCAGGTGAAATAGAGGGTATGCGCAAACATAGTGGATACGAAATTAAAGAATCAGCTCAATGGCAAGACTGCCCCGGCTGTGCCAAGTGCGCTCCTGATGGTCTGGTCTTGAGGAAAGGTAGCTGGCGGCCTACCCGGGCGCACGAGTACCTGTTTCTCTTGGCTAAGACGAGCAGTTATTTTTGTGATATGGAGGCGGTGAGAGAAGAAAATGTATATAAAGATAGCCGAGATGGAAGCGTACCAAAGCCTGCTCGTGGAGATAGCAAAACAATGCCAGGCATTGATTGCTCTGGTCGCAATCTCCGGGACGTATTCTGCATAAATCCCCAGGCATATCCAGACAGTCATTATGCCACATTTCCTGAAAAGCTGGTCGAGCCTTGCATTAAGGTCGGGACTTCTCAGAAGGGCTGCTGCCCTAAATGCGGTTCACAGTGGGCGAGATGGATAGACAAAGCCTTTGTTGGTTGTAACTATGGCAAAAGACCAGATAATCCGCATATTTCAGGTTCATTAGATCGTCCTCCTGCCGATGCAGGCACAACTCCAACTACTACTCTCGGCTGGCGGCCAACCTGCAAATGCGGAATCAAAGAGACTGTGCCTTGTATAGTTTACGACCCATTTATGGGTAGTGGTACTGTCGCCGCCGTAGCAGCAAGGCTCGGCAGGAATTATCTCGGCAGCGAATTGAATGAGGACTACGTTAAGAACCAGGCCGAATACAGAGTGGCCGAGGGCGAAACAGGAATAACAAAGCAAGAGCAGCGAGCCGGACAGCTTGCTCTGGAGTTTGAATGATGTGTGAAATCGGCAATACAAGATTGATAAAAGTAAGAATACCATCCGATTTGAGTTGTTCAGGTCGAGCCAAGTGGAAACGCAAGAAAATTGATGCTTGTATCGCACCGATTGTTTCTGCGCTTCAAACCGGCGGAATAAATATGAGAGGTTCCTGCTGTGGACATGGCAAACGTATGGGCAGAATTGATTTGGAAGATGGAAGAATATTACTAATAAAAGCCTTGAAAGGAAAATGATGACTGAAGCTGACAATATAATTCGATTTTTAGATTCTGGCTGGATGGTTGTTATGTGGCGCAATCCAATGGGCAGCTATTCAGCGGCATTAGTTAAGAGGGAAGATTTTCAAAATATTGCCGATGATGAAGAATACATTTTTGATGTTGGTGAAAATAGAATCACTGATGATTTTACCCCGACAAAAGTCCTTGCAAGATTGGCAGACAAACCATTAGGAAACATAAAAGACAATTACGCAGAGGAATGATAAGCCGGACAGATGGCTCTGGAGTTTGAGTAATGAAACTCAAAATACCTACATTACAAGAACTTGAGAACTACGTTAGGGATAATAATCTTAGCGTTGACCCGGAGTTTTTTCTTAAATTTTTCACAGAGGGCGAATGGATAGATACTAATGGTAAACCTGTACGGAACTGGAAGCTAAAGATATTGACTTGGAACAGAATGAACCTCGAGCGCGGCGCTCCGCACAAATGCTCTTATGGTAGTTGCAAGAGACCG
>Ga0307378_10013547_pt1 | contig 10311 bp, 5 predicted proteins | sample UN1MG_FD_202238 | JGI IMG/M metagenome (GOLD analysis project Ga0307378, IMG submission 202238) | Soil microbial communities from Risofladan, Vaasa, Finland - UN-1 | ecosystem: Environmental > Terrestrial > Soil > Coastal area > Acid sulfate soil | place: Finland: Risofladan, Vaasa | collected...
GAACTCGATGTGGTATAACATTGTTCGATTCTTGGTTAACATGCTGCCTACACACTCTAAGTACATTAATATTACTCAGGGTTTGCCAGCATTGCCGGACATCGAGGAACAGGAACTCCGTGGTATTACGCTACCCCGTATTTACTACGATTCAATGAGTCAACAGATTGAAGTAACGTCCTATGGTGCGATGATTCAGGCGCACAAATGGGACAGCTACATCTGGCAGTGGGCTGAAAAAGCTCGCAAAGACCCATTCACATATACAAACGAAGGTATTCCTCAGACAGATTTGTTTAGCTTTATCCAGAACCGGCTTGGTCCGCAAATGGTAGAAACGCTGGACATTCTGGCTCGTAATGCTTTCTTGACAAACAGCAAGTACCGCAGCTTTGCCTCTGATGCAACTGGCTTCCATGACCTGGCTGCTGGCGACACCTTCAATCCCGAAATCGCCAGATCAGTACAACTAGGAGCTAGCTATTCAAGTAACGCGCTTGCTTCATTCCCAGCTATAGTCAGTCCTTCCGCTACGTATGCTGTAAAGCAACTAGCAACAAGTGATGACTATGTTGATTGGAACAAAGCGGTCCAGAATCCCGATCTCTTGAACTATGTGGTCGCGGAATTCGAGAACGTTACGTGGATGCATAACTGGCGTATGGTTCTCTGGAATGTTGGTGAAGTTCTGGCTCAGGCTAGTATTACCGAAGCAATTGAAATCGGCGATGGCGCACCTGATCCCGAAACAACCAGGGTTGATGATGTATTTGCAGTTGGTTCTCCAGATGCTACTCACTACATCCAGCTGTCGAATATCACCGATCCAAGTACAGCAGAGACCGGTTTCAAAGTTGGCGACACTGTAACTCTTCACCGCTCAAGACCATCTGCTAACGCAGCTATGGCTACGGTAGACGGAGTTGCGTGGAACCATCACGCAAATCTTGATGTTGAGATTATAAGTGTTGATTACAGCCTCAATAGAATCACGTTAAGGACTCCCGTTCTTAATGAAAAGTATACCACGACTGTTGGAACCGGATTCTATGGATGGGTTACAAAAGCTCGTGATGTGCACGCCGCCATCTTCATGAAGAAAGGTATCGGAAACCCCGGTGTAGTTGCTGGTGTTATGCAACCTCCGCAATTCCATATCCTTCAACCTGCAGATGTCAGAAAAGCAGTCTACAGCTTCTCTTGGGATGCGTATCTCAAGTACCAGATGGTTGACCCAGATGCTTATGAGGTCCACTTCTACGCTGGTGCAGTACGACGTGGCGGAAGCGTTCTTTCGTTATAAGGAGTAATACTATGCTCTGGGGTGACTTAAAGATACAGATAGGACGCAAAATAAATGATCCACAGGCTACTAAATACGGTCAGTCTATGATGGATAATGCCAACGACGCTTTACGTCTCTTTGCGTCAATGCATACTGGAGTCGCCTCAATTATAGAAGTTACAGGGGATGGGGAAACTACGCAGTTTCCCCTCCCCGAAAACATGATAGACACTGGCGAAAATAGAGTTTATGGAGTATATGACGTAGATAATGACGAGTGGCTAAATGAGATAATGTTCATACCAGATAGAAATCTTGATACAGGATATTATATCTGGCCTGGCTCGTATATAAACTTTAATCCGTACATTAGCGATGGAGAAGTATACAAGATTTATTACGTTGCATACTATGATGAAATAGATGGCAACGACTATGAGTTTGAACATCTACCAGCATGGGCCATAGAAGCTATAAAACTATACGCAGCAGGGCGTACTCTTGAAGATATTGTTAGCCAGATGGCACTACTTGGTCAATTCAGAACAAGGGTGGACTCTGGTAATCCAGAACACCAACCAATACAGAGGCAGGCTGAGGCTTATATATTACAGTTCTGGGATATAATTAACTGCCATCGCGCGCCTCAGTACGACTTATCAAAATGACTACAACCAATTCGATAGTATATGAACTTGAGCAATCTCTAAAGAGACACATTAACTCTCTATGGAAAGGTGATGTGTACGATTCCAATGGAGACTTGTTGCAAGCTGCTTTTGCGCCAGTCTATTTATCAAACATGTTTGAGTATATAGACAAGGAAGGAACTAAAAGGACGTTTGGTCCTTCTATATGTAGAATAGGAAGGGTTCAAGAAGATATACTGAACCTGGCTGGAAGCAGCGTTGTTCCATCGGCGCTTATAGAAATTACTCCTAACGATTTTGAGGAAGTCGAAAAATGGAGACATACTATTTATCAATCATTCGACGGCGCTGCCAATATAGATAATAACAGCTATCTATTTGAGATTGGCAGCACGCACAAAATGCACCGTAGATTGTTACTGAAAATGGAGATTTACTTTCTTGAGTCAGATCAAGATAACGAAGAGGTCGATAGACTTGGAAATAATGCCAGCGCGTTTCTTGAATCAGCTATTACCTCTGGTACAATGATGGATACAGAGTACTGTTGGAGAATGACAGACGAAAACGGCGACATAATTACTGATTCATTTGGAGAAACGCCATTCAGGTCTTTGCCAGTAATTGTTCATAGTCGCAGACGCGGTGGCGGACCTGATAACTACATATGGGATATAAAGATATATATTGAAGTGCAGTGCTTTAAGGAGGCATAATGCGCGTAATAGGAATACTGGCAGGTGCGGTAAATAGACCGCGCGCCGTACATATATATAGGATAACTCTTCCATTTTCGTTTATTAACAAGGAAGAGAAACATACGGCAGGATGGGTTGACTCGAAAACGTCAGCGATAAATCTCACGACAGATCAGTTGAAATATGTTATTAATTCTGACATAATCACACTCGGAAGACCTATAGCAAAAGACTATGTAAAAGTATATGAGTATATTAGATTCTTGAAATCCAAAGGTGCAAGAGTGGTTTACGAAACAGACGATGATCTCACCGAGGCATATAGAGACACATCTTCTGGAGAAGGAGCTACGTGTATACCATATTTAATGTATTGCGATGCAGTTACTGTTACAACTCCATATCTTAAACAAAGAGTATCTGAGTTTACAGATAAGCCAGTATACTGTATAAACAATTACGTAGAACAGAATATGTTTAGAAGTGTGTCTCAAAATCATAAGAGAGAGTTCACGGGAACAACAAACATACTTCTAATTGGAACACCAACACACGAAAATGACTGGGATCTTGCATATAACGCAATAAGTAGGATACTAGATGAGTACAATGATGTTAGACTACTAATTGGAGGTTTTAAACCTAAATACGTGGTCGACAATGAAAAAATAAGCTTTATGCCATTTAGACCATATAGTGCATATCCAACTATGATTGCAGAAGCTGATATAGTAGTTGCAGCGATTGACCCGGATGATCCGTTCAACCACTGCAAGAGTGCGGTAAAAGCAATGGAATCATGGGCGGCTGTGCGAAATATCGGAAACACCATCGGCGGTGCGGCTGTGGTGGCAACCGAAAGCGTAGTTTACAATCCAGTAGTAACACATATGAGAAATGGAATACTCACAAAACATTCAGTCGATGAATATTATAATAGTATAAAGACACTGATTGATGATGAGTTTTTAAGACGAAAGCTGCAACGTAGAGGATATCTAGATGGAATTCAGAGGCACTCTATTGCTAGCAGCTATAAGAATTGGATATCGGTATACAAAAAGATATTAAGGAGTTAATCCTATGACACAACCGACAAGTCCAGGAATTGGTTTAGCATTCGCTGTTCAATCTGCTAAAGGAGTACCAGTTTCAACGGATTCAGATTTTAGAAAGGTAAAAACGCTTACTGCAAACGTTGGATCGCAGCAAGCACTTGGACAGTTTCCAATTGAAGTTGGCGGCGGATATCATCCTGGCGGGCGTTATAAAATGTATAACGCTGGCGTTGGTACTGTTCGCTGGCATCCTAGACTGGAAGCGGATATTGGCTACTTGCTGTATTCTCTTATGGGAGATGTGCAAGCAAGTGGTACTAGCGATGCATTCGGTGTATATACCACAACGTTTTTGCCAACAAACGATGTATGTACTCATCCATGGATGACATTACGTAGATTCCTACCCAACTGTACCGCAGGACTAGAGGAAGGCGAGGAGCTGGTTGATACAAAGTTCAGCTCAATGACATTTACAATGTCCGCCGCATCTCCTGCTATAATGGATATGGGTTTTTTGTCAATTACTGGGTCCTGGGCATCTGATGCATCTGACTGGGACACAACGATGGATGCAGCATACGAGACTACAGATCACATCGCAATGGCTCCTGGAACACTAAAGCCAGTTATAGGCGCCGTTGCCGGAATTGACGTTGGTGGTGGAGTTAATACAGACTTCAGCGTTCCTACAATTCAGTTTAGACTTCAGATAATCAATAGTTTCTCTGGTGATGGTGTTACTCCAGAGCTGGTTATTGGAGACTACGGAATGGACGACCTTGTGCTTTTAGGTCAGCGCGCACAGTTTGATCTTGTGTATAAGTGGAAAGATCCATATCTAGCACGAGCAATTTATAGAAATGGACACAATGCTTATACGTGGAGCCCAACTGTATTCACGTCAGACGTTACGTTTGCAATCAAGAGTCCGCATTTAGTTGGAACAAGCACTTCGCAATACGAGACCTTGCAATTCACATTTGCAGAATGTAGTTTGGAATGTCCTGATGGCATTGTCCAGTCTGCTGGAGACTTTTTAACAATGCGTATCACGGGAGTGGCACAAGTTCAGTCTACACCGGCAGCCTATATGAGCGCAGTGCTCATCAATGGCCATGCTTATACTGATCTTCCTGAAACTGTAGTTTATAGCTAATCAAATGGTTGGGTTTCCGATAGAAGGTTCGCCTCCTTTCCAGCTATCGGAAACCCACCAAATCTAAAGGAGACATGTAATGCCAGTTCCAATCAGTAATTTTTTTCCTAAAATGGTTCAGTTGTTCAAAAAGCCAGAGAACCTTGAAGAAAGTGAGGAGTGGAAAGCTCCTATTCCAGGCATGGAAGAAGTCTGGGTAAGGCTCGTTCCTCCTACATGGGATGCAGATAGACAGAGACAATCTTTCATAAATAACGAGAGAGAAAGCGCGCTTTATAGTTTTCTTGACGTATTCCAGCTTGAAATATGGCTGACATACGGTGGAACAAACATGGTTATTGTTGTTCCTAAGCGCGATGAAAATGGCAAGGTAATATGGAAGCCGGAAAATGAATTTGGATGTGTTACCGAGATAGTTAAGTTCGACGAAGGTGGCAAACTAACAATAGAAGAATTTGCAGACAGGATCGGAAAACTTCCTGCTGAGATTGTTGATTATTGGCACACTCGCGTTCTTGAGGTAGCGCCTCAGTGGTCACCATTTCGTCAGCCAAGATGAGTATAACGAAAAACTCAAAACGATAAGAGAGGAAACGTACATATTCTGCGCAGTAGAAAACGGTGACAAATTACCAGATGGAAAAGGTGGATACATTGAATACACCGAAGTTCCAGAATGCATTTACTGGAAGCGATGGACAGACCGCTATGGCTTCCCTTACTCTGGCGGCTGGACAAACCAGCCGTCATTGTTTTTAAAAGAGATAGACGCGGTTAGGCGCGGCGAGGAACAATACAAACGCGATAACCCTTCAATTGAAGACTTGCTGAAACAGATGTTAGAACTATTCAGATCGGCCGCACAGAGGTAGTATGGTAAATATAAGAGAGCAGGTAGCGTTGCTGCTAAGCAAGGGCATGAACGCTAAGCAAATAGCTAATACTCTAGGAACTCTATCCGAGGTAAATGTTGCTCACCTGATTAGAGAGCCAGAGGTACAAAGAATGGCCTTTGATATAGGAACTAATCCTGTGCAAAAAGAACTTGAAGGCATGCATTCATTCGGCGCTGGCTCAACTGTAGAGCAAGCCGTCAGAAATGACCAATGGTCAACATTAAATATAAGTGTTATATCCAAGGAGTCAGGCGTTCCGCGCGATAAAGTTAAGCCATTTTATGATGAATATAGAAAAGCATACGGAAACGAGTATCCTAATGTCACGGCTCTCTCAAGTTATGTCAGAGGTAGATTTAATTACGAGACCGCTGAGAACCCAAGTGACACATACACAAGAGCAGATGTTGTAGCTCCGCCAAACTATCAAGACCCATATGATATTATGGCTTCGTTTGGCATCTCTCGAAAAGAGGTAGATGAGACAGCCAGAAAATACCAACCCAACAACTGGCGTAGCTTGAGCAAAGAGCAAGTACTCAAGATAATGCAGCAGGAATATATTAACTTATTCGATCAGCCACTGTCTGCTCCTGGAGCAAAAGAGTATTACCCGCTTGGACAAAGAGCGTACAATCAGCCTGGCTGGGTAGCAAGAGCAAAGACATTCAACGAAAACAAAGATTGGTTTAGCGACGTAACTCTTATGGGCAGAGGCGATAAAGCTCATCCATGGAAAATCTCCGCAACATTTCAGTCAAACCTGCTTCCTATGGGTACATTGCCTAATACTATAGCTCGTCCTCCTATAGGAACTGGCAAGACAGCAATTGAAGAGGATATAAGCAGCACAAAGAAGGTACAGAGAGAGCAACTTGTTTATCCTGTTCATGATTTGTACGAAGGCAATTTAGATGTTACCGCAAAGGCGTATATAGACCAAGGCAATATTCCAGCGCGCGGTATTATTATGCCTGTAATGTATACGCATAGTGACTTGAATGCGGAAGGAACATCTCTAGAGAAGAAAAGAAACCTGTACGATGTACACAGAATACCAATGAGCTTCGATATCACCGAAGGCAGGAATATGGAGTTCCGCATTGGTCAAGAGTGGAATCTCGACAAAGGCCAAAAGGTTATTCCATATGAAGGCGCTACTCCTATTGATTTCGGTGGTGGCGGAACTATAAAGTTAATAGAAGCCTACCAGGGCAATCGTTTGTCTCTGCGATCTGGAAAACCAGTAAGCGTAGCTGCGTACAGAACAATATTCGAGCAACGTCAGGACATTATTAAGATGCATCCTACCGACAAAGGTGGTGCAAACAAAGTTATCCCCAACTTTGTAGATCCGTCGCTCATGGAAGATTTATACGGATACGACGCATTAATGGCTGACTACAATTTGACTAAAGATCCCAGGCTCAAGGAAATGGCTGAGTCTTTCAGAGCGCTCGGAACAAGATATGGCGAGAACACTCCAGCATCTGATTACGCGCGTATGCAGCTAAAATATCCGGAGAACCTGCCCGGACAGTACTTCATGAACAACAGAGAGAGAATTGCAGAAGCACTTGATATATCTCAAGAGGACGCCGAAGAATTCAGATGGTCTGCGGATATGAGGAATAGAAAACTGTATGAGTTTTTTACAGACGTAATTCTTCCTGAGCACAAGACTATTGAAAGACATGCAATGCTTTTGAATGAAACAACACTCCCATTATATGAAGATGTTATAGATCCGAGCATGCCTAAGATAGACCTTGGTGATGGAAACTTCAAAGTATTCAGCTATCCAGAAGAGACATACACATTTCCAAAGACATTTAGGACATTTGGAACTCAAGGTGGCGGAAACTCCAGCTACGTTCCACCAGATGTACTTGCAGCAATGCGAGCTGGCGGTATGGGTTATGCTGCAGAACAACTTGAAAAGCAAGGAATATCCAAGAAAGAGGCTGCTCAATCTATAAGAAACGCAGCTCTATATAATGCATCTGAGGAAATAAGTCTAACTGGAACCATAGAGGTTACCGAGGAAATAGCTGGTGATATAATCAGACAAGCTAACACGCTAGCGGTTACTGCTGGTTATGACAAAGAAAATATACCTGATTCCGTATATACACACTATATTCACAAGGCTTTACAGGAATCTGAGTATGGCGACAAGATATTAATGGTTGATGACACAGCAATAGCTGCTCCATCCGCAATGAAGAAATTTGCCGCCGGTGGTAAATTCGAAGACGAAGAAGTCAGCGCATATCTTGGACGCGCGTCTGCGCTGATTGCCGGTAAAGCAAGTGGATTTCTTAGAGATGAAGACAAGCAAAGACTTGTAGCATCTCAAGAGGTAATCTCCAGAGCAGAGACTATTGATAGATTACTTAAAGGCACAAACGCAGGAAAGTTTTCAACTTACAATATACTTGCTTCTGCAGAGGATATAAGCAGTGACGAGCTGGTAATTCCAGATAAAGACATTGCCAGATCTCTTGGAATAGGAGTACGCTCCAAGAAGTTTAAACAGATTAGTCAACAGATGGCTGCTGGAACATTTGCTCTTCCAACTTTAATGGATAGAGACCCAATGTCATCTATTGAGAACTACAATGGTGGATGGTTTAGAGGAATTTCTCATAAAGCGTATAAACTACGCAGCGGTACATCTGAGATGAGCGATAATGTACTTGCTGCTACTCCGGCTACTGGCTCAACTTCATCTGATAATGACGGAGATATGGTCCGCCAAATCTTCGGCGCGTTTTATGCAAAGTACAATGATATTACAGATATGTGGGAGCTGAGAGATGAGTGGAATCAAGGTCAGCGCTTTGTAACAGATGCAGAGGTAACAGAGAGAAGAGAAAGAGTAGAGTCTTACGGAAGACCTACAGGAAAGCGAGAAAGAAGAAACTCCAAAGACGAGATGGAGAAAGTGCGTCTCGACAATATGGTTACAACCACAGAGAGTATGCAGCATGACAGAGCTGTAAACAACGCGCGAGTAAAACAAGCTGTAGGTCCAGACTATAACACTCTTAAGTCATTATCTGTACTTTCAGAACACTACAATCAAGGACAAAGCGCTGAGGCCATGTTCAGGACTATATATGGCAAGGAGCAAACTCCACAACCGCTATCTGAACATGGACGTAAGCTTATGGACTTGCTTGGTTCTGCGCGCAGAACTGGCTATAATCTTAAAGATCCAAGCAGAGCAAAGTATCCTGATTGGCAGACTGTTAGAGGTGGATTTGGCGGATTATATCTTCAATCTGTAGAAGAAGCTGCTCAAGCTAAAGAGATCAGTCCTGAAATGATGAACCTATTCTTGCCAGAAGAACTCAGGAATGACGAGGCGACCGAAAAGTTAATCTCAGATATAAGAAGCGCGCCGGAAGGACCTGATAAGTACCAACTACTAACAGCTTTATCGTCAGCAATCATAAAGACAGGTGGATCTCCTGGTCAACTAGCTATGAAAACTGCTGCCGGCGCTCTTATATTATCAAGAGGAATTTCTCCAAAGAAAGGCGATCCAATAGCACCAGGTGAACAAGGTATAACAACGTCAGACTTTGAGCTTCTTGAAGAGATTGATATTGTAAATACAGGTATCAAGAAAGCTGTTACATTCAAGGACAATATTGCTAAAAGAATGTCTACATTTGATGTTGCCACTCAGGAACAAAAACTACAGTCTTTGAATATACTAAATCCAGCGCTCAGAAAGTGGGACGTTGTTAATCAGGACATACAAAAGAAAGGTGGTGAGAAAGCCATGGGTAATGTTACGGAAAGCATACAGAATAGCGCCTCTAGAGAAACACTAGTAGATTTTAACTTTGCAGATATTCAAGAGATTGAAATGCCTATAAGCAATAGGCAGAGAGCAGACGTAAATTCCAGAAGAGCTAGCTTCTTAAATATGGCTAAGCAGTTCTACGCTGGCGGAAGAGTTGATTATACTTCCTACATGCAAACCAATCTTGGCACAACTTCATTTGAAGGAGGAGCTAACTATGCTCCTGACGAATACCTTCTAGAGAGAGCCTACCAAGCATATGGACCAAATCTTGAGAATCAGGAAGATCTCGCTAGAAGCAAAGATGTTATTGGAAAGATAATGAGGAAGGAGTCTATAACTGAGAACGAGAGACGATTTGCGAAGAAGGCGTACAAGAATCTCAGGACTTTCTCACAGCTTTCCGCCGAAGGTACAAAAGCATACAAATTCGAGAAGCATTTAACTGAAATGTCGCAGGTCATACAATCTGAGCTTGGCGGCGAGGAAGGAAAGGCTTTCTCAGAAGAGTTCTCTGCTATTATTGGAAGTCAGAACGAAGAGATTTCGCAGAGAAGATCTGCAGGAAATAGATTCTTGCAAGCTGCAGAATCAGGTCTTGGAGTCAACCTGTCTTTATCTGGAATGAAGACATACGAGAGTGCCTTTAAGCTCGCTGGTGTTCCAGAAGCTAAGACAAGCGCGTCTGGTAGAAATCAAGCTCAGATAGAAGAAGACCTAGCTAAGGTAACTATTCAACTAACAGAAC
>Ga0307378_10013552_pt1 | contig 10308 bp, 5 predicted proteins | sample UN1MG_FD_202238 | JGI IMG/M metagenome (GOLD analysis project Ga0307378, IMG submission 202238) | Soil microbial communities from Risofladan, Vaasa, Finland - UN-1 | ecosystem: Environmental > Terrestrial > Soil > Coastal area > Acid sulfate soil | place: Finland: Risofladan, Vaasa | collected...
TATTAGCTTTACCACCCCTGTGTTCAGCCACAACACAAATGCGCGATAGACTCATTTATGACGGCAACGAATATTGCGGGGATTACGACGAATTTCCTCTCGAAGACTGTTGGTCCGAAGAACGGCCCAGACCCGCTGAATGGCCGGCAATGTCGCTCACCTCATGCTGGCGTGGTTACGTCGCAACATGGGAGGTGAGAAACAAAACATTCCTATTGAAATCGCTTCGCAAGCCAGATATCCCGAACGAAGACAACATAGCTATCCCGCTTCAAAGTGCATTCCCTGATGCGAACGGACCTGTCCCTGCAAATTGGTTTTCAGGCGTGGTTGAGTGCTACAGAGGCGGAGAATCTAAGGAGAGGCTATTTACTTCTGTTCACGAAGGAAGCGTAATTGGAATAAGGAAGACCACGACGGAGCAACTGGAAAATCCGTCATACGAGGACCTGACGTGGAGTTCATTGCTGCCGCCGAATGAGAATGTTGGGGCTTCTGCCGCTCGAAGGTGGCGATTGCCAATTACTCGGTGGATAGACGGGGATGCCATGTTTAGCTGGGATGGCCCGGTGAAATCAGGCAAATCATTCAAGCTCAGAGGTATCTACTTCCCAGGTGGGAAACTATGGACCGCTCCGGTGAGTTCCCACTTCAGAATCGAAACATCTGCCCCACTAAAACTGCCTACGGTTGTTACTCCGGTCGAGGTCACGGCCCGCGCAAGGTTCGATCCGGTCAGTTGTCATTTGGTTGTCAGCGGTATCGAAGTATTGCCAGTTGGGTCCATTATCCAACGGGACAAAACAAGCTTATATGTTACAACTGGGCAACTTGTTGTGGCGCTGGTCATAGGCTCGCTTCTGGCTGTGTTTGGCATTGGCCTGCTTGGTCGAAGACTGCTCAACCGGTAGGACGGGCAACTCGTTGCCCATGCGGTCAGTTCTTCAAGCATAGGACCGTCGAGGTTGCGGGGGAAAACGTCGTGTCCATCCCAGGCCACTCCGCCCGACGCGCATAGTAGCCACGGCGTGAGAACCTGAATTCCAGGTTGCCGATTGCTCCGTGGCGAGGGCATCTTGCCCTTGTTCCCTGCCGCTGGCAGGATGCCAGCGGGACGCAAGGCCGAGACGGCCTCGTCACAACCACAGTGAAAAATCCAAGGCCGCACTGGCGGAGACTGATTAGCCAATTCACTGGCCCTTGCCCACGCAGTACAGACGGTGCGTCGTGCGTATGAATAAATGGCCGTGGGCGGCGCTGATGGAGGCGCGGACGGCGTCCTGGCCGCTGGGTTTGTCCATTGGGATCACCTTGAGGACGTCACCCGTGGCCGCATCGATCAGCACTGCCTCTCCGCCATGGTTGATGATGTAGATTCTTCCGTCCGCGGCCAGCGGCGAGGCTTCGTATTTTGAACTGCCCGGCGTCTGGATCGTCCACTTGACCTTGCCCGTCCGCGGCTCGACGCGCGAGAGACTCTTGCGCAGGTCGCTCAGGACGAAGAAATCCCCGTCATAGAAAGCCGGCGTGGGGACATCGGAGGAAACTTCTCGCACGTCCCGGCTGTCCCAAACGACGGCACTGTCGGGCAGGACCCCGGTTCCTTCGGGCTGTATGGCATAGATGGGGGCGTTCTTGGGCCCGCAGGCAAGAACGATATCTTCGCCGGCAACCGGCGAGGGAACCATTCGCCAATGCGTGATGCGCGTGGGATTCCAGGTGCCCCACCGCCATAATTCTTTGCCTGTTTGCAGGTCATGGCCCGTCAGTACGTCACCGCCGACGATGAGTATTTGCTGGTTGCCCCTGAACGAGAAAGGGATGGGCGTGCTGAAGGCTTCGCGGGACTCCTGCCGGGCTTCGCTCGGACGGATCTGGCGCCAAAGGGTCTTGCCCGTATCAGGATCTATAGCCAGAAGATACGATTCGTTCTGCCGGTCTTTCAGGCCCCGACCACTCACGGGCACGTCCCGCTGCAATACCTGCACGTAGAGTTTACCGCCGAACAACGTCGGGCTGCTGCCAAACGTCCAGAGGAACGCAAAAGCTCCGTAGTCGTCCTGGATGTTGCATTTCCAACGGGGCCCGCCGTCCACATCGAAGCAAACGAGGTCGCCATTGCCAAAGAAGAAGACGACAATCTTGCCATCAGTGACTGGCGAGGAAGCGGCGTAGGTGCTGCGCTTGTCCCGCCGGATGCCCTGTGCAACATCGTGCTTCCAAAGCTGCTTGCCCGTAGTGCGGTCGAAGGCCATCGCCAGCAACACGTCCCGCGCCGAATCGACGCCCGAGAGAAGGACTCGGTCGTCCTGGATTATTGCCGTGCCGGCGGAAGAACCGGCCAACTCGATGCTCCAGGCGATTCCCTCGGTCTGGCTCCAATCCGAAGGCAGATTCTTTTCGTCCGTAGAGCCGTTGAAGTAAGGGCCTCGCCACTGCGGCCAATCGCCGGCCCAAGCTGCCGATATACCCACCAACACAAATGCCATAAATATTGAGTACTTGCGCATGACGACCTTTCCTGACTATGAGTCGAGCCTGTCGATGATTCCCTTTCGGAAATACAGGCCCTGGTTCACGATGGATTTGCATCGCTCTTCCAACCGGGCCATGACAGCATCGTTGTAAGGTGTGAACTCCGAGGCCGACCGTACATTCTCTTCGACCTGCACAGGATTGTCACACCCGACAATATTGGTGCTGACCGGGATCGAGAAGTTGTAGAACAGGGATTCCTTCATGGTAATAGTACCGGGTCTGTCGGTCGCCATTCGTTGCGGCTGCTCATTCAGCGGGGGCGGCGTCCACGTTGACAGCATCCGACCGCGCGTGGCGACTTTCATACCGATAATTCCCATCTTCTTGTCCAATGCGACAGGAAGCAGATGCTCGATGAAGCTGTGCTGATGCCTGTCGGCTGCGTTGAACGCCATCAGGAGCGTGTCAAACGGATAGTGATTGATGGCCTCAACAAGAATGAAAGGGTCATAATGGCCCGTTATCCCCAGAAAGCGCACGATGCCCTCGTCTCTGGCTTTCTCCAGCGCTTTAATCGCTCCGTCTTTAGCGAAGATTCGGTCCGTGTGCGCTTTGGTCTGGACGTTATGGAGCTGCCAGCAATCGAGATGGTCGGTTTGCAGCCGTTCGAGGCTCCGTTCCAGCAGACGCATGGAGCCGTCATAGCTGCGATCATGCGTCTTGGTTGCCAGGTACACTTCGCGGCGCCGGTATTTCATAACAGGCCCGATATGCTGTTCACTTTGGCCGTTGCCGTAGGACGAGGCCGTATCAATGTAGTTGACACCCAAATCAATGGCCTTATTGATGACGGCCTCGGCCTGAAGGCGATCGCTGGTCTCAATCACGGCCTGGCCGCCAAGGCTGAAGATGCCGACGCGATGCCCGGTGCGTCCCAGGTTTCGCGTGGGCATGGCCTGGAACGTTCGTGGATTGTAGGGCAGCGGCCGACCTCTGGAATCCTTGCCGATGGGCGCCTTCTCAGACCGGGCCGACGCGCTCCCTGCCCTCATCGCCAAAGTTGCGGCCACACCTGTACCGATGAATGTGCGGCGGTCAAGCTGTTTCTGAGAGTATCTATCTTGTTCCATGATGGCCTCCCATTCGTAACTTACGTCGAGGACAATCTTACAATACTCTTGCCTCATCGGTCAGTCAAGACTGTCAGCATCGCTCTTTCTACTGACTTCGGCCCATGCAGACAATGCGTCCGTCACTGGTGCTGATGTACAATCGACCGCCTGCGGAGGCCATGCCATCCCATACCGGCGGAGCGGGCAGCTTGTACTGCGCGAGTTTCTTGCCGTCACCGGCGGCAAAAGCCGCGAGGATACCGCCCTTTCGGCCTTCCCATGCGGCATGGGGATCCTTCGGATCGACAATATCCGGCGAGCCGGCTGCGAAAATCATGCCTGCCGCGCGAATCATTGCGGTCACGCGGATGCCAGGACGCTGCTCCCACACAGGTTTCTGTCCCTGCTGGCGTTTCTTCGCTTGCGCATCTGCCTCCCGCTTAGGCGGGGCCTTCAGCGAAATGCACTGGAGCCGATATTCATTCGCTCCGGGGGTGAAAACCGTCTCGCGGCTTCGGGAATCAAAAACTTCCATGCCGTATGCAACCTCGCTGCCGAGAACCATCAGGCCCGACGTCTGGGCCCGGCCGACCTGCCAGAGCGTCCGGTTGAACCAGCTCGGATCCAGGTAGCCGCCGGAGGTGTACAGGTGCTGTCCAGCCTGGCCGCCGGAAGACGAAACCGCCATCTGCCGGATGAAAACGTTCGCGCCGTCGGCGGCTGGAATGTCGTTCAGCAGCCCCTGCATCAGGAAACCGTCCGTTTCCGGTGCCATCTTGCCCGTTTTGGGATCGGGACTGTAGATCGTCTCGTTGTGCAGTACTTTCCCCGTAGCAGGGTCCAGGGCGTAGAGGTGGATGCCGCCGTCAAGGTACGAGGACCGCCCCGCCGCGAACCAGCATTTGCCGTCGTGTATGAGCACACTGCCCGGCACGGGCCAGGGCGACTCCAACTGGCCAAAGGCGGTCACGAGGCGACGACGCGGCGCTGCATCGAAACGCCACACGAGGGCGCCGTCGGCCTCGCGGAGGCAATGGACCCGCCCATCGGCCGAGCCGAAGAGCGCCAGTCCGTTATACACGGTGGGAGGCGAGTCCACGCGGGCGCCGGCCGTGTATTCCCAGAGGTTCTTGCCGTCGCCGGCATCCAACGCGTGGACACTGTGCGTGTCCACGCCGGCAACGAGCACCCTGCCGCCCGCAACGACCAGGCCGCCGGGTTTGGTACCGATATCAGCCCGCCAGGCAACCTTCAGGTCTGAGCTGACGGCCGACTCTGTCGCGCCGCTGCGCCCTGCGTCGTGCCGATATGTGGGCCAATCATTCGTCACTCGTCCATCGTCGCTCGTCCATCGTATCTGGCCGAAGGCGGGGCCTTTCTCCAGCCGCTCGATCTGACGGTTCGCACTTTTGTCCTCCGCGCGTTTCGGCGCCAGGGCGTTGAAGCCGGTGAGCTTAGCCTCGATATAGCACCCGCAAGGATGCGGCGCGACGTAGAGCAGGCCGTTGCAGGGCAGGTACCCGAGCAGACAGCCGCTGCGCACCCAGTGATCTTGGTAGTTCTCTCCGGTGGTCAAATCCACAAACTCCACGCCCCGCCGGCACGACATCAGGAATTGCTCGGTGCTTCTGTTGCGGTAGCAGCGATGGTGGTGCCCGACGTTGAATACTTCTTTGGTCGATAGTTCTTTGAGCAGCTCGCCGGTCCGCAGGTCGAGGGCCTGGACGCGGTAGTCCACGATGCTGGAGTCCTTGGCCTTGTAGCCGTTGCCCCAGACGGAACCGAACTCCGTCTCGGCGTTCACGTGGGTCCAGACCACATCGTCGGCAACAAATATATCGGGCGGGGTGCAATGGCCCCAGGCGCCGTAGGCGTGCTTCCACATCTGCCGGCCGTCTTTGGCGTCGAAGGCGTAGAGCGTGCCCGGCATCGTATGATAGGTATGATGTGTGTTCGGCTCGGGCTGAGCCAGCAGGACCGCGCCATCGTGATAGACCATGACGGTCAGCAGGTACTCGAACATTCCCGCATAGCCCATTCGCGTCACGGCAGTGGCCGGCAGCGCGGGGCGGACTTTCCGCCAGATTCTCTCGCCCGAGTCCGCTTGCAGACATTCGATGGCCTCCGTCGTGAGAATAAGGACCTTGCCGTCGCCGGCGGCCAGTTCCAGCCGGCCGAACGGGTCTTGCGTCTGCCCCACCCGGATAGGCGAAAACGGGCCTTTCTTCCAGAGCGTGCGGCCGGTCCCGACGTCCACCGCGCAGACCTGCTTGCCGGGCGCCGGCCCGGGGCTCTCAGTCTTTCCAATCGCTTCGATAGCGGGTCTTTCGGACGGATTGATCGAGACGATCAGCCGTCCATCGGTGCAGAGAATTTCGTCGGCATTGGCCGTGTCGGTGTACGTCCGTTTCACTTCGCCCGTCGCAGCATCCAGCGCCGTCACCGGGGCGGTGGCGCCGAGAGTGACATACACCGTATCGCCCACAGCGACTAAACGCTTGCCGACATTCGACGGCATGGTGAATCGACCGACGCTGGCCACTCCTTCGCCCGAGCCGGGTGTGCCGCTAAACTCGCGCGAGCCCCACCCCGGTATGGGGCGCTTCCACAGCAATACTCCGCTGAAAGCATCGCGCGCGACAACGAACCACTTGCTCGGCACGGTTCCATCCACACAGGTCAACGTCTCGTCGCAAATGCAAAACAACCGTCCGCCGGCCGAGACCATCGCGCTGACACTGGGCGTCCAGCCGTGGCTGCGGGCCCACAGAGGCCCGGCGGTCCATTGTAAATGCTGCGGCGGACCGGCGACCCGGTCGTTCGCCACGGCGTTGCCGCCGGCATCGTGAAGACTATGCGTCCATTCATCGATTGCGTCCGGCCGGGGCTTGACTGTCTTGTTCCATGTCTCGCCGGATTTGATGTACAGCACGCCGTTGGGAGCCAGGACGCGCATACATTCCTCCACGGGCACCCGACCAGGGTTCTCGGCGACCAACAGGTTCACCAGGTTGTCGGCATACGGCAAATCCGGACCGTCGAGCGCCTCGACCGACACGTTGCCGTACAGGCCAAGGCCCTGGATGTGCTTGCGCGCCGCGGCCACCGCCTCCGGACGGGTGTCGAGCCCGTGGACGAGGTATCTGTCATTGGCGCGCAGCGCCGCAGTGAGCCGGCCGTCCCCGCAGCCGAGGTGCACAATCAGACCGCCCCGGACGCCGGTCGCGTCCAAAATCTGTTCACCTTGTTGCTTGCTCGCCGTTTCTGCCGCATCCGGCTGCGCCGTCGCAACCGACAACGTGCACGAAATCCATACAAGGCAGGCAAGGTCCATGAGTAACCAACGCTTCATTTTCATAAGTGTTTCTCCATCAGAGTGACAGGAGTTTTTCTTCGATCCACCGCCAGGTTCGGAGGTAGTCGCCTTTGGCCACAATCGCATCCAGCTCCTCGGTGTTCTGTCGCTTCAGCAAAGTCCACAATTTATTGGTGAGGCGCACGTTCATCTCGAACGTCGCCTTGATGTCCCATCGCGTGGGGGACGTGTCGGACGTAAAGAAATCATTATAGCCAAACTTCTGGAGGTAGTAAAGGAATTCAAGATAGTCCAGGAGATGATGCGTCCCGACCATGTAATCCCAGTCCCATTTTCCGTTGTTGTCATTGATATGGATGTAATAAAGAAACCTGCTTTGCGCCAGCAGCGACACCGCTTCGGCGGGATTCTCGTTGCCATACATCGAATGGCCGAAGTCCAGTGTCACGCCCATCTGTTCGATCCCGATTTCACCGAGCAGCAGCAGCGCTTTGGCGGCGGTGTCGATGAAACATCGCCCCCGCGTCTCGCTGGGCTTATACTCGATGAAAAGCGGGATCTCGCGAAGGTAGCCGCCCGCCTCGCCGAGCGTGTCGATCAGATTCTTCCAGGCTTGGCCGTAATCGTACTGGAAGCTGAATTCGTAGCCGTCCGCAAGGGGGCAGCAGGTCACCTTGTCGGCCCCCACCGCTTTGGCATAATCCTTGGCCTTCTTAATGAACGCGACGGCCTTGGCGCGGACCTTGGGATCCGTCGAGGTCAGAGACCCATTGCGAAATTCAGGTTCGGCCTTGACGTTGACATTTACCGCCGAGATGCCAAGCGAGTACCTTTCGAGCATCCGTCTCATCTGCTTTGGATCGTCGCAGACTTCATAAGGAAAAACCATTTCCACCCCACTGACCCCGTCGATGCCCGATGCCATTTGCAGACGTTCCTCCAGCGTCCTGGGCGGGTTGTACTCGTGAAATCGATCCTTGGTCGTACTCAGGAAACTCGTAATCACGGCGTGTTTGACCGGCTCATCCATTGCCTTTACTCCTCGTCTCTCTAAGCTTTCAATCGGTCCGCTAATTCTGGCGCTTCGTCAGAAGGACGACCCAATCCTCATCCGGAGCGCCGGGGGGTGGTCCGATTTCGACCCTGCGGCCAGCCGTCAGGCTCTCGGGGCCAGCCTCAAATTCTCCCGTTCGCGGGTTGTACCAGCGTTTTACAAACGTGCCCGCCGCGCCGCTGAGGTCCAGCACGCCGGTCTGCCTGGCGATGGGCAGATAGACTGCATAACACTGCCCGTCTTTCGCGAAAACCTGTCCATCGTGCGAAGACGTCTTGCCGGCATAGACCGATTCTCCGTCCAAAAGCTCGTCAGCCGGCTCCATTTCCCAAAACGGCAACTGCGTCTCCATAAACTGGCGAGCGTACCAGACGTAGTTCCACAAATCATCATACTTGCGGAAGTCCTCCGTATCAAGCAGCTCGGCCAGGATGAACTCCACCTGTCCTCCGGAAAGATAGGCCGGCCAGAGTTTTTCTCTTCGCAGCGCCGCGGAATCATCCGTCGGCATCCACGGCTGATCGTTCGTTGTAACCGTAAACTCATCCACGGCAATCGGAAATGGCCGCCCCGCTTGCGCCGTGAGCTTGCGGAACGTCTCCACAACCGGCTCGATGTCCTTTCGGCCGATCTGAAGTGAAGTGATACTGAAAAGCTTATCGCTCAGGAACGGCTTCCACGCTGCAACGGGGTCCCCCGCGTGATGCACCGTGATCGGGTGGCCGTAAGGATCGAGCTGCGTAATATAGGCGGCAAATTCTTTGACGCTTTGCGGACCGAGATCCAGCCCACCGATATTGTACTCCTCGCAAAGGTTCCATAACAGAGCGTTATGGTGTCCGAACCGCGCGGCCATTTCTCGATAGAACAATTTGCGTTCGGTCGTGAGCTCCTTTCCGCCCAGTTCGAGCTTGTTGTTCTTCTCGGCTTCGTTGAACACAAAGTGAAGGACGAGTCCCTTAGACTGAGCGTGGCTAAAGACGATCTCCCACTGGCGCAGCTTGCTGATGTCGTAGTGCACGTTGTCATTCGCGGGGTCGCCGGCGGGGTTGATCGTGCCGGCAAAGGGCCAGACGTTTTGCCCATCGCCGCCGATATTCATCGGAAGAAAGTATATCAGGTTCACGTGTTTTTCTGCGAGGTAGTTGAGCGCGCCGATGATTCCCTTACCGCGTCCATTACCCCAGTCGGGATCGCCCGGCTTCCAGTCACGAACGTGTCCGGCGTATTTCTTCACGGGGAACCGGCTCCCCGACCGTGTATTGTCGAAACCGTCGTAGGCCAGGAAATCCTCGGGGCTATCAGTGCCGCCTTTGATCCAGTAAGGTCCATCGCGGAACTTCAGGTAATACCCGCCCGCATATTCAAGCCGGCCAAGACCGAGCAAGCCCGGCGCATCGGCGACGCGTCCACCGATGTTAAGCGTGCCGCCAGCGCCGTCGAAACTTGCGGCCTCACCGGCTTCGGCCCGAAGGTCAACGGCAACGTCCTTGCCCCGCCGAAAAGAAGCAACGTACTTCCATTGGCCCGCCCGATCAGGGGTGAATCGAACCGCCCACATATTTCCGGATGCACCGCCCTGACCATCGCCATCGAAGAAACCGGGAACGATATAGCCCTGCCCCGCCGGGCCGGTGAATTGCACAGTGAGCCGGTAGTCAAGGAACGGATTCGGATTAGTATCGAGCTGGCCGGCAGCAGGTCCGTGGAATTGGATCGTCACCGGCTGCCACACTCTGAGTTGTCCCTGCGTGGTTGCCGCATCCGCCCCGAATGACAACGCCGAACCAGCGATCAGGCACAACACGCCAAGCATCGTCGTACTCGAAATCAACCGTCCAAAAGCGCCCATCGTTTGCTCCTTGAAATATTTGATATTGGATTGATCCGGCACAGCGCGACGCGGCAAGCGCCGGAAAAGTCAATCCTGAATCCGTGTTACCCTCTCAATATTCGGATCGGTGAAACCGTCGAGTACGTCCCGCGCAACGGTGGAAAAGCTGTACAGCACGGCGCCTTCGTCGCCCCCTTGAAACCAATGTTTTGTCCCCGGCTCCAAAGTCATCTGGTCGCCGGGCTTGAAAAGAAGTTCATGGCGCGCCGTATAAACGTTTTCTTTTCCGCTCGGAATGGAATCCTCGCGCATGCTCTCGTCGCCCGGGATGTAGAGCCGCAGCGTACCCCAGACGACCCTGATGGTCTCTTCCTTGCCCGGGTCATCGCCCACGCGAGGGTGCCAGTGTTCGGGCAACGTCTGGTTCGCAAAAAGGGCAACAACTTTGACGGCGATTCTATCGGTAGCGACGAAGGTCAGGATCTGAGCGCCTTCGACGTTGAGCCGGCCCAAC
>Ga0307378_10013553_pt1 | contig 10308 bp, 5 predicted proteins | sample UN1MG_FD_202238 | JGI IMG/M metagenome (GOLD analysis project Ga0307378, IMG submission 202238) | Soil microbial communities from Risofladan, Vaasa, Finland - UN-1 | ecosystem: Environmental > Terrestrial > Soil > Coastal area > Acid sulfate soil | place: Finland: Risofladan, Vaasa | collected...
TAATTTCCAGCAATAACAACAATACCGTGTCCCTGTACAGCATTTACACAATCATGTATATAATTATATTTTACTCTTCCGCCACCACTTAAAGCCAACGCATTACAATTAGCTGATAGTAATTCGCAATTATATATTCGTGTTACCGCTCCTGAATTTAAAGCATATTTGACAGCGGCAGCAGCATCATTATCAAGTTTACAATTTTCTACCAAACAATTAATTCCTGTTAGCAACACCCAATTATCAGCTCCCTGCATATCTAAATTTCTTAATTCATAATAAGCACCAACCTCAATACCAAAAGTAGCACAGTCAAAAAATGGTTTGTCAGCCGCATCTATTGACCAATCAGCATAAACTATATTAGCACCTACATTAGTTGTACCTGCTTTTACACCAATGATCGCAATAGGTGATACCACAGTTCCGTTTCTCGCACCGCTATTAATATCACTATCAAGAGTATAAACTCCATCCTTTACGAATATTACATCTCCAGCAACAACCGCAGCTTCAAGAAATACTTCGAGTTCCGCTTCTGTATAAGCTGCATTAGCACCCGCCAGCGCCCACGTACTGCCATCACCACCACCTGCCGAAGCCACATCTACATGCTTATATATATTGATAGCCATTATAGTTGTTCTCCCTTTTCAATAAGTAAATCTAATAAAGCTTCATCACCCGCTACTGTTTTTATTTTTTCTTTCCTATCCTCTTTTTTCTTATCTTCCTCTGCTGTCATAATAATAGATTGACTTAACGGTTCATCCGGTAAGTCCTTCGGGTCTTTGCTTAAAAAGAGTTTATCATACCGCTTCGGGCTTAGTGGACTGATAGGTTTTAAATCTTTATCAACTATCCAATACTCACCGTCATTCTGTGTTTTAATCCTTTCATTCCTTGTGTTCTCAAGTATAAATCCTGCTGGAATAACAGTATTCAGCGCAACGCAATTCTTTAATATACAATTAACAACCCCATCTGGAAAAACTCTCGTATCCGGCTCATTCTGGGAGAAGTTACTCCCTACTATAATCTTATTGCTAAATTCACTCGGCGGCACATCTACAAAAGATTGATTCTTAAAACCCGCCTTCATTTTAGTACAACAGGCTGAGTATTGCTTATAAGTAATTAACTTCCTTTTAAGCTGTTCTCTCAGTATGTCCTTGTTGTTTTTAATTACCTGACTATGCGGATCATAATTGTTATAATTAAAATCTCTCGGAACTTCCTGTAATCTTAGCTCGTCTGGTATTCCTACCCTCGGCTCTTCAGTGAGCCAAATTTCATTTGCCATCTTAATTTCCTTTACAAAAGAGAAGTATTTAAAACTGCATAAACTTTTCTAATTCTCCACTATTACTCCCTTTTTAAGACCAATCTCTAACAACTACAAAACGTCTCCATGTATCAGTAGAAATACATTCATACATATAACCACTGGAATCCTCATAATATTTCTGTCCTTTTATTCCTGTAGTATCTGGAAGAGGTAGATAGGTTACATATTGTTCTAAAGGGGTATAACCGTTGTCCTGAATTCTAAATCCTGTTGTTCCATCAAACATAGCAAAATTCAAATCTGTAGAATCAACTCCGGAAAAATTATAAACAGTATTGGTACTATCAGTACCTATACCCGTCTCACCCTGAATCCCTGCTACTCCTGTCTCTCCCTGAGTGCCCTGAACACCAGTGTCTCCCTGAACTCCAGCATCTGTGTCTCCCTGTGTTCCTTGAACACCTGTATCGCCTTGTATCCCTTGGACTCCGGTTTCACCTTGAACACCAACTACTCCTGTGTCACCCTGTGTTCCTTGGACACCAGTGTCTCCTTGAGTACCTTGGGTACCAGTGTCTCCTTGAGTACCTTGAGTACCAGTATACCCTTGGATTCCTTGAACACCTGTGTCTCCCTGAATCCCTGCTACTCCTGTTTCTCCTTGAATCCCAGCACCTGTTTCTCCCTGAATACCAGCTACACCAGTTTCACCTTGGATTCCTGCTCCCGTTTGACCTTGAATTCCTTGAAGACCAGTTTCACCCTGAATACCCGCTCCCGTTTCCCCGGCAACTCCGGCTACTCCTGTTTCTCCCTGAATGCCCTGTATCCCTGTCTCACCGGCAATACCTGCTACGCCTGTGTCTCCCTGTGTTCCCTGAACTCCTGTTTCACCAATTTCTCCTGCTACGCCTGTGTCTCCCTGTGCTCCTTGGACACCTGTTTGTCCTTGAATACCCTGAACACCGGTGGCCCCAGCTGATATACCAGTCTCGCCCTGTGTACCTTCAACACCTGTCTCACCTTGGATTCCTGCTCCTGTCTCACCGGCAACGCCCTGAACACCAGTGTCCCCCTGTGTTCCCTGTATACCTGTTTCACCCTGAATACCCGTTCCAGTCTCACCCTGTGTTCCTGCCACACCAGTTTCGCCTTGAATGCCCTGAACACCAGTGGCTCCTTGAACACCTATACCAGTTTCTCCCTGAATACTGGCTCCAGTCTCTCCTTGAACACCGGTAACTCCTGTTTCACCCTGAATGCCCTGGACACCCGTTTCACCACCGCCAGCACCGGTTTCGCCCTGAGTACCTGCTACGCCAGTTTCGCCCTGAATACCCGTACCACCACCGCCAGTTCCGGTTTCGCCCTGAGTACCTGCTACGCCAGTTTCACCCTGAATACCCGTATCACCACCACCGCCAGTTCCGGTTTCGCCCTGAATACCCGTAACTCCGATACCAGCTGACCCAGTCTCTCCTTGAACACCGGTAACTCCTTGGATCCCACTTAATTTATCCGTAATATGTCTTATATCTGCATTATAAGCTGCTTCCATTAAACCTGCAGCAAGATTACTATAAACTCCATTAGATACAGGTAAACCATAGTTAAGATTTGTTGTATTTTCCGTCAAAATAGCCCATGCTTGATCTTGAGGTAAATCAACTTCATTATTGTCTTCATCCCATAAAATAGTAGCCGATAAATGGATTCCATCAGCAGCGGATACTGTTGTAATTCTGTATCTATGTGCAACACCAGGAACAGGAGTTAAAGCAGTAGAATCTATAGAAGGAGTAAACATTATAAAACCAGGACTAATAGCTAATGAACCTTCACCAAAAGCATCAGATTGGTTATTAAACGTGGCATCAACAAAGGTATATTCTCCGGGATTTACAGTAGCATTATACTGTTCAACATATAAAGAACCATTAACTATTCTTAACATTTTTCCCAGCCATTAAAAATGGAGTATTATAAATCTCGATAATGTACTTCCTAGATTACCAAGCCTAAACGTTGTAAAAGAGCCACTAATATTTGTGGCTATAGTAGCAGCTATAGCAGCTAAGGTATCAGAATCAGTTCTGACATTAAAATCAGGTATGTAACTATCTGCAAGAGATGTATTATCTCCCGCGCCATTAATAGAACTTGCTGGAACGACTAAATCATAAGTTGTGCCTGATCTTGGTCCGGTACGAATTCTCATAGACAATAACTGCACGTCTGCATGGTCTCCTACAGGGGCACTTAGATTCCCGCCCGCACCCGTCTGACTATAAGTAAAACCTAATAAATAAGCCGCTGAATTTCCTGAGGTTGTTCCAGAATCTGCCGTAGTTACAGTGAAATTATTAGCAGTATATGAAGTTATAATTGTAGACTGATAATCAACATTAGTATTTCTAATAATAACTCTATTACCTGTAACATGACCATGTCCTGTCCTAGTAATAGTTAAATTTGTACTAGTTCTTGACCAAGATAATAATAAATAAACAGCCGAACTAGATACGATCCATACTTCTTCATTACTATCATCAATAACTTGATATCTACTTATAGTGTTAAAGTTTATTATCTGAGCTACGCCGCCTATTCCCGTTTCTCCCTGAACACCCTCAACACCGGTTTCACCTTGAATGCCTGCTCCTGTTTCACCTTGGATCCCAGCTCCTGTGTTTCCCTGAATACCGGTGTCCCCTTGTTCTCCTTGGATGCCCGTGGCCCCAGCTGATATACCAGTCTCGCCCTGTGTACCTTCAACACCAGTCTCTCCCTGAATTCCTGCTCCTGTCTCACCGGCGACCCCTACAGTACCTGTATCTCCCTGTGTTCCCTGGACACCAGTCTCACCTTGAATTCCTGCTCCTGTCTCACCGGCGACCCCTGCTACTCCTGTTTCTCCCTGAACACCATCAACACCGGTCTCACCTTGAACACCAGCTACACCTGTTTCTCCCTGAATACCCTGGACACCAGTAATTCCAGCGACACCCTCAACACCGGTCTCACCTTGCTGTCCCCCTGTAGGGCCAGTTAATCCTTGCAAACCAGTTTCGCCTTGCTGTCCACCTGAAGGGCCTGTTAATCCTTGCAAACCGGTATCACCGTCTGCACCTTGTAAACCTGTTGTTCCTTGAATCCCAGTTCCTGTATCCCCCTGTTGCCCCTGAATCCCCGTCTCACCTTGAACACCTGTTGGCCCTGTAGCTCCAGTTTCTCCTGCCCCTGTTGGTCCCGTTGAACCAGTTGGCCCTGTAGCTCCTGTGGGACCCGTAGCTCCCCACGAAGGTATTGGCTGAGCAGACGTGCCATCACTCATTCTAAGAAAACCGGTATCCCGGTAAACAGAGCCGGCCGTTCCAGGATTAGAAGAATCAAAATTACTAGAATCAAATAACATTGAAGCAGATGTCAAAAAGTGAGTAGCATCAAACGCTATTCTTGGGGCCATGACAGTAGAATCGGATATTATTGAACCTACACTATGAAAATTACCCGAACTATCTATGGTCCAATTATTTGAACTGGCATCATAACCGGTCCCCTGGTTATCAATCAATATCACTGTAGCAGAAGAGTCTGTCCGGTCATGGTCCAATATCAAAGATTCACCATAACCCTGGTTCCATATTCTTACTACTTCACCAGTTTCATCGTTCGCTTTATTTATTCGTAGACCGGGCCCACTTTCTGTGCCGGCAATAAAAATATTCAAAGCTGGGTGAGTAGAATCTCCTACATGAGAGATATGATGACCAATACCCGATCCTGTGTTATATACACCGAGACCTACATCATCGCCTCGGTTATTTATCTCTAATGCTCTTCCCTGTCCTGTAGAATCCTTATTCAGAATCATGAGAGCTTCATTTGCATTCTGAGTTATTTTTACAACTTCACCACCGGAATTAATAATTCTCAGCGCTTCCTGTGTGCTCGTACTGGTAACATCAATAGCAATGCCCAGATTACCGGAATGGTCAATATGGATACTGTCTCCGGTACCCCGAGATACAATTTGAATACCTGAGGCATCTCCAGAGGTACTCAATGAAATTATGTTACCATGTGTCTGATCAATTCTCAGAGTGGTGGACATAGAAAGTGCTGTATTACGTATATTGAAAAGAGGGTCATCACTATTACTTGTGATGTTAAAAACAGAACCTGTGAATCCTGGCGCCGTCTTGGCAATTAAAAAAGAATCACCAGAGGCGTCGTCTCTCACCTTCATGATACCACCCTCATAGGATAGATGAGAGATAGAAAATTCATACCCTTTGTTGTAACTTGTAGAATCAAAAAGACTCTTAGTTGTATCAGAATTACTCTCAATATGAAAAATGCTCCCGGTACCGTCTGATATGATATTAAATACTGACGAATCTCCCGCTGAAGATTTAACTAACAGGTTATAAGCAGGTGAAACAGCTCCGTGTTCTTGTATGATACGGCCATGAATCCCCACAGTATCATCATAGGGACTTGTAGTATCACCGAGTTGAGTTGAGCCATGCACAAGAAGATTGTCTGTAATAATACTGGTCCGTGTGTCATTGACTCTCAAGATGCCGTCAATAGTTACATCACCACCAACAGAGGTATCACCGGAAACGTAGAGCGTTCCCATGGTATAATCACCGGACATATCCAATTTCTGAGGCGTTATAGAGCCATCAGCTATTGCAGAACTCCCTATACTGCCGTCTTTCAAAGATTGATCAATTTCCTCAATAGTCCGGACCACTGCTCTTATATCGGTAATACTGGACTGATCAATTGTGTGTATACCAGTAGAACGTGCTAATGTGGCAAGAGGTGCAATATAATGTTGAAGAGTCGAATCAGATTCAACATAATCTGCAGGAGTAGGCCAACCTTCAGAAACTTTTACATCAGAGACTAGTCTCAACCGGTTAGCACTCGGAGAACCTACTGTAACATCTAATAAACTTGTATCTATGTATTCGCTGCCTCCAGTAGCATCAGCAGAAACCTCAGCCAGATGGGTGTCTATATATACATAGTCAGTTCTATAGGGAATCCAGTTTGTCCCGTCCAATGTGCGATAAATTTTACCGCTTGCTCCCACAATAAAACCCGTTGTATCACTAAAATCAATTGCTCTTAATTCAATCCCTGCAGCTATTGTTGAAGCATCCCAGGTCACACCATCATTGGTATGAGTTACCACACCATTGGCGCCTACAGCCCAACCAACGAGCCTGTCAGCAAAATAGACGTCATTAAGATTTTCAGTCGTGTCGGAAGTCTGCGAAGACCAACTTGTACCGCCATTAGCGGTTTTTATTACAGTACCGCTGTCTCCCACAGCATAAACTACTGTCGCATCATGACCGTAAACCCGAGAGAGGTTCGCTGTAATACCCGTGGTATCCTGCGTCGTCCAATTAGTACCGTCACTTGAATTAACAACTACTCCACCACTTCCAACAGCCCATATATCTGAGTAATTAACGGCATGCACGCCGCTCAAATCAGAAACTGTTATAGCCGCTCCTTGGGCTGTCCAACTACTTCCATCATTTACTGTTTTAAGAATGGCGCCGGTTTCTCCTACGATCCAACCAAGAGAAGAGCTTAAAAAGGATGCCCCATAAAAATGAACATTCTGATAACTCAAGGGCAAACTGGTACGGATATTCTGCCAGTTGCCGCCACTATCGTAAGTTCTGATAACCGCACCTAGATCTCCTACGGCATAACCAACCGTTGCATCTCCAAAAGACATGCCTTGCAGGTCTGAGGTTGTCTGGGAATCAGCGAGAACCCAGTTCCTTCCCCAATCAGATGAACTTAAAGTTGTACTGGAATCACCGCAGCTGACTATTGAGGGGCTTTTTAAATCGATATCATTAAGAGAATTTGTTGTTCCTGTCGGAGTGGTAAGAGCAGGTAGAGTTGTTTCAGTATAACCATCATCAGTTATACTGCCGGTATTTGTCTGATCTTTATAGGAAATATCTCCTTTAAGAAAAAGGCGATAACCTCTAAGATAGTATTCACCAGGATTATCAAGAGTACCGTCGCCACCCGTTATGAGAAAATTATTTGATGAGTCAGATACGTTATAAGCAATTTTAAAACCATCACGTATTGCGGTATCACCTATCTGGGAGTGTATAGTACGCCGGGTATAGGTATTCGATATATCATGAAGATCACGTAATTCTGCGTCAGTAAGATTAGCTAATTGTTGTGCCTGCAGTAAATAATAGCGCTTATCTTCATTATATAAATCGGGAGCATAATCCCCTCTATAAATTTCCGACATTTTCCTACCTCCTCGACCCTCTAGTTAAGCCGCCCAATGTGTTCATGCCTAATGAGTTATAAGTTCTGTTTTGGGACATTTCCATTTGAAGAGCAGAAGACGGGCGCTTTGTGTGGTTTACATTTCTTTTTTGTTTCATATAATACTGTTTATAAGTAGCTCCACCCCCTGTTGTTTCTAAACGATTATTCTTTACTATACCTCCCCCTGAAGCCATGTACTCACTTGCCAGATAAACTGCACGGCCAAAAGCATCAGATTCATCATCATGCATGCCTTTCACATCGGGGGCTTTTACTGTGATTAGATATTTAGAATGAGAGATAGCTCGTAATCTCAGCATTTCAGTAATAAGAGTCAGATCCTTTGTCTTTTTTCCATCATCAATTCGTTCTTCACCTTCAGGAATTCTCAATGAAGCGTCAAGCATCTTCGCCATAAGATTCTGATAAACTTTTGAACTGAAATCACGGCTGACATGAACAGCTTGTATTTGTTTAAAACCTTTTTCATGTAGCATAGGAACAATAGCCATACCGTAATATTGATCCATTATCCCCTTCACTATGTAAAATTTATCTGAATAGGAAGCAATCCATTCCGCTATTTCTTCCGGATGGAAATATTCCTTATCCTCATCTTTTGCATAACGGACGTCGATAGTATCAAGCTGTATTAAATCTCTCTGTAATCCGTCTATCTCTTCTTTCACGATATGACAAATAGCAATCGCTGTTCCATCATTCTTTAACCCAACATCAATACCCATAAAATGAGGAGTGCGCTCATAGCTCATCTTCTTCAGTTTGAGCCCGGGAATGATGTTTATTCTCAACATCTGTTCATTTTCAATCCAGGCAGAAACCCTATCACTAAATTGAGCTCCAAACTCACTCATATAAGAGATTGGGTTCTCTATGTACTTTGACCTCAAGTATTTAGGAGAAAGGGTGTGGTCTACTTCCCATGAAGGAGCCTGAATCATTAGCAGATCTTCACAGTCGTGTTCCATAGAACGCTGGTATAACTCAAAAAATTTCCCGCTACGGTCATTAGGAGATGAAATACAAATCACTTTTCCATGGAGATCTCTTTCAGGTGAATTAAATCTTGCGACTGAAGGAGTTACAGCCTCATAAATAACCCTGTCTGATTTATCGCCGGCAGTCTCGGATTCAAAAAAGTGAGCCATCTCATCCAACACAGCGATGATATTGTTATGACTACGAAGACCACGGCCGGTACACGGTGAAGCAACAATACGAAGTGATGCGCGGTTACCTGCTCCATAGGATTCTAAATCTCGCTGCGTGCTCAGTTTCATATAAGTAAGAGTGGGCTTTTCGCGGTATTTCTTAAAATATTCAGAACGCTCCAGATGACCGCCAATTCTCCGGAAAAGTTCGCTGGCCTGTTCCTGGTTTGTGGCAATACATGAAACCCGGATTTCATCATCGGGCATTATGTTGTAATATTCCTGCGGACTGACTTTTTTAAGTAATTTATAAGTTTCAAATGCAACTAGGACTGCGATACTACTGGTTTTCAATCCTCTTCGTCCGATTACCAGCAGCAAGTTAGATCGGGTATCATCGGAATTGCCAGTAATCTCTTTTACATTAATACGGCCTTCATTAAATAAAAAATTAAGGTATTCGATCTCATTAAAGCGGTAGCGGTCTTTCTCGCAAAACTTATCTTTAACGATTATCTTGCGTTCACCACCTGAAAGAGGAATGTTATAATAACATTTGAAAATGAACTTCTGAACGGGAAAAAGCGGGGGCATGCCTTTGACTGTGCCAAGCCCCAGACCCCAGGGCGCTTCGGCAAATTCAATGATATTTCGTTCGGTTTCATCTTTTAATTTCGTGGAACCAATGTAGTTCGTGCAAAGCTCTGATAAGCTCATTATTATCTCGCTTTAGGTGTCATAGCTTTAATTAATTTTTCTGCGCGTTCTTCCCAGCCTTCCAGGTTTTTTGATAATGCATGAAAAAACATCTCTTTATACTCGGCAGGAGCTTTTATTTCATCAAAAGTATCTGCCACGATATTCAGGAGCATTTTAAACACTTCCCGAAATCTTGGGCCTCTTAAATCCATCTCTCCCGTGTACCCTGTCAAAACTTGTCGTTGAAGTAATGTCTCAGACATGTATTTCAACAATGTTCCACGTTTTAAAGAGATAAATGAGCTATCTTGACCTTCACCTTGCTTCTTTATACGTAATATTTTTAAAGAATTCTGTTCTTCTGCAAGTCCAAGAATAACCGCTTTTAACACGGCCTCAGGTACTTCGTCCTCTTTAATTGCAAGACAGATCTCATCATCATCCAACTCGAGCGGTTGGGTTACCGTGACTTCAACGAGACTAGCTTGAATTAAATCTGAATCTTGAGGACCTTGTATGGCACTCTCAAGATCCATATTTCCATGACTTTTTTCAGGCATCAATTGCTACTTTCTAAGTGTTCATTAAAGAGCACTCTGAAATTCCTACTTCTTCCTCGGTAGTTTCGTTTTATCCAATTAATGACAAATAAACCAGAGTTTCCGAGTCCATAGGTGCGGATTAATCTTTACAGGGCTATGTCAGGCTCCTATAAAACACCGTCTATGCCGGATTTACTATCCAGACCTTCTATTTCCAAAAGACTTATATCGGGAGCGTCATCAATTTCAATAGTCATGCCACCGCCTTTAA
>Ga0307378_10013556_pt1 | contig 10307 bp, 10 predicted proteins | sample UN1MG_FD_202238 | JGI IMG/M metagenome (GOLD analysis project Ga0307378, IMG submission 202238) | Soil microbial communities from Risofladan, Vaasa, Finland - UN-1 | ecosystem: Environmental > Terrestrial > Soil > Coastal area > Acid sulfate soil | place: Finland: Risofladan, Vaasa | collected...
GAAGGAAGTCCGAAGGACAAAGATGGCAATGCTCCCGTTGGTGGACAACAAGCCAAGGATAAGAACGGTAAGCCTGTCACAGTACCAGACCACTCATGGGAAGATGTTAAGAATGCATCAGACCCACTCAAGAAGATGGTTGGTAAGAATACTGAGAATATGCTTCGTACTATCATCAAGCAAGTCGGCACACAACCCGGTAGTTTACCTGCAGGTTTAGAGGATATGCTCAAGAAGATGGATATTATCGAACCACCTAAGTTCAATTGGAGAGCTTTCATGAAACGTTTTGTAGGAACATCTACAAAGACTCATATTGCTAAGACTCGTCGTAAGAAGAGTAGTAGGTTTCCATCGATGCAAGGTAGTAGAGAGAAGTATTTCTCTAACATCCTTATCGGCATTGACACATCGGGTTCTGTATCCATGGAAGAATTGGAAGAATTTCAGAATGAACTGCACCATATGCACAAGACTGGTCATACCATAGAGATTATCCTATGTGATACCATTATACAGGATCAGTTCATTTACAATCCAAAGAAGCCGTTGTCTGTTAAAGGACGTGGAGGTACTAACTTTGCACCAGTTGTAGATTACTACCAGAAAAATCTAAAGAAGTACTCCTGCCTCATCTATCTTACTGATGGTGAATCTTGGGACGTTACTGAAGCACGAGGTCAGATACTATGGTGTCACTCGTCAGCATGCAGTAGCATTAATGAGAGCCTTCCTGGCAAAAAAATAAAATTAAACTAACTATTTATTATTTAATACAATTATGAGCAAAGCAAAGTCACAACAATCAGAAATCAACATTGAGCAATTAGAGAACGTATTATTGCACATGATTAATACTAACCTTCAACTTCAGTCTAAAGGTATAATGCCAATAGCTATGAATGTTATTGGAGATGCAGGACTTGGTAAGACCAGCGTCATCGAGCAAGTCGGCAAAGGTCTTGGGTATAAGCCTGAGAATATAGTAAAGCTTAACCTAGCAACTCTTGAGGAGATAGGTGATCTTATTGGTATTCCGTGTACTGAGTATAAGATGATTAAGCATGTCCCTGCAAAAGATGGGGCTCCTGCAAAAAACCAAGCTCTTTGGGTGAAGGAAGCAGCTATTGAGAGTTATGTTGGAATGGGATTCAAGACAAGTACTGAATCTCGTATGGGATATTCAATCCCTGAATGGGTAGCAGGAAAGACCGGTAACGGAATATTAATCCTTGATGATTACACCAGAGCAAACCAACGATTTACTCAAGCCGTAATGGAGTTGATTGATCGTCAAGAGTATGCTACATGGAAGTTACCTCAAGGATGGACTATTCTATTATCATCTAATCCTGATGATGGAATGTACAATGTTACTGACCAGGATCCAGCACAGCAGTCAAGATACATGAACGTGAATCTTAAATTCGATGCTGAAATCTGGGCTAAATGGGCTGAGAAGTCTGGTATTGATAGCCGTTGTATCAACTTTGTTCTTATGAACAAGGAGATTATGACCACTGAAGGAAAGCATGTCAATGCTAGAAGTATGACTAAGTTCTTCAATGCCATCAGTAGTATCCAAGATTTCAACCTTGAGGACAGCCTCGAGTTAATCCAATTACTTGGTGAGGGATCCTTGGGATCTGAAGTAACGATTCAGTTCACATCATTCATCCACAACAAGATGGATAAATTAATCACAACTCAAGAGTTGATTGATGACAAGACCCCTTGGAAGAAGATTGAAAAGGAGTTGGACAAATTGATTAACGGTAGTGGTACATACAGAGGGGATATTGCCTTTGTAATTACTACGAGATTAATGAACCACATTGCCTTCAACATGAAGGACGATGAGTTTACTGACGAGTTGAAGAACAGAATGGAGGAAGTTATTACAGCTCCAGTACTTGGAGGTGACCTCAAGTTTGTTCTTGGTCGTAAGCTAATCAACATGGAAGGTGGTAAATTCACTCAGTTGTTATTCAACGATTACGTTGTTGATAATATCCTTGAGTAAAATATCGGGGGAGTTTCGGCTCCCCCTTATTTATGGAAAGAAGAATATTAAAAGATAAAGACTTCGAACGTCTTAGAAAAATGATCAACGGATCCGATGCCGACTATGAGTTGGTCATCAAGCTCGTTGATACATGTGATATAGAGAAATCTTTTCATCATATATTATGCTTAATACCTCAACGATGGGATACTCAGTATGTAATGAGCAGTAAGTTAATGGTGAGTCCTAGGTTATATGCTTATGTTTTTGACCTCGTTGGAGATTACAGTGGCATCCCTACAAATTGTACATTAGATTTCATGATGGAGTTATGGGCTTTACATGCAGAGAAACATAAGCTACCAGCTTCTGCTCGTGTCATCAAGGACATTTGTAAGAGCTTCCTACCAAATGAAGCAATGAATAACCGAGCAATGTTTGAGGCAGGTGCCAGGGCTAGTGGGAAAAGAGAAGCTCTTGCACAATTAAAAGCATCTAAAATAAAAAGGGATTAAAAGTTTTGGTAATTTAGGAAATCCTAACAAGCCGGGCAGTAAAGATTGTGATTTTATTTAATATAAAACAAAATGAGTGATAAATTAAGTACGAGTGTTGATACAGATGATGTATCAAAAGATGAATTCCAAAAAGAAAAATTCTATTTCAGTTTCAGTTCAATGACTAAGTTATTACTGGACCCAAAAGTATTTTACAATGACTATGTATTACGTCAACGTAAAGATTTAAGTGCCAAGCATCTTGACATCGGCCAATTGTTGCACTGTTTAGTATTGGAGCCACAGAACTTTGATGATAAGTTTACGGTACTACCAGGGAAAGTTCCTACACCAGCACTCAAGACTATTATCGACAACGTGTGGAAACTATATGGTAGTCCTGCAATGCAAGATGGAAGACTACTTAATCCTACGATGTTAGATTTTGAAGATCAATTCCTAGAACAATTGGAACGTGACAACCTATATCAGAATTTGGTTGATGCAAAACGTGCAACCAATGGTGTGACGTTAACCGGTGACCAGAAAAGAATGGAGAAGGTAATCACATCCGAGACTGAGAAGTATTGGGCTGTCCTTATCGAGGGAGAGAAGAAAACAATTGTTGACTTAGACATGGTGCAAAAGGCTAACGAGAAAGCACAGGTAATACTGTCCTCTAAGAAGGCTCAACCTTTAATCACTACAGATACCATCAAGAAAGATTTACGGATGGAGATGGAGCTTCAATGTGACCTACCAGGGTATCCCTTCGGTCTTAAAGGTATCATCGATTGTGTTTTGGTTGATAACGAAAACGAAACAATTTATGTAACCGACTTGAAGACGACATCAAAAACGTTGACAGCTTGGATAAAGGATTTCCCTGACTCAGAGTACATGTATTGGCTACAAGCTATCGTGTATAAGCAGTTAATCCTGTCACTCGTACCAGAAGATAGCAAACGTGCATGGAAATTAGTTTTTACTTTCCTTGTAATCGATAAGAACAATGCAGTGTATCCGTTCACAGTATCAGCTGAGTCCCTGAGAAAGTGGGAGATAGGAGCAAAGGCAAAGTTTGATGAAGTCTTATGGCATTATGATCAACACAGCTATGATTTACCTATGGCTTACGAGCTAGGGCTTGTAGAATTGTAAGAGATTCTATATATTTGACCAAATAAAAAAAAACAAATGGCAGTCACAAAAGAGAAACCAACAAAGACAGCTCCCAAAAAGGAAGTTGCAACAAAAGTAGACGACGTAGCAGTAGCTCGTAATAAGAATGCAGCAGGAACAATTGCTTCATTACCTAGAATAGGTAACGTCTTATTAGTCACAAGTGTACACAAATCAAATGACAACAAGCTTCTACCTAGTTTTTCTGGGATTCCTATGGATGACAGATGTCCATTTGTTGAATTGATGTTCGATCCAGAAACTAAAACATTGGGTATAATTACTAAGCATAAGAAGGTAATGTTCCAATTAGTTCCTAAGATTGATAACTTGGGTTTACCTAAGCACAATACCGGACGTAATTCAAAAGACTATCCGTATCATCAAGAACGTTTTACCATGGAAACATTCCATGAGCAGTACGTAAGAACACCTGCCGAGATCGATGCATTCCTAAAGATGTATGCATGTAACAACGACTTCGATTGGATGTCATTCTTGAAGTAAATATTATTAATCAGTAAAGGGTATTGAGAAATCAGTACCCTTTTTTTATCTCTTATTGTTTATGAAGAAGACAAGAGTGTATGACTATGAGACAATTAAAAACTGTTTCTTAGCCATGTACATAAACATTAAGGACCCCAACGACATTATAGAGTTTGAGGTATCCGATTTCAAAAATGAATTCAAGGAGTACCTTTTATTCCAGCAGAAACTTATCAAAACAAAGCAATACATTGTATCATTCAATGGGCTGCAATTTGATTCACAGGTTGCTGTATTTTGTATTAAGAATAGGCACCGACTATTACAATTAGATGGTGGAAAAATTGCCAGAGAGATATTCATATTCGTTCAAGAATTAATTGAACTTAAGAATGATAAAGGCTGGCTGAAGTATCCGGTAAGCGAATTACCTTTCAATGAGATTGACCTTGCTGCCATAAACAACTACAACAACCAGCAGAAGTTTGCCTCACTGAAATGGTTACAGTACAATATGGATTGGCACAACATCATGGACATGAATTGTAAGCCAGACGATATCCTTACTCCAGCTCAGATTAAAGAGCTACGAAGATATTGTATTAACGATTGCTTATCTACCCGTGCATTACTATTTCTAAACACGGAATTGATTAAGGTAAGGGATGATTTATCCGAACACTTTAAACTTGAGTTACAGAATCTATCTGAACCTAAACTTGTTAAGGCTATCCTTATGGATTTACTTAGTAAAGATATGGGGATCAGTAAACAAGAGCTCAAGAATAAGCAAACATATAGGAAGGTAATCCATTTAGAAGATGCTATCCTGCCGTACATATCCTTTAAGACCAAGCCTCTACAGAGAACTCTGAATACTTTCAAGGGACTTAAGTTAGATGGTGAGAACTTGAAGGGAAGCTTCCAACATAAGGTGACCTATCGAGGATTAGAATTCTCGTTTGCCCTTGGAGGAATCCATGGTGCCAAGAGAGGGCTATATAAACGAGAGAAGGGAATGATTGTTAAATCGTTTGATGTCAAGTCATACTACCCTAATCTATGCATCAGAAATAAGTGGAGTCCTGCTCATCTACCTGCCGAAATATTTGGCCCAAGATACGAGTGGTTCTATGATGAACGGTTAAAGTATCCGAAATCAAACCCACTTAACTACCTGTATAAGATTGTCTTGAACTCAGCATTTGGATTAAGCAATGATAAGCATAGCTTCCTTAAGGATGGACTACTCACAATGAGGATTACATGCAACGGTCAGCTATTGTTGGTTCAACTCATGGAGGAATTGTGTGAGCAGATACCTGGTGCACGACCTGTAATGGTCAACACAGATGGTGGTGAAATCATATTCCCTGAAGAACACGAGGAGTTATATGACGAAATCTGCCAGAGGTGGGAGAAGATGACCAACCTCGTGCTTGAATACGAACACTATGAGAAGCTCATCATATGGGATGTAAACAACTACATCGGAATCTTCAAGGGCTACGAGATAGAACTTGAGAAAGCCAAGGAGTTATTCCATAGTGAGTATCCAAAGCCACTCATCAAGAAGGTTGATGGTAAGTACTACCACTACCCTGTTAAATGCAAGGGACGGTTCGATGTCAACAAGGAGCTTCATAAGAACAAGAGTTTCCGAGTGAAGGCATTGGCCTTGTACAATCATTTCGTACATGGAATGGCTCCGGAAAGAACCTTAGATAAATGTACAAACATCTATGATTATTGTGCAGGTATCCGAGCAAAGGGTGATTGGAAGATAAAGCAAACGTGTGTTGAGGATGGGGAGCTGTATGACTACGACACCCAGAAAACAGTACGTTACTTTGTTTCGGGTAGAGGATGTAAGCTAATTAAAGAAGAAAGAAAAATTGCAACTGAAGATATTCGTATAGTAAATGCAAAAGGAAAGGTGACCAAATCTTATAACAAAGGTGACCTTATAATTAAGACCGAGAAGGTTGAGGCATCTGCAGTACTAGAGCAAGTTGCAATAGAAGTCGATAACGATAAGGACTTCAAGGATTACAACATCAATAAAGATTACTACTTGAGAGCAATCCGAAAGGAGATTGAATCAGTAGAACCTATTTATTCACAAACAACATTGTTATAATGACAAAAGGAAATCAAGTTGGCACGGAGCAGTTTTTAATATCTGTTCCGTTGCCACAAGAAACGGATACGTATACAGTTATTTCTCACCAAGAGATTATAGAAAAGGTTGAGAACGAATTGAACAATGCCAGTCTGGAAATAATAAAAGTTGATTACACTTACTCCTTTGGTGGAGAGGTAGCACTTGCAAGAGTGTATATTAAATCAGTAGTTGATGCAGATATGGGAATGCTATTCACATGGCAGAACTCATACAATAAGAAAGTTAAATTCTCATGTGCCATTGGTGCATATATCCATGACAACAATGCATCGTTGATTGGAACTGAAGGTTTATCATGGATACGTAAGCATACAGGGACTGCAAACTCCGAGGCATTCGAAGTTATCGAAAGTCTTATTGACCTTGCTGACACACACTTCACCAAGATAATTGCTGAGAAAGAACGTATGAAGGCAATGGAGCTTGATACAGAGAGTTATGCTCATGTGATGGGAGCTTTGTACTTCGAGCACAGTTTGGTTACTAGCACTCAAGCTTCTGCAGTTAAGCAGGAACGAGAGAAGCCGGTGCATACTTATTCCGACAAGGATACCTTATGGGGACTGTACAAATTGCTCATGTATGGTATCGAGAATATGGACATCACTAGATGGCAGGCTAGCCAACAGAAGCTTCACCATTTAATTATGGCTGAGTATGCAATCTCTCAAGAAAGAATGGATCATCTTCAAACATGTGCATTATCTGCTGATATACATGCTAAAGACATGATTGATGAACGCACACCAATCGGACCTGGTATTACACCCATGGGCCCAAGGGTAGTTGTTGAGGAAGATGAAGACGGTAATCCGTTAGTGTCAGCTCAACCAATAATGATTGACTATTCTGCCGAAGAACAGTTAGCTGATGCAATGGTAGCTCCGTTTAAAGCTGACATTCCTTTACCTTTAACAACTCTTTCTGAAATTCTAGAAAAAGAAGATGAGGAAGAGTTTACTTGGAACACTTCTGAAGATAAGCAGACAGCAACTGAAGAAGGTCTTGACCATAACGATCCGGAGATTCACATTGAGTCTGATGAGGAGTATGCTGAAAGAGTTGCAATCATTGAAGGTGAACAGGAAGAAGATCCATTCATTACTGATGAAGAAGAAGATGAAGTAATGGATGCAATGCTTACTCCGAGACCTCTTGTGGAAACTTTTGATAAAGATTCCGAATTTAAGCAAGAGTTCAGTGAACAACTTCGTAACACAAGCACCGCAGACCTACTGAATATAATTCCACCACACCACGAGCCACTCATCCCTACTCAAGAAGAGTTAGACGCAGAGCATGTTGGGCCACCAGAGATGTATACTGGAACAGAGGACTCATCGGACTTGTTATCTCAAGTTGAATCATCAGTTGAGGAGACACTTGATGCTACCGATTTATTCGGTGGGACTACCGAGGAAGAGGTCGTTGAAGTAGACGAAGACAATCTCGTTGAGGATCCAGTTAAATTAGCAGAGGAAGTTACAGGAGTTAGCAACGATGTTGAGGAAACTCAAGAGGATGAAGGGATTGACAAGGTTGGTTTTGAAGAAGAAGTTAGCAAGGAGGTCGTTGAAGAATTAGCAGAGAAGCCTGTAGATTTTGCAGCATTAGCTAACAAGTATTCGGAGGAAGAGTTAAACGAACCTGTTCCAATCATCCCACCTACAATCAATCTTCCTAAAGAAAAGGAAGTGATAAGGTCACAACAACCTGTCACTACTAAGGAAGCATTCAAAGAAGAAGAAAACTTCTTGGATGTAACAGAGCATGAAGGACTTACAGTTCCTGAAGGAATGATTGAGAATGCTGCAGTCATAGAGAAGAAAATGATTCTACTCTATGGTTCAGTTAGACCATACCAAGTAGAGGAATGTAGTGGGCAATTAAATGTAACCATTGAGGATACATACGAAAGCTTCTACGTGTCGATTTAAAATTGATGAGGTAGCAGGAGATAAAGACATCCTCGATTCCTAGAGGATGGTGTAAATGATTTACCCAGGCAGCATTATAGCCCTCACTTTGTAACTATAATGTAGATGACTACTATGCGAAAAACCGTCTTCTGCCGAAGATCATGCGGTGAATGGGTAGAATGGAGGTATAACTTAGCCCCCCGACCAGACAGGGGGGCTTTAATTTTAAGTGTATGATAAGACGAGAAATAGACGTACCAAAATGGCAGGAGGTAGAGGCAAACTATGCACGTATGATTGCCAAGGTTGAAGAAGACTTTGGTTCAGATGTATGGAGAGAGATTAGATCCGGAGACTATTGGGAAAAAAAAGATGCTCTCCCTAATACCATGGAGAAACAGAAGTTTACCATTGAACGTATTGCCATATGGAGAAGAACTAAAAGATGAATTACGTAGACGAAGAAGCAGCTTCCTACAAGTATAAGATTCAATGGATATTTCCTGTTGCAAAAGATTTATTTGGAGGAGATATTAATTACAAGAAAGACTTATACTCTGTAGTCAGGGCATTAGGTGCTGCAAGTTTTGACACAATTAACTTCAAGGATTCAGAAGGAAACATTGTTGTAGCACATCAAAATAAAATGTTGTTTCCTGTAGAAAAGGCTAACAATAAAAGCATACGTTTCATTAAGAAACAGTTGCTGAATCCTAACATCTACTATGTAGAGCTTATACGAAAATGATGGAACAAAAAATTATAACATCAAGTAGTCCAGAGGGATTAAATGCTAAAATAAAAAAATACCTAGAAGAAGGATGGGAATGTGTAGGTGGGCATACGGGCCTAGCATTACATTCACAGCTTCGATATTCAGGTAGTCAACACATGGATACTATTCATAAGGCAGAATATGCACAGACCATGAAACGAACAACCCGGATACCTAACGATGGCTGATCTTCGTATATGGGGAGGGGATGTAGATGTTACAGCTCATTCAGAAATGTATGGAGTGACTCATGGCTCAGTGAAAATTTCTGAAATCCAAAAAGGTAAACGTCATGTTAATCTTGGAGACGGAGGATATTATGAGATAACTCAGAAGCAAGTTGACTGGATACTTAAGTATTACGTTGATGAGCAGACTGATATCAGCATGACTACATACGATGATCCTATCTTACAAAATATATCACTCATGACTCCAGAAGGGAACAGGTTACTGTTACCAACGGATGTCGTATTCGAAAACTACAACGATGTAAAGAAGACATTGACTCAATGCTTGGGTAAGTATAAGAACAATGCTTTTGAATTCCCTGTACCTGCTGATGTTGTCCAACGTAAGATTCTAACCGGTGAAATTAAAAACCTTAAGCAGGAGCTCCAGTTCTTTGGGACACCACCAAAAGTAGGTCAACAATTGATCGACCAAATAATTGGAATGATGGGACCAGGATATAGGATGTTGGAGCCGTCTGCAGGACAAGGTGCATTGATACCTCTCTTACAGGACTTTCGTCCAGATATGGAAATTACAGCCATTGAGTACAGTGAAATTAACTATGCTGTACTTCAGTCAAGGGGATACAATGAAAAAGTGACACTCATGCATGGTGACTTCTTAGCCACAACTGTAAACGAATTAGGAGGTCAGTTCGATTTAATCATTGCCAACCCACCCTTCAATAAAGGGCAGGAGATTGATCATATTATGCATATGTGGAAGTTCCTTAAAGCTGGTGGACAACTAATCTCTATGAGTAGTCCATCCTTCAAGAGTAATACCAATAAAAAGTACACAGCATTTAATGAATGGCTTGACGATCGAGAAGCAATGTATTTTCCAGTTGAGGCAGGGGCATTCAAATCGAGTGGTACCAATATCGAAACATATATCCACGTCATTCGAAAGTATGATGATGACGAGGAAGTGGTGGAGAAAAAAGAAGAAAAGAAACCCGAAGGGGAAAATACTAACGATCAACTAAGCTTATTCTAATGGCTAAAATACAATACGATGT
>Ga0307378_10013560_pt1 | contig 10305 bp, 8 predicted proteins | sample UN1MG_FD_202238 | JGI IMG/M metagenome (GOLD analysis project Ga0307378, IMG submission 202238) | Soil microbial communities from Risofladan, Vaasa, Finland - UN-1 | ecosystem: Environmental > Terrestrial > Soil > Coastal area > Acid sulfate soil | place: Finland: Risofladan, Vaasa | collected...
TTGCTTACGGACTGTCTGGGTAAGGGTTTGCTGGTCAACCGCTTGAAGCCTAATGCCCTGCGTTTTATACCTCCCCTTATTATCGGCAACGATGATGTTGACGAGGCAGTAGGCATTTTGGATAAGGCACTCTCTAATATTGCTTAACCAGGTATTACTTTAACCACCAATTTATGAGATAATAGTAAAAATGGCAAGTAATATTCGCAGAATCGGCATATTAGTAGCTTTAACTGCAGTGCTGTTGTTTGGTGTTTTACTGGTAGCAGCTTCATATACCAACGTGGGTGTGACGGCCGGTATCGGAACCGAGGAGTGGTCACTATCTACGCCTGACCTTTCGGCGGTACCGGAGTCGGTGGTTGAGGATGCCACCGTTATGGCTATGGAGCTGTTCGGGGATTATCAGGAGAAATACGGCGATTTTACCAACCAGTTATTGGCGACGTATGCCGAGGCTAAAGATAAGGACTTCGTGGTCATCTTTAACTCCGGTGGCTGGGGGTGGAATGTACCGGATAGGTCCCCGGGATGGAAAAGTATTATAACCGGTATTGAATTAGAATTAGATAGCCTGGGTTATGATTCGCTATTGTTGAACTATCAGCGGACTGATGAAAATCTGCGGGGAGTTGTTGATGAGTTCATGGAGGTGATAGACGTCTATCCATCCAAGGCAGAGAACCTGGCTTGTAGAGTGGAATTTCTTACCGCCCATATTCCTGACCTTAAAGTTATCGTCGCTGGTGAAAGTAACGGCACCGTTATTTCGGATGGTGCCATGAGTATCTTGCAAGATAATCCCCAGGTTTACAGTATTCAAACCGGTCCCCCTTTCTGGCACAAGTCTATTATGCTGGACAGGACACTGGTGCTGAATGATAATGGCATGATTCCTGATTCATTTAGCCGTGGCGAAATTGGTACCATGGCCTGGGCCAGCCTGAAGGATTTAATTGGTTTACCTCAGCCAGAAAGGGAATCGGGCAGGATACTGTTTTTTGTCAGGGCACCCGGGCATGACTACCGGTGGCAGTATCCCAATGTTTGTTCTCAGATTACCAACTTTATGAAGCAAAATTTCGGAATTAAACCGTCTTGACAGGGGGAGTTAAAAGTGTCGTCTAAAGTAGTCTTGGCTTATAGTGGCGGATTGGATACCTCGGTAGCCATCAGGTGGCTGAAGGAGAAGTATGGACTGGATGTCATTGCGGTTACCGTTGATGTGGGCAATGAACGTGATTTTTCCGCTATCAAGCAGAAAGCGCTTGATGTCGGCGCCATAAAAGTGCTGGTCATGGATGCCAAGGAGTTATTTGTCAATAATTTTGTCTTTCCGGCGCTGAAAGCCGATGCGCTGTACGAAGGGCAATATTCACTGGCTACAGCACTATCCCGGCCGCTGATTGCCAAACTCCTGGTGGATGCGGCACGGGCAGAAGGAGCTACGGTTTTGGCTCACGGGTGCACCGGCAAGGGTAACGACCAGGTAAGAATTGAGGTGGGCGTTCAAGCCCTGGCTCCAGATTTTAAGATTATTGCTCCCGCCCGGGAGTGGGGTATGACCCGGGAGGAGACAATTGCCTATGCCAAGCGCTATGGCATTCCGGTGCCGGTCACTGTTGCCAGCCCGTATTCTATTGATGAGAGTCTCTGGGGGAGGAGCATTGAGTGTGGGGTGCTGGAAGACCCGTGGGTTGAGCCTCCCGAGGATGCGTTTGCCTGGACAAAGTCACCCGGTGAGACACCCGATAAGCCTGAATATATTGAGATTGGCTTCGAGCAGGGTACACCGGTTACTATTGATGGGCAGAAGGTGGATGGTATTGCACTGATTCAGAAGTTGAATGAGCTGGCCGGCAGCCACGGGGTAGGCAGGGTTGACCATATAGAGAACCGGCTGGTGGGAATAAAGTCAAGGGAGATTTACGAGGCACCGGCGGCTACCGTGCTACTGCAGGCGCACCAGGCATTGCAGGCAATGGTTCTATCCAAGGAACAGTTACGCTTCAAGCAAAAGGTGGCTATGGAATATTCCGACCTCGTCTATAATGGCCTGTGGTTTACCTCGCTGCACCAGGACCTGGCTGCCTATGTTCAGTCGTCACAGCGTTTCGTCAGCGGGACAGTTAGGCTTAAGCTATACAAGGGGAGCTCCAGCGTGGTGGGGCGAAAATCACCCTTTTCACTGTACAGCCACGGTCTGGCTACCTACGATAAGGGTGATGAGTTTGACCAGAGCGCCTCGGCTGGCTTTATCCAAATCTGGGGACTGCCGGTTAAAACCCAGGCACAGACGCAGGGGACCAGCAGCTTAGAGGAAGACTAAAATGAGTCATATACGGGGTCGTTTCCAAAAGGCGGCGGATAAGGCAGTGGCAGAATATACCAGTTCAATTCCCTTTGACTGGCGTCTTTATCGTCAGGACATCGCCGGCAGCATTGCTCACGCCAGGATGCTGGCCAAGCAGGGTATAATCGCCTCAAGAGAGGCTGAGATTATTACTCAGGGGCTGGAGTCTATTAAAGAGGAGATAGCGCAGGGTAAATTCCAGTTCAAGGTGGAGATGGAAGATATCCATATGGCTGTTGAAGCCAGGCTTATTGAGAAAGTGGGGGAGGTCGGCGGCAAGCTCCACACCGCTCGTTCCCGGAATGACCAGGTGGCGCTGGACCTGCGCCTCTTTGCCAAGGAAGCAATCTCCGGGACACTGACCGGACTGAAGGAATTTCAGCGGGCTCTGGTTAGCATGGCTGAAGCCAACAAAGCCGTTATTCTGCCGGGATACACTCATTTGCAGTCGGCACAGCCGGTGCTGCTGGCCCATCACCTTTTGGCCTATTTCGAGATGTTGCAACGGGATGTTGACCGTTTTAATGATTGCCTGAAGCGCACTGATGTCATGCCCCTGGGCAGCGGTGCCCTGGCTGGTGTTGCCTATGATATTGACCGGGAGTTCCTGGCTGGCGAGCTGGGGTTCAGTCAGGTAAGCCGGAACAGCATTGATGCCGTCTCGGATAGGGATTTTGTTCTGGAATATGAAGCGGCTGCCAGCGTCTGCATGATGCACCTTTCACGGCTGGCTGAGGAGATTACGCTGTGGTCTTCAGCGGAGTTCAATTTCATTGAGCTTGACGAGGCTTATGCCACCGGCAGCAGCATTATGCCGCAGAAGAAGAACCCTGATGTGGCTGAACTGGCACGGGGCAAGACCGGCCGTGTTTACGGTCGGCTCATGGCTCTGCTGACCACAATGAAGGCTCTGCCTCTTGCCTATAATCGGGATTTGCAGGAGGACAAAGAGGGCCTCTTTGATACCGTTGATACACTGCTATCAACCCTGGAGGTGTTCGCCGGCATGGTGGCGACCCTGCGGGTTAAGGCGGAGAGGATGAGGCAGGCGGCTGAGCAAGGTTATATTCTGGCCACTGACCTGGCTGACTACCTGGTTGGGAAAGGGGAGGCTTTCCGCACTGCCCATGATATCGTTGCCAGGCTGGTAGCTTATGCTGCGGAAAAGGGTAAAACTTTCAGTCAACTCAGTCTTGATGAATACAAAGGGTTTTCGCCTTTATTTGCCGAGGATGTTTATTCAGTTACCGTGGAATCTTCCATTGCCGCCAGGGATGTTGCGGGTGGTACCGCCCCGTCACGGGTGGAACAGGCGTTAGCTAATGCCCGGAAAATGATTGGCAAATAAAGTTTTAGAGGGACATAGCCCCTCTAAATAAGATATGTGGTAAAATATTAAAAAGGAGGTCAAACAGTTTTAGCTACTTTATGCTGGGTTCGCAGGCATCTGGTACACAGGTTGAGTCTTTTGAGTTGGCCGTCTATATTAAGCGTGGCCGGGTGAATATTGGGGACCCAGCGGCGGTTGGTATGCCGTTTGGAGTGGCTGACATTATGACCAAATTGTGGAGATTTCCCACACAAATCGCACTTCAATATGATTTCTCCTTTGACTATTAAATAAACTTATTGTAATATACCACTTAATACTAGCACAGCCAGGTAGGACTTATCAAGGATGGTACAAAATGAAGCAAATTAACTCTATCGGTGGCCAGGAGTTGAGGGAAATGTTCTCCGCGGCTACCGGCTGGCTGGAGAAGAGTTCTCCGGAGATTGATGCTCTGAATGTTTTCCCGGTGCCTGACGGTGATACCGGGACCAATATGTTGCTTACCATGCGTTCCACTATGGAGGAAGCGTATCGGGCTCCCGACCATAGTGCCTCGGCGGTGGCTCAAGCCATGGCTAAAGGGGCGCTGATGGGCGCCCGGGGAAATAGCGGCGTAATCCTGTCACAGATTCTGCGTGGTCTGGCACAGGGCCTGGCGGAAAAGGAGATATTTACCGCTATTGATTTGGTTAATGCTCTGCAACAGTCATCGGCGATGGCTTATCAGGGGATAAGCAACCCCGTGGAAGGAACTATCCTGACGGTGATGAGGGAGGTCGCTGAGGTGGCTCAGGCACAGGCTTCTGGAGGTGAGACCGATATGGTTGCGGTTATGGAGGTGGCGGTTGACGCTGCCAGTGAATCGGTGGCCAGAACCCCTTACCTTCTTGAGGTGCTGAGGGAAGCGGGAGTGGTGGATGCCGGGGGGCAGGGTCTGTATACCATCCTGGATGGTGCTCTCCGTTATCTTAAAGGCGAAACGGAACTGATGCGGTTCCGCAAGCCACAGATAGTCGTTAGCGAGCTGCCCGCCACCAAGCCAGCGCAAATGGTAGCTGATGAAGAAATACCGTATGGGTATTGCACCGAGTTTCTGCTCAAGGGAGAGAAGCTTATCCCGGATAAGATTAAAAAACGATTGGAGAAGAAAGGGGAGTCCCTAATCGTTGTTGGTGATAAGTCAGCGGTCAGGATTCATATCCATGCCCTGGACCCCGGTGATGTTATTACCTATGTAACCGGCCTGGGTACAGTGCATCAGGTATCAATTCGGAATATGGATGAGCAGCATCAGGACTTTCTGGAAATGCAGAAGGACAGGACACCGACGGCTGATATGGCTATCGTTGTGGTAGCCGCCGGGGATGGGCTTACTGAAGTATTCACCAGTCTCGGTGCGTCAGCCATTGTTCCCGGGGGTCAGACAATGAACCCGAGCACCAAAGATTTGCTCCACGCCGTTGAATCAGTAATTCCTGATAAAGTTATTATCTTACCAAATAATAAGAATATAGTGGCTACTGCCAATCAGGTCCAGTCTGTGACTTCAAAGACCATTGAAGTAGTGCCGGCGGAGACAATTCCGCAGGGAGTAGCCGCACTTTTAGCCTTTGACTACGAGGCGAATTTGACCACGAACGCCGAAATTATGAAAAAAGCAATATCAGCGGTAAGGACTATTGAAATTACTCGGGCTACACGCTCCACCAAGCTGGGTGGGTTGGAGATTAAACGGAAACAGCCCATTGGTATTCTGGATGGTGACCTTATCGCCGTGGGTAAAGATAACACCGAAGTTCTTAATCAGGTTTTAGCCAGGCTGGATTTGGGAAAAGCTGAAGTAGTTACCGTCTATTACGGAGCGGATACCGAGGCGGCAGAGGCAGAACAGATTGTCAGTAGTCTCAGAGAGCAGCATTCTCAACTGCAGGTTGAGTTAGTCCGGGGAGGTCAGCCCCACTGGAATTATATTATCTCTATTGAGTGATTAGGAGGGTGTTCAATGGCAGTCAAGATTGTTACCGATAGTCTATCTGATATCACCGATGACTTAGCCCAGGAACTGGGGATTACCGTAGTGCCGTTAACCGTATTTTTTGGGCACGAGTCCTTTCTTGACCGGGTTACCATTACCACGGATGAATTTTACCACAGATTGGCTCACGGTACTGTCTGGCCTAGTACCACGCAGCCCCCACCCGGCGATTTTATCAATGTTTACAACAAGCTGGCAAAGGAAACTGATGAAATTCTGGTGATTACCCTGTCCAGCAAGATGAGCGGCACCTATCAGTCGGCAATGCAGGCCAAGAATCTGATGGAGGGGAAATGCCGCATTGAAGTAATTGACTCACTAGAGGTGGCAATGGGTCTGGGGCTGGTAGCCATTGCGGCGGCTAAAGCTGTCAAGAATGGGGCAAACCTGGACGAGGTTGCCAGTTTGGTGCGTAAGGCTATGCCCCGGTCACATCTTCTGGCGTATTTTGACACCCTTAAATATCTGGCCAAGGGGGGGCGTATTGGCAAGGCACAGGGGATGCTGGGCGCAATGTTATCAGTAAAGCCAATACTCAATGTAAAGGATGGCGAGATGTCGCCGGTAACCAGGTTGCGGTCTAAAGCGGCGGGCATGGATTATTTATGCAATTTTGTAGCCAGCTTTTCCCATATTGAGGAGCTGGCGGTGGAGCATGCTACCACTCCTGATGTGGCAGATGAGCTGGTTGAGCGCTTCGGTTCATATTTCCCCAAAGAGCGTATTTACAGGTCAACGATCAGCCCGGTGGTGGGAACACATGCCGGGCCTGGTGCCATCGCGGTAACTGTTTTGGAGGCGGAAAAGGAGTAGTGCCAGTCAGGGTAGTTACTGATAGTAGCTCTGACCTTTCTCCCCAGGTGGCTCAAGAACTGGGGATTACTGTAGTACCCCTTTATTTGCATTTTGGGGATAAGGTCTACCGTGATGGGGTTGACATAAACCACGATGAATTTTACCAGAAGTTAGTGGATAGTCCTGTTCATCCCACTACCTCTCAGCCACCGCCGCTGGATTTTGCCGAGGTCTATAACGGACTTGCCAAGGAGACTGACGAAGTAGTTTCCCTCCACCTATCCAGCAAGACAAGCGGTACCTATAGCTCGGCATTGCGGGGCAAGGAGATGATTCGGGAAGGCTGCCGAATTGAGGTGGTTGATACTCTTTCCGTATCCATGGGTCTGGGGTTGATAGCGATGGCTGCCGCCAGATTAGCCAAAGCGGGTGAGAGTTTGCAGGGGGTAATGGATGAGATAAGCCAGGCAATTTACGCCACCCGTATCATTGGGCTTTTTGATACCCTGCGCTATCTGCTTCTGGGTGGGCGTATCGGCAAGGCTAAAGCCCTGCTGGGCACTCTGCTCAATGTAAAGCCGTTGCTTACCATGCGTGATGGAGAAATTTTACCACTCGGTATGGCTCGCACTCGTGCCAGAGGCGTGGAGCGCTTAATTGATTTTGTAAAAAGCGCATTGCATGTTCAGGAACTGGCTATTATACACAGCACCACTCCTGATGAAGCCAGTTCGCTTAAGGAGCGCATAGCTGCTTTCCTGGCTGAAGACAGGATTCACATCGCCAGATTGGGGCCGGCGCTGGGAGTTCATGGTGGTCCGGGCACTCTGCTCCTGGCTTTGAGGGAAAAGGCGAGCGGCGTTATGCAGGAGGCAAGGGAAGGTGAGCATCTAAAGAAGAAGTTTTCCTTACCTTCTTTATCTATACCTAAATTAAAATTTTCCTGTCCCGGATTATAGTTACCCGACTGTGGAAGATAGACATTGTCAATGAATGATGAATCGCTGCGTAAAATTCTTGAGCTTGAGCAGAAAAAGGGTTACGTGGATTCAGCGGTATTTGGTGGCCTTGATAAATTCCTCCGCAACCGGTCCGGTCAGACTCTGGAGTCAATAACTAATCCCCGTCTTTTAGGCCGTTTTCGTCGTCTGGTTAGCTGTAACTATGCCTCTTTGACCAAGCCGCAGCGCAAGGAATGGGTGAATGATGTGCTTGAGCTTCTGGCTGAGGCGGAACCCGGCGGGAAAAGGGGGAGTAAACTGCCGGCAAGTGGAAAAGTCCCTTTGACCAAAGCCAGGGCACCGGCGGCAAGCCGGTCATCTCCGCCGCCGGGAGGGTATAGTATTGATTCACCGATTACCATTACCAAGGGGATTAGCACCAGCCTGACTGCCAAGTTTGGCAAGCTGGGTGTGAAGACAATTCGAGACCTGCTCTATTTCTTCCCCCACCGCCATCTTGACTACAGTCAGAAGAAGTTTATCTCGCAGCTCAGCGAAGGGGAAGAGCAGACGATAGTAGCCAATGTGTGGCAGGCCCAGGAGACATTCCTGGGTGGCAGGCGTGGCACCGAAGCTATCGTGGGGGATGAGACGGGCAATGTCAGGGTGGTGTGGTTTAACCAGCCCTATCTGGCAAAGAAACTGCCAACCAACACCAGGATAGTTATCAGCGGGCGGGTAAGTCTGTTCAAGGGACGACATGTGTTTGAGTCCCCGGAGTGGGAGTTCGTGGAGGAGAAAGACCTGATTCATACCGGCCGTCTGGTCCCGGTCTATCCGCTTACTCAGGGATTGCGTCCCCGCCAGGTACGAAAGCTGATGAAAGGGGTTATTGACCAGTGGGCATGGCAGGTGGAGGACTTTCTGCCGGGGGAGCTGAGGGAAAGGCGTAACCTTCTGGCACTGCCGGAGGCGATAGGTCAGGCTCATTACCCGGAGGATGCGGCAACGAAGGACAGGGCAAGGGTCCGCCTGGCTTTTGACGAGCTCTTTCTTCTACAGCTGGGTGTGATGAGTCGGAAGCATGACTGGCAGGAGAGTCAGCCGGATAGTGTATTCAATATCGATAAGTCACTACTGGAAGCTTTTCTGAAGTCTTTACCTTTTGAGTTGACCGGAGCGCAGAAAAAGGCGCTCAAGGAGATACTGGCGGATTTGCAGAAACCGCAGCCGATGAGTCGTTTGCTGCAGGGTGAGGTGGGCAGTGGAAAAACAGTGGTAGCTGCTGCCGCTTTGCTGATGGCGATAGCTAACGGCTATCAGGCAGCCTTTATGGCACCTACCGAGATTCTGGCCGAGCAGCATTTCTATACCATAAGTGAGCTTCTATCCCGGGCAGGTGAGCCGGCGGAGAAGGATGCCTACCTGCGAAGTTACTCCGGGCTTTTACCCCGTCCTATCACTGTGGCGCTGCTTATCGGTGATATAAATCAAGCCAGGAAACAGGAACTCCAGCAACATATCCAGGCCGGTGATGTAGATATCGTTATCGGCACTCACGCTCTTATTCAGAAGGGGATGGAGTTCCATCATCTGGGTCTGGCGGTGGTGGATGAGCAGCACCGGTTTGGGGTTACACAGCGCTCGGCACTGCGGCAGAAGGGGTTCAAGCCCCATATGCTGGTGATGACGGCAACGCCTATCCCCCGGACCCTGGCTCTCACCATGTATGGCGACCTTGACCTGGCGGTTATAAATGAGCTTCCACCGGGCAGGCAGGTGGTGAAAACTAAATGGCTGGAGCCACGGCAGCGTGACAGCGCCTATGCCTTTTTGCGCCGTCAGGTGGCTGGCGGACGTCAGGCTTTTATCGTCTGTCCTCTTATTGAAGAATCGGAGGCTATCCAGGCTCAAGCAGCCGTGGCTGAACACCAGCGCCTGTCTAAAGAAGTCTTCCCCGACTTGAAGCTGGGCCTGCTTCATGGACGCCTGTCATCGGTGGAGAAAGATGAGGTAATGCACCGGTTCCGCTCCGGTGAACTGAATATACTGGTTTCAACGCCGGTGGTGGAGGTTGGTATTGATGTCCCCAACGCCGCGGTAATGCTGGTGGAAAGTGCTGACCGTTTTGGGCTCTCCCAGTTGCACCAGTTCCGTGGTCGGGTCGGGAGGGGACAGGAGCAGAGCTACTGCATGTTGCTTGCCGATAATCCTTCCGAGGTAGCCATGGAGAGGCTTGGCATAATAGAAAAAAATCAGGACGGGTTTGCCCTGGCTGAGGAGGACCTGAGGTTGCGGGGGCCGGGAGAATTCTTTGGCACGCGGCAGAGCGGACTGCCTGACCTGCGTATGGCTAAACTTTCCGATGTGCCGCTGTTGGAGATGGCCCGCAGTGAAGCAATAAAGCTCTTTGAAGTAGACCCGGGTCTGGGGAGACCGGAGAATCGCCCTCTAGCTCAGGAGCTGGGGCGGGTCTGGCCGGAAGCCGGCGAGTGGAGCTAGCTAAGAAACAGACAGCTTACCTTTACAGTCTTCTTTTTTTGGGCTAAAATTAAGTACGACTTGAGCGGGAGTAGCTCAGTGGTAGAGCATCTGCTTCCCAAGCAGAGGGTCGCGAGTTCGAGCCTCGTCTCCCGCTCCATTTTATGAAGCTAAAAAAGCCCTTATGCAGTAATTAACATAAGGGCTTTTCGATTAAATGGCACTAATCAGATTTGGTGGTACCCTTAAAGTTCTCGGAGGGTGTGAAATTAATTAAGCATCATAAAGCCAAGGATCAAAAGGGGTTAGATGTTATCTGTCTCTTTGAGTAATTGGGGATCTCTGTACATTCCTAGGGTATCATAAG
>Ga0307378_10013561_pt1 | contig 10304 bp, 8 predicted proteins | sample UN1MG_FD_202238 | JGI IMG/M metagenome (GOLD analysis project Ga0307378, IMG submission 202238) | Soil microbial communities from Risofladan, Vaasa, Finland - UN-1 | ecosystem: Environmental > Terrestrial > Soil > Coastal area > Acid sulfate soil | place: Finland: Risofladan, Vaasa | collected...
TTCGCCATTGATACGGATGCGTCCGCTAGTCGGTCGTTGAAACCCCGTCAGCACGTTTACCAGCGTGGTTTTCCCAGCGCCGTTCGGACCAATCAACCCCAGGATCTCGCACCTGGGCAGTGACAGGCTTAGGTGATTGATCGCCACCAACCCCTCGAAGCTAACGACCACGTCGTCGGCTTGGAGGATCTCGGCCCGCGTCGCCTCGTCGCCCGGCGCATCATCCGAACGAAGTTCTGTATCGGCCAGGTTCATCATGGACATTGCATCGGGCTTGGGCACACCAACGACCAGTTTACTCCATGGTTCATTCCCCAGCCGACCAACCAGTGTCGCGCTAACGGCCGCAAGACGCCGAATACGTCAGCAATACCGCAAATGCACGAAATTTGATGGTGGAACAGGTGCCATGGTCCGCATTGACCGCCCCAAAATCCCCCCGTACTATCGCCATGGCGGAAAAAGGCGAGAGTTCGTCGCAAAAGATTGTCGGAATAACAATCGTATACGAAAATTCGGGCCCTTAAAGGCAAAACCTCAAAGGGAGGGACGACATGCGGAAACTGATAACCCTATTGATGGCGCCGGTGGTGATGCTGGCGTTAGGAGCGGCGGCGTCTGCGGCTGAGAAGAAGCTGATCATCGGTTTGGCCGTAGCGCAAAGCGGTTGGATGACTGCCTATGATGGCGATCCGTCGCGCGCGATCCAGGTCGCGGTCGACGATTTTAACAAGACGGGTGGAATCCTCGGCCGCAAGATCGAGTTGGTGTGGGCCGATACGAAATCTAACCCGGCCCAGGCCGGGACCGCGGCCATTGAGGTGTTGGAAAAGGGCGCCGAGTTCCTGCTCGCATCGTGCGATTTCGACCAGGGCGGAGCTGCGGCGGTAGCGGCTCAGAAACGCGGCGTCCTGGTGATGTCGGTTTGCTCCGGCTCGCCGAAGTGGGGCCCGATCGGCGTTGGTGATCTCGCCTTTTCGACCGGTCACGCGGCGCAGGCGGATGGCTACCTCTTGGCCGAGTGGGCTTACAAGAAACGCGGCTGGAAGACTGCTTACATGCTCCGCGACACGACACTGACCTACACGCGCTCGCAGTGCTTCGGTTTTGAGCAACGCTGGAAGGAGATCGCGGGGGCAAAAGCGCTGCTCGGCATCGACGAGTTCAAAAACAAGGACCCGTCAATCGCCACCCAGATCGCCCGCATGAGGGCGCTGCGGCAGCAGCCGGACGTTATCTTCATTTGCACCTATGTCCCCGGCGGGGCCACCGCCCTGCGCCAGATCCGGGCTGCCGGCATCCAGACGCCAATGATGAGCGGCGTTGCCATGGATGGGGAGTATTGGCTGAAGGGCGTACCGGGGCTGACAAAATTCTATGTTCCGGTCCCCGGAAACGTATTCGGTTTCGATCCCTCGAAGGAAGTCAATGAGCTGGTCAAGCGGTTCACGGCGAAGCACGGCAAGCCGCCGGCAAGCGCACTGGCGATCTTCGGATACCGGGCTCTCCAAATGTACAAGATCGCGGTAGAACGGGCGAAAACATTCAAGTCCAAGGCAGTGAGTTTGGAATTGGAGAAGTTCAACGCCGAACCAATCATGGGCGGCGTCGCGTGGTTCTCCAAGAAGATCCACATTCAGAACCGCATCCGGGCCCTGATCAACGAGGTCAAGGGCGGGAAGATGCAGAGCACTGGCGAATACTACACGAGCGAGAAGGCTGTTCCCTTCGAGATGTTGTTCAAGGAGTAACCTTTTTCCGATAGCTCGGTGACAATTCGGCGCGGCCGGAGCAACATCTCCGGCCGCGTTTTGCTATTTGGATACCGCGCGGGTTGCGGCCAGATTTCTCCCCTCATCCTGAGGAGCCGCCGCAGGCGGCGTCTCGAAGGGCGCTAACGCTCACTCGAAATGACGATTCAATCCGTGCGGATAGCGCCCTAGCCAGGAACATAGAAACACGGCGCCGCACCGGATAGGTCGCCGTATTGCGCGACAAGCCAATTCGCCGGAGCATGCAGCGTCCGCCGCAATCTCCGATGACAGGTTGTCGTGGATCAGAGGCTCCGCGTTGCCTACTCGGTCGATCAATCGATCAGCTCGGGATTAGCAGGTCGACGAGCGTGCGAGCAACGACCTCCGTGGCCCGCGTGAGATCATCCAACCACAGGTGTTCGTCTGCGCCGTGGGCGTTGGCCTCGAGAATCGTGCGCGGACCTGCTCCATACAACACGGTCGGGATCCCAGCCGCGCTGTAATGTCGAGCGTCAGTGTAAAGCGGCACGCCGTGTGATTTCACGGGTTGTCCGAACACCCCCGTTGCGTGCTTGCAGAAAAGCTCTACCAATCGTTCGACGCCAGGACGCGGAATAAGCGGTTCCGCCAGCATAATCCGCCTGACTTCGACCGACGCACCAGGCGTTCGAAACGCAGCTGAGCGGATGAGCTCCGTTAACGCGCCCTCGACGGCTTCCGGTGATTCTTCGGGAATGATCCGGCGGTCAATCCGAAGAGTGACCAGATCCGGGACGACATTCGTGTTGATGCCGCCGTTAATGAGGCCAGCGACAAGAGTCGGCGACCCAATGCCATCGATAGCCGAACTTTTGGAACCTAATGTCCTTCGGTGGTCATAAAGGGCGTTCAATACCTCGGACATGGCCTCCAACGCATCAACCCCCACACCTGGCATGGCGGCATGAGCCTGGCGGCCGCGGACGGCTACCTCAAGATGAAGACAGCCGTTGTGAGCGGTGACCACACCGTAGGAGAACCCAGCCGAGACCGCGATATCCGGCTCTGAAAGGCCGCGCTCCAACAGCCATTTCGGTCCGAGGGCGCCGCCAACCTCTTCGTCATAGGTAAAATGCAACTCCACGCTTCCGCGAAGGTCGGCGCCGCAATTCTGAAGTGCCATCAGAGCAAAGGCATAGGTCGCGAAATCAGACTTCGATACGGCGACGCCTCGCCCATACATCGCGCCATCGACGATATTCGCCCCATAGGGATCATGCGTCCAACCGCCGCCCGGCGGCACCACATCACCGTGAGCGTTCAGAGCCACGACCGGACCATCGGAGAAGACGCGCCGCACAATAAGGTTGGTTGCTGAGGTCATTCCATTCGCGCTGACTTCCCCGTCCGACACACGATGTCGTTCAACTTCAAGACCTAGGTTTTCGAGCAATACAGCTGTTCGCTCCGCATGTGCGGCACAATCGCCAGGCGGATTGTCGGACGGAACCTTCACAATCTCAGCAAGGAACTCCGTTTGAAGATCCCTGGAGCCATTCACGAATCTGTGGATTGCTTGATAAGGATCTGTGACCACGTATCCAGCCCCGATTTCTTGAAAGGTTTCTAAAGTCGGCAATAGCCAATTAGTACCCAAGGATGCCCGATGTCGCCATGCCCGTGCACTCGATGGGCACAGTGCCGAGGGAGAGTCACGCTTCGGCGATGGCTTGCCACGTCAATCCAAAATGTCCGCTCTTGGGTGTGAAGCGGACGCTTGTGATGCTTCGGTTCTATGACCGCTTTTGACCCATTGCGGACATTGGATTGACTGTGGAATTTGCCTGGTAGATCGCGGGCCATGCGAACGTGTGGCGATCTTCGGATGAGATGTGCACTAGCGCCAGGATGACAGGAAACCTGAACACCGATGACAAGTGCCGACCGTATGCCGGCGCAGCATCGGCACCTCGTCATTCTGCTTGGTAAACCGGGTTGCCGCACCCATCGCGGACCGGGGTCAGGACACCGCCGGCCGCGCGGCGAATGCGCTCGGCCGACTTCGTCGCGCCCTTGATGATCTTGTCGAGGTCGGGATCGAGCAGGCGGCCGCCTTGCTTCACGATGCGGCCATCGACCATCACGGTGTCGACATTCTCCGGTGTCGCCGACTGCACGACCGTGGTCTCGATATTGGCGAGCGGAGCGATGTTGACGTCGGTCGTGCGGATCATGATGAGATCGGCGCGCTTGCCGGGCGTTAGCGATCCGGTGACATCGTCGATGCCGAGCGCGATGGCGCCGTTGATGGTGCCCATCTCGATGGCTTCCACGAAGCCCAATGGCGGCAAACCTTCGGTCAGCGGATCGGCGATCCAGGGCACGCACATATTCCAGGTGAAGCGCATGTTCTCGAACATATTAGGCGGTGCGATCGAGGTCGCGTCGGATGACAGCGAGACCGTGACCCCGGCGGCCCGCGCCTTCATCAGCGCAACGCGCGGATTGCCATGCGTGCCGAGGCGCAGTTCGGAATGCGTTGAGAAGCTGAGCGGCGTCTTGGTCCGCGCCATCGCCTCGCGGTCACTGTCGCTGGCGGCGATGTAGTGGCAGAACAGGAACTTGTCGGGGCCAAGATAACCGCGCTTCTCGTAATCGGCCGCATCATCGGAATTGGGGTGGTCCTGGCTCGCATGGATCGAGACGATGAGTTTTCTTTTCAGCATGTGTTCCATCTCTTCGTGGAACACCGGCGCGTCGCTCTGCACCATGCCGCGCAGATTGACCGCCAGATGCATCAACCCATCGAGCCGCTCGGTGTCGTCGAACCATTCGCCCTTCACCCGGTCGAGATCGTCATACGTATTGACCTGGTCGGCCGGCAGGCGGTCGATATGGCCCATCGAGTAGCGCCCACGCAGCATAGAATCGCGGTGGGCGTTGAGCTCGGCATCGACATGCGCTGGCGAGCGGTTGTTGTGCGACCAGTTGTGGACGGTGGTCACCCCGCCGCTGGCAAGCTCGGCGAGACCAAGCCGGACGCTGAGATAGAAATCCTCCGCCTCGTACAGCTCGCCCGTCGCCCACTTGGCGGGGAAATATTCAAAGCCTTTGTCGGAGAGGAAGTTTTTCCCGAGCGAACTCCACATGTGATAGTGCGAGTCGATCAGCCCCGGCATCACGATCATCTCCGAGGCATCGATCACACTCGCGCCGTCGGCCGCAAGGTTCTCGCCGACCGCCTCGATCACGCCGCCCCGCACCAGCACGTCGGCCTTCGGCAGCGTGCCGATCGCGCGATCCACCGTGATCACCGCGCCGTCCTTGATGAGATAGTCGCCGCGCTCGGTACGCTCCGGCCTGTTGGTCATGGCTTCCCCTCCCGATATGACCGGCGCCGCGGGAACGAGGGTTCCCCGCCCGGAATTAAGTCCAGCTTAGTGCCGCTTTGACGGCCGGTGAAGCGCCACGCTTCCACGCGGGGAACGTGGCGCCTCGACCGGTTCGCGCGCTGTCCTGCCCGTCTACTTCGACGGCAGGTATCTGTTCGTAACCGCCTTCTTCACATCGACCATGGCCGGGATGAGCTTGTGGGCGCGCATGAACGCTTCCTGCTTGGCCCAGACATTCGCGTCCTGCCAGCCGATACCGTGCTTATTGGTATCGCCGCTCTGCGAGATCCGTGCGATCTCCGCGAGGTTGGCCAGCGCCTCCTTCTCGTTGATCGCCGGATAGCGCTTGCGCATGTTGGCGACGGCGGCCTTCTGGTTGTTCACCGCCCACGTTAGTCCCTTTGACCAGGCCGAGAGGAATCTGCGCGCCAGCCCCGGGTTCCTCGCCAGCGTGTTTTCATGGGTGACCACCCCGAGCGTGTAGTAGCGCGGCACACCGTTCTGGTAGAAGGCGAAGTACTTGTAAGTCGATTTGTCGGCTGCGGCCTTGCCGATCTTGACGTTGTAGACCGCGGTCTCCGACCAGGTGATGGCGTCGCCCAGCCCGTCGATGCGCTTGCCGAGCAGGAGCGGGATCGGGTTGAAACCGACGGTGACGATCTTCACCTTGCTCACATCGGCGCCCGCCTTCTTCAGGCTGTATTCCAGCATTATCCTGTTGTAGGGGATGCCGGTGACGCCCAGTGTCTTGCCTTCCATCTGTTTCAGGGAGGTGACCCCGAGCTTCGTCGGTACCATGATGCCGGCGGTGCCGTACTGGTGGTTGGTGGCGATCGAGACCACGGGCAGGCCCTTGCTGCGCGCGGTGATCACCTCGGTCGAGTGGGCAGTGGCGAACTGCACGCCACCACTGGCCAGCAGCTTGAGGCCGTCGGCCGGAGTCTGCGGTGAGACGAAGGAGAGCTTGAGGCCCTCGACCTTAAAGTAGCCGTTCTCGACCGCGCCGAAGACGCCGGCATCCCAGATGCCGGGCTGGGTGAGCAGCGCGAACTTGACGTCCGTCGGTTTCTCCGCGGCCTGACTTGCCGGGCCGGCGGCGACCGCCGCGAGCGATCCGAGTACGAGCGCCGCGGCCGTTTGCGTGGGTATGGCACGTAGTTTTGTGATCGTTTGCATTTTGGTCATGACCAACTCCCCTACCTCAGTGTTTGTCGCGCTCAGCCCGCGCTGTTGCGACGCCTCCGCATGCAGACTTGGCATCCGGACCAATTCAATCGAGGTATGTCTGCCGATGTGGCGTCGTCGGCCCGGCCTTTGCCGAACTTGTAGGTCCTTGCGTACCTGCCTAGCGCCAGCTTAGTTGCCGGTCTTGTCCTTGGTATCGTCGAGCGCGGCTCCCACAGAACCGACCTGCGGCCGCCGTCGCCGGGCTAGTGCGCGAAGGTTAAAACGACCATAAATCCACGGCATGCATAAGCGCTCAATCAATCCGACGGTACCGAAAAAACCCATACCGCACAAGCCGAGCACCACCAGGGAAGCAAAGACCCGGGTGGTGTTGAGCTGGGCGGTATCCTGCGACATCAGATAGCCGAGCCCGGCGCTGGCGCCGACCCATTCACTGATCGTGGCGCCGATCACGGCCAGCGTCGTCGCAACCTTGAGCCCGGCGAAAATGTTGGGCAACGCCGCGGGCAGGCGCAGCTTTAGGAAGGTCTGAAACTCGTTGGCATTCATCGAGTGGAAGAAGTCGACGAACTCCCGCTCCAGCGTCTGCAGCCCGGTGACGATGGCGATTGTCAGCGGAAAGAACGCGACAAGCGCGGTGATAATGATGCGCGGCGTATCGTTGTAGCCGAACCAGATGACCAAAACCGGAGCGATGGCGATGACCGGTATCGACTGTGAGGCCACCATCAGCGGCAGTACGCCGCGCCGAAACGCGCTGGAGTAGATGATAGTGATGCTGAGGCAGAAGCCGACCACCACCGCCGCCAGGTAGCCTACAATGATCACGTAGAGCGTCACCCTCAACTGGGCGAAGATGATGACCCGGTCGCTGACGATCTTGACCACGATCTCGCTGGGCGCCGGCAGCAGCCAGGTCGGCAGTTCGAACAAGCGTACGGCGAGTTGCCAGCCGAGCAGTATGAGTCCCATCAGCAGCAGTGGCGCCGCCATGCCGAACAGACGCCCGGACCGGCCGAATCGCCTGCGGCGCCTGGCGCTCAAAGCGTTGGTCCACCCAATACGGCGCTGTTGGGCGGGGCGCTGATTTGCGGCAGGATCATCGAACAGGCTCCATCACGTCTCGACCGGTTCGATCCGCCGCAGTTGCTCATCCGTCGGATGCATCGGGCAAAAGCGTAAGGTGGTGTGCAGAGCTTGTAAAGTTTGCACGCGCGCAATGGCGACCGCCTCGTCGACTTCCGTCAGCGTGTCGGTGAGTGCAACTTACGTTTCAGGCGGCAATCCGATTTGAGTTTGGGTGAGCGCGGTGTGTCGATCAGGGACATAAAGGGGATCGAGGGCAGCAGGCGAGGTAACGGCTGCGCCGTGGGGGTCGGTTGATACGCGACAGCGCGCAGCGACGGATCGGCCACAGTCCACGGCGCTAGCCGTAACCATGCGTCAGCGACGCTCGTCTGTCCGCCGCAGGGGTTTGTTCGTACCATTGTCGATTGCAGCACACGAATGTGAAATGGCGCGGCGCGGGACCAACCAAGCGGCTAGGAGATACTTTCGAAATGATCGCTCCAAGGATCCGCGTTGGCTGTCATGGAGCGCCAGCGATTGACAAGCTCCATGCCATCAACGCCGTTCGGTACAAGCAAAAACAGCCGAACTGTTCCTCGACGAAACGCCAACACTGGGATTTCTAGGTCGGTCGCAATGGCGTCGCGAAGACGACCGACCAGTCGCGACGCCTGCTGTGCAACCGTGCCATTGCGTCCAGCGTGGTGATAGATCACGAGGGAAGCGCCGCTTTCGTATAGCGCAGCGACTTCGTCAAACATTGCAAACTTGCTGCCTTTGGGCGAACTACCTTGGGTCCCGGCACTCTCGCCCTCTAGTCCATTGTCAGGATCGACGAAAATGAGGTCGGCCCCATCGGCTGCCATCAACGCTGCACCGAACCACTTGCTGCGGCGCTCTTGGCGGGCGGCCCTATCGCCTAATGCGGTGTATTCGAGGTATTCCGAATGGTATCGGGCGCTGCCAAGCAGGCCCGATAGTTCGATGCTTGCAACGTCGCGCTTGCCTTGAGATACGAGCTGATGAAGGCGATCGAACAATTCTGGATCGCACCTCTGGTATTCATCCGGTTTACCTAAGTAGGCGACGTGTTTGCCGTCGGCGTTGTGGCCTTCGTCCGGCACCAGGTACCAAAGAACGCAAAGAGAGAGAATTGGCGAAAAGCGCCCATCGGAACCGCAGAGTCTGCGAAGAAGGCCGTACTTGCCGAAATCGCCGACATCGCATGTGTAGCGGTTTTGCATGGTAGGCTTGCCGCCGTAGAAGAACTTCCGGATTAGCCCGTCAACGTTGTAGGCTGTAATGGGAGGCAACAACATGCTGCAGCGCGTTATAGCAATCAAGAACGTTGGAAGATTGCGCAATTCGGCGGCGGCACCGAACCCAAGTTTCTCGAAACATACACTGGTGTTTGCGGCTAACGGATACGGCAAAACGACATTTTGTACCGTAATGCGTTCGGTTCAGTCCGGTGACCCCGCTCCATTGCTTGGTCGAACAACATTGGGGGCAGAAAATGCACCGGACATCGATCTGCTGTTTTCTGACGGCAATCGCCGCTTTCAGAACGAAGTTTGGTCCGCGACAGCGCCAAATGTTTCCGTCTTTGATGGTGTTTTTGTCGCGGAGAACGTTCATTCGGGTGAAATTGTTGACATTGCTAACAGGCGGAGTCTCTACCGAGTAATCGTCGGGCGAGCTGGTGTGGGATTGGCTGAACGAGAGCAACAACTTGCCGAGGCAAGCCGCGCCAAACAAGGTGAAATCACAGCGGCGGAGAACGCAATAACAGCCTTTGCACCGCGAGAACTTGATTTGCAGGAGTTCGTCAATTTGGCGGTCGATCTCGACATCGACGCCAAGATCGAAGCTGCACGAACACAGCTTAGATCGCTAGGACAAGCGGACGCAATTCAGACGCGCAGCGCAATGGTTCATTTATCAGTTCCGCAACTTGACGCCGATCTCAGTCAACTCCTTGTCAAGACATTGGAGGGTGTGGAGGCTGGTGCTGAAGCACGATTGGCGGAGCACATCAATCGCCATCGCATGGGACACGGTGGTGAGAATTGGATTGCCGAAGGCATGGGCTACATTCAAGACGACGAATGCCCTTATTGTGGCCGCGATGAAGTTGATGCGATCCCTCTGGTCAGAACCTACCGTGCAATATTCAGCGACGTTTACAATGAATTGCAGGCAGAAATTAGAGCCGCACTTCAAGTCGTGGAGGATGCACTAGGCGACGGCGCACGCGGGCAACTACAAACTTTGTCAGCCAGCAACGAGGCTACTGCTGAGTTCTGGGGGCGACTGTGTGATTTTGAGCCTGTCGAATTTCCCAATCTTGACAGGGTTTTGGGGCAGCTTCAGCAAGCGCACAACGCTTTGATTGGTTTGCTCGGACGCAAAGCCGGAGCGCCGCTTGAGCCGATTGTACAATTGGATGAACTGGAAAACGCAACTGCATTGCTGGCGTTAGCCGGCGCTGCTATCGAGGCTTACAATGTAACGGTCAATGCCGCAAATGCTGTGATTGAAGAGCGTAAGCGCGCGGCCGCCGCCGGCGACTTGGAAGTGACAACAGCAGAACTCGCTCGACTTGAGGCAGTCAAGTTGCGTCACGCTCCGGCCAACGTGCCGATCTGCGAAACTTACATACGACTCCAAAATGAGAAATCGGCAATTGAAGCAACAAAGGCGGCGGTTCGGGGCCAACTCGAGGAACATACCAGAGTGGTCATGCCTGCCTACGAGGCGCGCATAAACGAGCTACTTGACCTTTTCAATGCGGGTTTCGGAATTGCTCGGACACAACACGGCTACGAGCTATAGCTGAATCTTGGTGACGGTATGGGTCAGGCGGCGGCTTGCGGTTGTTGCCTGACGGCTTCGATCCCGTCGATGAACTTTACACCGACGA
>Ga0307378_10013562_pt1 | contig 10304 bp, 15 predicted proteins | sample UN1MG_FD_202238 | JGI IMG/M metagenome (GOLD analysis project Ga0307378, IMG submission 202238) | Soil microbial communities from Risofladan, Vaasa, Finland - UN-1 | ecosystem: Environmental > Terrestrial > Soil > Coastal area > Acid sulfate soil | place: Finland: Risofladan, Vaasa | collected...
GCCTCTGTAACTGGACCAAACAAATTTAGTTTCATTTCTTCTTGATAACCCCAAGTTCTTTTAGTAGATCCATTGTCTCTCGTAGCTCGGATGCATTAATAGATAGGCTCTTATCACCTATTCCTTCTTCTAATAAGTCGTGTTTTGTAGCATAACCTACAAAATCTACATAGGGTGGATCATAAAGCGCTAATATATGATAATCATCAAACCTAATAGTGGTTTTTCTCACTATTAGTTTCGCTTTGCTTCCAAAGTTGTACTTCTCTTTTACTGGGGCTCCATGAACCTTAATATTGCTGTCCTTATATGCTAGGCTTGGTGCCCATTTACCAATTGGAAAATTTGCTTCTTTATCTCCAAGTATTGTAGCGAATGCAATTTCTGATACCCTCTGAGCTACAGCCCAGGTGCTAACTGTAAGTTTTCCCTTATCCTCTTTTATTTTGTTAGCATGTTTTTCCGCGTGGAGGACCCATTTTGGATCTACCCTTACAGAGACTACTCGGAATGGATAGGGAAACAGTGTTTTCATAAAATTGACATAAAAAAACCCTAGAGTTCTCTCTAGGGTTAATTAATTTTCTAGCTCTATTTCTTTAAAATCGTGTGATACTTTATTGAGCCATCTCTTAAGATTGGTTAATGGTTGCTCTTTAAATTTCTTTACTATTGGGGGACCTTCTTTAATCACTCCGTTCTCGCATCTTACAAGAACTGTCATAAATCTACACTTAATATAGTGCCAGGTAGAAACCATTAGCCTTCTGTCCCATCTAAAACACCATATTTTTCTACATCTGAGAGGACCATTTTGATTACCTTAATCAATAGTTCTTTTGGGGTTAGTCCCTCGTCCTCTGCCCAACTCTCCTCAATAGAAATATCTACTGGGTTTTCTGTCCAGCTAACTTCATCTGCTCCTGTGTGGTATATTTCATGAACTCCAACCATAAAAATATCAGGAAGCCCCTTTATACCTGGGCACTTCGTCTTAACTGCTTGATAATGCCAACTCATTGCTCCTCTTTAAGTAGTATTCCTACTACTATACATAATACAAATGAACCAAGAGATGCTAACCCAAATATGGCCTCACGAGAAAGAATACCATTATCTGGTGTATTCCCATGAGTGCTAGATGCCCAGTAGAGTAGAATCATATTGATAAGAAGAAGATACATTAATAGTGTAAAAATGCCGTTTTTTAGGCTTTGGTCTTCCATGTTGTTCACTTTATTCCAGAAAACTCCATTGATTTACCACTATAAATAATTTCATTTGGTACTGGATTACCAACCAAAAAATTTCGGATGATATTTACTGAAAGACCCGCTACAATAAAGTTCTGATAGATTACCGAGCGCTGTGTGCAAGGTAAAGGCGCTGCATCTTTATCTTCAAACAAAGTTTCTTCGTAAAGAGCGCAGCTATCAGAACTCATTGGCTTTACTACTAGAATTTGGATAGTTTCTCCACCTATCCTGTGATCGAGTAGTAATTTAATGCGCATTTTCATTCTGCAAGCAGAAAAAATTGCTTTTCTTCCATCCATTGAGTCCAAACCGGCAATTACTACACCCCTTAATTCTTGCCCATCCCACTTCTCATTGTGGGTGATTAGATCTATATCACCTACCCGTCCTACTATATCCTTACAGGCTTCTACTTTTGGCTTCTCGACATCGCTAAGCCCGTAGAGTTGTCCAGCTTGGTTCTTTACCTCTACTATATCATAATCCCAGATATGTATTTCACTAAAGCCTAGCTTTGCTAAGCACATAGCATCGAATGAACCCGTAGCTCCAACCCCAATAATATGTACCTCTTCTCTATACTTTAATGGATCGAAGAGGTCAATTTGACGGGCGAAAACATCGCCCTGTTGGAACTTATCCCGGTAACCTGCCATTCTGTTAGCTCTTCGTTGCGACTGGCTGGTAAGTAGTAGAAGGGGATGGGTTCTTGGGTAGCATAATCTGTGGTTTATTGGGAATTAACTGTCCCGCTCCGGTTGTTTGCGGTCCTACCCGGACATTTTCCCGAATTGCGCTTACCCAATCCTTCCCACCATAAGTGGGATGTCCAATCTTATAAGGAATGATATTAGCTACTCTAACAGGCTTGTAGAGATCCATTCGGCAGTAAATCTCTTGCTTCCTATTTACAATAAGAGATAGCCACCAGTCTGCTCCATGCACTCCGAATTGTCCGAAGGCATTAAACTGCGCCATATCTCTTGCTGATGGATTAGTTGGCATACCAACATGTGAATGCCACCAGCAGCGGATTTTACCAGTGTCAATGCCTTCTGCATCCACCTGCTGCATAACCTTTGCGATACCCTCATCATCTAATTCTGTATGAGCAGCACCGCCCAGTTGTTCTAATAGATAAATCTTTGTAAGAATTAGTCCTTGTTCTGTTTGTTCAACTATACCAAGCCCGCTTACTTCGATAGGGCATACTCTTACAATTGTAAAAATGTCACCATATACGTCGCCAGTGATGTATAAGGATCGAGGGCACCCATCGAACTCATCATCTAGCCTGTCTAATGGCTTTGGAACAAGTGGAGAAGTCATCATACTAGGCGTGAGAAATCCGCGGTCTGTTGGATCATCATCTGCGCACCAAGGACTATGCCAATCATGGAAACCGTGTTCCGATCTTGGAGCAATAGGTTTCCGGGCTGCTGGATTATTCTTAAATGCATTTGCTACTTTTTCTTTAATCTGCTTTTGTAATTGGTCCGGAAGGCTTTTGATTGGAGAATCTTTCTGGCTCATTACTTGTCCCTCTGCTTCTCCTAGTGCCAATTCGGATTCTGAAATTGTTTCTACAAGTTCTTCGAGATACACATCACTAATACCCATATTTTCTTCACACTTAGGACAGATATCGTTTCCACTTTCCCACCACTTGGGACTCATGAAGCTCTTACACATTGAACATCTTGGTTGGGCAAGTCCCGTTGTCCAGTGCCTATCTCGGACCACGCTATTCTCCTTCTTGTGAAAAAAACCTGTTAATTGCCTTATAAACTGTTTCAAGAATGTTATCAACATAAACATTTCTTCCAAGTTCTGCTTCTAAATCTGAAGCTACGAAGAACTTTAGGAGTCCAATATTCTCTTTTATAAAAGCATCAACTGGCCACTTCTTGATTGTTGGCTTTTCTAAAAGCCACTCTTCTCCATCTGGCTTAAGACAATACAGCTGGCCATTTATACTAAGAAGCGCTGCTACAGTCTTTTTATCATCACCAAAGCCGCGTTGTAAATCTAGTATTAGCTTCTCGCCTCTTCCTGGTGTCTTCAGTTCTACGATATCGTACATAATTCTTGTCCTCTCCTATTTTAATAGGTTCTTTCATTTTAAGTGAAAAGATAGAACGGCCCCTTTTCTTAAAATACTCCGTATGAGCGCATTCTTTAAACTGATTCCATATATCGCAACTACAGAGAACAACATTTCCCCAAATACTTACTTCTGCCAGCTCTGGGGAATCGTCATTGGAATAGAACTCTATTCCAAATACGCTAGTCCCCAACAAGTTCGAGCCAATGGATTGCATCACAGACAATCCATTGATCTCCATCTTTTGTTTCATATTTTAGAACCCCGAAGTTGTCGAACGGGATATCTTTTAATTGATGTTGCTTCACTGAGATACCATTACTTCTACTAACTACTATTGGTGGAGTTAGCTCAAGCCGTATCCAGTCTCTAGGATTTCTTGCTGCTTCAGGAACAAAAACCTTTAATGGAACAATCGCAAATTTTTCCCCTGTCTTATTCATATAAATAAAAACAGGGTCCCGTAATAGTTTCTTCGAACGCTGTAGCAGAACTATTACGTGTTCTTTGCTAATACGAATTCCAGTATTCATAGTACTGGACTTTGCTTCATATATGCGGTCATTGTTCCTAAAATCAGCGTCTGAGAACTTAGCACCAGATGCGCAAGTAGGAGTTAGATGCGTGGTTTCCTTAATCCAGCGCTCTAGCTTCTCGCCTGGTTTCACTCCCCACCGCCAAGAGCTTCAATTAGATCATCGTTCATCTTTTCGATTTCCTGTTCATCTTGCTCTGGCTTTGGTTCGATTGGGGCGATTTCTGCTGCCTCGAACCCTTCTTCTTTTAGAGTATTCTTACTCTCCTCTGCCTTTTTAGTTAATTCCTTGGCCTTCTCGGTCTTAGGGGACTTTCTTGTGCCCTTTTTGTATAGGTTATCCCAATGGAAACCGGCACAGCCTACTTGTATCTTCTCACCTTCGGCTTCGATTTCCCATGTCATTCTGACACCATCATCTAAGATATCAGCTACCGTAGCTTCTCTGGTGTATTCCCCATTCTGAATACATTTACACTTTCCACTACGGAACATACATGTACTCGGACACTCAGCTACCATCACGTCACCAATCTTAAAACTTGGCTTGCTTATTGGTGGGAAATGCTTTACCCATTCTGCGGCCCTTAGTTTAATATTATCCTTAATAGGAAACAAAGAAGCCTTTCCTGCTGCTTCTTTGAAATGTGGGAATGCAATCCTGCCCCAGCTGTCGCTACTAGTCCAGTTCCGTAGAAATTCTGTACATAGTAAAAGAACATCGAACCATCTACGCTTACCTGCTGCTACAGAAAGCTCATAGGAAATATTGCCAAGACATGGGGTACCATCTCTAACATGTGGAGCATCCCACGTAGAACCATCGAACTTTAACCTTTTTGTAAGATTCTTGAACTTTGGGGAGGAACCAATAGTGCAGGAAATCTCGAACATTCCTAATGGGAAGGGTTCAAATACCCTTTTCTCCTTTGCAACATCCTCGATTAACCAAATCTCGCGGGTTGTTGCTACCATCTTGTCGCCAGTAAATGTAAGGCTTTCTATATCTGGAAGGCTGTCAATAATCCGATCATACTCTTTGTTTCCCAGCTCATCAGAGTCCAAAGAACCTTGTTCTAAACTCAGTTGCCGTTCTTTCTCTTCTTTCTTTGACCATACTGCGGCAATTTCTTCTGCTATCCTGGAAATTTCTTCGTGAAGACGAGCTATTTCTTCTGTAAGCGCGCCAATGCGAGTTACTTTAGAAACATTATAAGAAGTAATAAATGACTTTCTTGACTTTTCTAATGTTTCCTTGCGGGTTTTGAGGTATGTATCTGTAATTTTCTCTTGTTCAATTTTCTCGTCCTTTGTGATAATGCTCTCTGTAAGCGCTCTTGAGAGAACATGTCTTGCAACTGTTATAGGATACCAACCAGAATCAGCACCGCCTGGTATCTCGCAAATTGGGAAAGAGAAGTAAATGGTGTTCCCACAGGAGTAACCAACGATGATGCCTTGGTCATCACGAATTTCTTTTGCTTTTCCCAGTATGTTAGCTCGGTAAAACCTTTCTTTTATACTGGCTGGAACTTTTGTTATAAAGTCCCCGAATTGTAGCGATTCTACTTTTGATAGCTTGTTTTCATTGATTGTGCCACCTGGCACTTCTCCGAAAACAACAATTAGATTACTACCATTCGATCTAACTGTCTCAGATGCCTCATTAAGAGAGTGTACTGTATATACACTCTTAAATCCGCATACATCGGCTATCTCTCTTGCTAATCCAAAGAGCACCATAATAGCAATAGGATGATTAGTATTAGGTCTTTTAACCTTGGAATAATCATCAATTGGCTCTGGTGGTAGAGCACCCAATATTTCCTCTACCTTGCCAAGTTCTGATCTCGGGACCCATGCACCAGCCCCGTCCTGTATGTGAGTTATACCTTCAAGCTTTTTAGATTTCTTTACCTTAACCCAATAAGGGGTCATAACCTCTCCTTAAACGGATTATTGGTCGCTGAAGATGAGGTGGCAACGGGAAACCCGCTCATCTATGATGACATTCCCATAAGGGTTAGCCACTACTCATCTTCCACGGACTGGGACTAGGTACTAGTTCCCAGTAATGCGCTGAACCATCATTAGGTTCTCGTTTCCCTGAAGAACATAGTCTAGGGAAACGCGCTTGGTGTTTACGATGGGCTGGAGCCCAGTCGTAGGAGTACCCTGAAGTGCGCATACCTCACGAATACTCTTTCCGGCAACGTTTGTGAGATCGATAGCAGAGCCACCGACTACCGCGAAACGGACTACTGGAGTCCGCTCCGGGTCCACATTGTAATCGCCAACATCAGGCATTTTCTGCCCTCCGCTCGATTGGTACGGAACCATTTCCCCTAGAAAGTGCCGTACCTCACTATCTAGGGACGATTAAAGTATTTTTTTTGAAGGAATTTTATATTAAGAGCGTTAGCTCTCATCTAGCTCGTGTTCGGTAATCGTGAAATATGTATCATAATCCTCGTTAGCATAAAGTGAAACGGGAGACACAGTGTCTTCTGTCCATTTAAGGGGTTTCCTGACCCCTTTTTGGGCAACGGATTTTAGGGTCTCGATTGATGTGGAGATAAGAATAATAACTGATGCATCGTATTCTATATCTCGTGTTAATACAAAAACTCGCATCTTATTTCCCCTATGAATAATCGTCTAGTTTTGTTCGGACTGCTCCTCCTTTGCTAATTAAATCTCGTTTCTTATCTAGGAAACTGTGAATAATATGTATAGCCTTACAAAATTCAATTACTTCATTGATGCTAAATATATCTGTAGCACCATATCTTTCCTTTGAGTGATCTGTAAGTGAAACAGAATAATCACTATCCTCATCTGGTTCAGGATTAAAGTATATATATGCCCATCTTTTGTTCTTGGCAAAGAATAAACTTACATCATCATCAGAAGGCTCATTAGTGACAGAGTCTGTATCGAAAATTCTGCACTCGAATGCGAAATCCGGGATTTCTTGCATTTTAGTTACCTTTATTCCATATTTCATGAATCTGTTCTAAAGTTCTAACCATTTTTTCAAGCTTGTTCCGATCTCGCAAAAAAAATTCCCACCATATGGCACACTCAATATCACAGCATGATAATCCTACACAGGCACATGCTATAGGGTTCCTAGGTCTCGAAAAGTATCTGGCGATAGCACGAGATAATAATTCAAGTTTAATATCAGGTTTTTCCATTACCATTCTCTTATACTAAATTCTGGTTCTATTACTTTAACCAGGTTCTCTACATACCTAACTCCAAGGGTATTCTCTGCAATTGTCCATTTAAGGAGCTTTTCTAATCTTCTATGGTACATTGCGAGTCCCTTTGATACATCTCTCTTTTGGCCATTAGCCTTAGCAGAATCTATTGGGATACCCAGATGATTGAGCATTACAGGACCAGCCTGAGCTGAAACCTGTTCTTTTGCTAGTTTATCTAGCCTAATCCAACCAAGAGGACCAATAAAGGTCTCTTCTGGCAACTTTTGCCCCATTAACCAGAGCTGGTCTTTATCACCCCAGCCCTCACTAACTAATTTCTTGAAATCAAGCTCTTTTGGAACATCCCAAGCATCAAGCTCAAATGTAGTATTCTCTGCTATTGCTTTCTTAGCAAGCATCATCTCGTAGAGAAGAGACATTGCTCTACGCTTAACTACAGAGATGGGGGAAATACATATATCGATTTTGGGACGAATGTCTGGGTGTTTAGGGTCTTGATAAGATGGCATATCGTGGTCTGGGATAACCCAAGCAATACCCTTGTTTCCGTGTCTCCCAGATATCTTATCTCCAGTCTTGACCCCTACTTGGGATTCAAATACAAACTTGTATCTCCAAGCAGCACACCCAAACTTTGTAGTGGGGGTTGCTTGAACCTCCATTAATTGGGCATCATAATAAATCTTTTCTGCTTGAACTGTTTCTACTCTATCCAAAGTTCTCGCAATTGGAGCCCTTGGTGGTATAAAATCGCCAATTTTTACTAAAATAGTAAGTGGTTGATGCCCTATCCAAGTCTGCACAATAGTCCTACGCGCTGTTAAGGCTACAGCTGCAGACTGTGATACTGCTATAGCATCTTCGAATGTAGTAGTTCCAAGATCCATTAAAGCAGTCATTAAATTTTTACCAGAAAGCTCATTTTGCTTATTCTGTACAAGGAACTTTTCTGGAACTACTTGTTCTAAATGTCGTTCTATAGCAGTTCGCAGAAGAAAGGAGCGTCGTGGCAGTAGACGGAGAGCAATCCCATTCCTGTTTAAAGAACCACATAATGAATGCTCTTTATCCTCTACTGTTCTAAATACCCTATTGATTTTGCTGCTCTGGGATGTAGAGCTAGGGTCAAGACGACCCCAGAATGATTTATCGAACTCCCTCCAAGACGGGTCAATTGGATTCCCCCGCCCACGGGACAATCGCACCATTTGCCCTTGTCCTACTCTTTCCAGAGAAGAGAAGGATGAATCTATGAACAGATTGCTAGCTGCAACCATAGACATAAAATTATGCATCACAGCATCCCCGTTAGGGGATGGTCCATCTCTCTCTATAAAGTCAGCCATTGACATTTCTAATGATCGCTGTAAGAAACTCCGGATTATTTCGCCTTTTCCTCGATATCCTATCTCCGTGATCTCGGTAAGAACTGCCCTTTCAAGCCCATCCTTGAAGATAAAGGGATCCTTAACTCCTGGCAGTCTTAACTCGATAACAAAAGGTGGAAATCTATTACTATTGTCATGTGTCATTCCTAGAATTACTAGGAATTCCTCATCCTGCCCTTTTTCAGCTGTAATTAGTTTAGTTCTGTACCCAAATGGACATAAAAGCTCCAACTGGTTCTTAGGAAGCACTTACTACCTCCTCTTTTAGAGACTTTAAAGTCTCAACAATAATCTTACCCAATCCATCTGGGTCTAGTTTCTTGTTATGGAAAAGATTGATAGCTAGTGCTGCTGCTGCTGCTGGATTCTCTGCATACTGCGTAGTGGCAGCGAACAAGGGATACTCAGCCCTTGCTACAGCAGCTAATCCACGACCTCTACCTTGCTCCTGTCTCTCATAAAGCATCGCAATTATGGGTCGAATTACGCTTGGATTTAATTTAAGCATATCAACCAATTTTGCAGTTGCTTCTTCTACTGTTAGTATTTGGGAACTACGTATGTGAAGTATATCTAGAGCGTCTACATAGCTATATGTATGGTCCTTATCTTTTGCTTGCTTAGCATCAAGTAGTAACTGTTCTATTCTCTCTGCTATTAATCCAGCAGACTTCTTGAGACGAGGGTTGTTATTACAAATTGCTCTCAAGGCTATTGCAGCTGCTCCAACTGGACCAAGCCCTACTTTCATTTGAAGCATTGCATTATTCACCTCAAGAATGGTCTCCTTCCATTTCTCAAGGGAAAGACCCTGTGCTGTATTTACACATTCTTCCTTAAGTTCTTTACTGGTGATACGTTCCATCTCCTCAATGTAAGGACTTGATTCTATAATGTCTCTTGGGCTAACGGAGAAACCAGTTGGTGCTGCTCTCTCTCGAAGTGTTGTTTCTACGTTATCCCACTCGACTCGTTCCCCGTCCACCTTCCAGGGAACAGGCCAAGTCGCATTATTTCTCATAAAACTCCCGATATGATGCTTTGTTTCCTCTTCACATTCTCCTCTTGGAATAGCGAGAACCCATACAGTATCGCCATCGGAATCTAAACCTAGCTGTTTGAAGGCTAATGGATGTAGGCGGATTACGTCTGCATCACTCTGCTTACATCTCAAAACCTCGATCCCTCCATCCCAAATTGTTGGGTCTCGCCCAATAATAACCAAGCTACCTTTACTAAGATGTAGCTTGCTCATGATAAGGGGAGGCAATTCACAGATGAAGGGACTACCACCAGCCCTAGCAAGAGCAACAGCTCTACCGGAATGCCGCATTCTACAACACATTAGATGCTTTGCAATATATCCACCGCGCCCAAACAACTGTCGAATTGCCGTTGTTTGGTAGCTTGTTAATGAATTAACAAGCTGCTTTTCTGTTGTATTGGTGCTTGGGTCCTTAAAGTTCTCAATAGCTACAAGAAGCATCTGAGCAGCAACTTGCATAACATGCAGTACCAGAATGTTACCCTCACGGATGTAAGTAACAGGTGGAAAGAAAACCCGATCTATTTTTCTGTTTACATAATCTGGTATGCTTATCGGTAGATCAATCCAAGAACCATCAATGGCGAATTTTGGGTCTAGAGGCGTTCCATCTAGTCCAGATAAATCATTTAAAACTAATACTGAGTTTGTAACCAGGGAACCATTGAGATACCGAATTGGAATCATTAGGAATCTCCCCTATCTACTTAACGTTGATTATATCAGTAATCTACTGAATGGCTGAC
>Ga0307378_10013563_pt1 | contig 10302 bp, 9 predicted proteins | sample UN1MG_FD_202238 | JGI IMG/M metagenome (GOLD analysis project Ga0307378, IMG submission 202238) | Soil microbial communities from Risofladan, Vaasa, Finland - UN-1 | ecosystem: Environmental > Terrestrial > Soil > Coastal area > Acid sulfate soil | place: Finland: Risofladan, Vaasa | collected...
TCGTGCCGTAGAAGGGGACGAATGCGAAATACTTCTCCCCGTCCACCCGGCCCCACCACAGGATGGGGAAGATCCTGGAGTCGACCTCGTCTTGACCACCGGCAGTATTCCGATGTCGATAGTACAGGGGCAGTATCCATGTTTTCGTGCCTAATACGCTGTCGCGGTGGAGGTAGATGGGGTACAGGGCGTTGGTCGTGTTGCGGACGCGGTCCGGCTCCTTGTCGGTATAGAAAGCGACGAACGGCCAGGCCCCTGATTCCTTGCCCGCGGGGCTTTCGCGAGAACCGCCGATCGGCCAGACGATATCGGTCTGCTTCGTGCTGCCGATGTTCTCATGATAATAGAACGGCCAGGCGTCGACCCGTTCGGGATACGACTTGCAGGCGCCGGCGAATAGAAGCGCTCCCAACGCAGCGGCAAGGGCGGAAGCCCGTTGCTTCGGGGGCGATTGGATACTCGTGTAAGGCATTCTAACCAGGATAACGGCGAGTTCGGGCCGAACAGCGCTTCCGATCCGATGGAAGCCGCTACGTCAATGGCCGCTTGAGCGGCATTCCGGCTGGCAGGCGTCAGCCGGCGTCTCGGCGTCAGCCGGCGTCTCGGCGTCAGCCGGCATCTCGGCGTCAGCGATCTTGAAAACGCAGAACTCCCCGCACATTGAGCAGACGTCGCTGTTGTGAGGTTTCCCCTCCTCCCGGTATCTGCGAGCCGTCAGAGGATCGATGCACCGGGAGAGCTGGCCGTCCCAGTCGCGGTTCTTCCTCAAGACGGAGAACTGCTTGTCGCGTTCGCGTGCGCCGTGCACGCCCTTGGCGATGTCGGCCGCATGAGCGGCGATGCGTGCGGCGATCACGCCCTGGTGTACGTGCTCCTCGGCGGGAAGGCTGAGGTGCTCCGCCGGGGTCACGTAGCAGAGGAAATCGGCCCCCGCGGCCGCCGCGATTGCGCCCCCGATGGCCGAGGTGATGTGGTCGTAGCCGGGAGCGATGTCAGTCACCAGCGGCCCGAGCACGTAGAATGGTGCACCCTTGCACAGCTCCTTCTGGAGCTTCACCTGCGCCACAATCTGGTCGATGGGCACGTGGCCGGGGCCTTCAATGATCACCTGCACGCCTTCCTGGCGGGCGCGCTCGGCAAGCTCGCCGAGCACCATCAGCTCATGGACCTGCGGGCCGTCCATCGCGTCGGCGAGGCAGCCGGGCCGGAGGCCGTCGCCCAGGCTCAGCACGCAGTCGTATTCCTTGGCGATTGCCAGCACCTCGTCGAAGTTCTCGTAGAGGGGGTTCTCCCTGCCGTTGGCTCGCATCCATGCCGCGATGAACTCGCCGCCGCGGCTGACGATGCCGGTAACGCGGCTGCAGGCTGCGAGCGTCTGCACCACGGCCCGCGTCACCCCGCAGTGGATCGTCATGAAGTCGACGCCCGCGATAGCGTGGTCTTCGATGGCCTTCAGCATCGACGTGGGCGTCATGCCGCGGATGGAGCCGGTGTCGCGTGCGGCCTGGACCGCCGCATCATAGATGGGCACCGTGCCCAGGGGCAGGGCGGTTTCGGCGAGCAGCACGCGGCGGATTTCACGCAGGTCGCCCCCCGTGCTGAGGTCCATCACGGCATCGGCGCCGGCGCTTTCCGCTGCCTTCAGCTTGCGGATCTCCCGGTCGAGATCGGCGTAGTCCATCGATGTGCCGATGTTGGCGTTCACCTTGGTTCGCAGGCCGAGGCCGATCCCCGACGGTTTGCCGTGGGGCCGCGCTGGATTGTGGGCGATCACCAGCTTGCCGTCGGCGATGCGCGTTCGGATTTCCTCTGCACTGGTGTGCTCCTGCCGGGCCACGTCCTGCATGGCCGCCGTTATCTTGCCCTGGCGGGCAAGCGTGAGTTGTGTGTCCGACACTGAAAATGGTCCTTTACTACGGAATCTGGATGTCGTGCCCGACCTGCTTCTTGATCCGCTCCTGGATCCTCTTGAGCATCTCCGGGTCCTGCTTTGCCTTCTCGATGAGGTCCTGGATCCTGTCGTTCTTGTCGAGCAGACGCTTGACGTCGTCATCGTCAGGCGAGATTCGCTTGAGTCCGCCGCCGGACTTGCCGTCTCCCCTGGGAGCGGACGGAGCCACGGGGCTTCTGCTGCCGCCGCGCTGCCTGGGCGCCACGGGCGTGGCCTTGCGCGGAGCGGCCTGCTTCGGAGCGGCAGTCGGTGGAGCGGGCGCCGCCGCCGGCGCTCCGGCATCGGCACCGCCGGCATCTCCGCCCTCGATCGGCTGGTCCTCGATCGGCTCCATCACGATGAACTTGAATCCGTCCTTCGAGCGAACGGGCAGCGTCGTCGTCTTGTCCTTGTCCTTGGCAAGCACCACCTTCTCGATGGTATCGCGGGGCACCATTTCCTCGCCCTTCTCGGTGAGGATCACGGCGGCTTTCTGTGCCATGAGGATCACGGTGCCGTTGAGCTCGGTGCCATCGCGCAGGTAGATCGTGTCGGAGTCGAGGAACACCCTCACGGTGGATTCCTCCTGTTCGGGAGCGTCGCCTTCGCCGGGAAGGCCCATGGGCCCTTCGTTTCCCGGCCCGCCGGGCATGGGAGGAAGGCCAGCGGGCGCCATTGGGGGGATAAACTCGCCCGCCGCGCACCACGTGCACCACGTGCACAAGCATGCGATCAAAGCCCACGCGGCGATCACGGTTGTTTTCATCTTCGCCTTTCCTTTGCCGGCGCCGGCACGCGCCGTTTCTCTTCAGGCTGCCGGGCCGCCCGATAGAGCTGGTCCACTTCGGTACTCGTGAGCCGGCGGAATCGCCCGGCCTTCAGGTGCTGATCGCTGATGCCGTCAATTGCGGTGCGTCTCAACTCCTGCACGGGATGATCGAGCTTGGCAAACATCCGCCGGATCTGGCGGTTCATTCCCCGCTTCAACACGACGGAGAGCGCGGTGGTCTTCGAGCTGGCAAACACGACATTGACCTTGACGGCCCGAGCTCGGCCCTCGGCCAGGAAGACGCCCCGCCGCAATGCGTCCATGTCCTCGGAATCCAGCCGCCCTTCCACTTTCACCCAGTACGTTTTCGGCACCTGGTGCCGCGGATGCGTGAGGAGGTTGATCAGCTCCCCGTCGTTGGTCAGGATGATGAGGCCTTCGGTGTCGCGGTCGAGCCTCCCGGCCATCCGGAGGTTTCGGCCGGCGCCCTTCATCAGGTCGATCACGCGGCGGCCGGCATCTTCCTGGGCGAGCGTCGAAACGAAATGCTTCGGCTTGTTCAGCAGGAAGTAGTCTTTCCTCGCGACCCGAACAGGCTTGCCGTCGAACAGGATCTTGTGCTGTGCGGGATCGACCTGGATCCCCATCTCGATGACGATCCGGCCGTCGATGGTCACGTGGCCTTCGGCGATGAGCCGTTCGCACTGGCGGCGCGAGCCGATGCCGGCGTCCGCCAGGATTTTCTGCAAACGCTCCTTGTTGTTCGGCTCGGGCACGGGTCGTCTCCTCCAGTAAAGACGTTTCACCTGGTCTATCTTAATATCGGATGTTTCGACTGTCAAGCCTCTTGCCTTGGTTCTCGCTGTATTTAATTGTAAGCGCAGTTTAGACGGAACGGGCCATGAAATCAACGATAATCGGGAGGTGTGAGTTCGGAAGTCGGAAATCAGGAGTCGGAATTCTGGCTTTCCCGACGCCGCGTGAGAAGCGCAACGGTCCCGCCGCCGAGGGCAATGATTCCGCCGATCCACGCCCAGATGGCGAACGGCCGGAGCGCCACGGTGATGACCGGCCCGAGCTGCGGATGCATCGTGAGGCCGGCGCAGAGGTCGTGCGTCAACGTGCTGCGGATGGCGGCCCGCGATTGCGGCCGATCGCTTCCGGCGTAGACCACCACCTCCGGCCGTAGCGTGGCGATCTTCTCGAACACGCGGCGGTCAGTGCGGTAGACGTCGAGCTGGGCACCGATGAGGTTGACCACGTCCGGTCCGGCGTTGCGCGTCATACCGGTAAACTCCAGCACCGTCCCATCGTTCAGTGTAAGCGGATGCGATTGCGACACCTCCATTTCCTCGGCGGGGCCGTACGCGATGTCGTCTCCATCGATCCTCGTCGTCTGTGCAATCGAAAATCGGGCGGTCTTCCGCTTGAAGTCAACCGCCTCGAGCTGCAGCACGGCAGCATCCGTGTGAACGACTTCGCCAACGGCCGGCGAGAACGGCTCGCGGAAGCCCTTCTGGTCGTTGCTCAGCACGAATTCAGCCGTGAAGAGGTGATTCATGCCCCTGAACTGCACCATGTAGTTGCCAGCGAAGATGTGCATGTCGCTCTTCGCGGGCTGTGCCTCCCGCGTGCCAAGCGCGCCGATTCCCACGGCACCGATCACAAGAATGGCGAACCCCAGGTGAGCTGCGCGGCCGGCGGCTAACCGGATTCGGCCCGTGGATCGGTCCGCGACGACATGCCAGATGTCCGACGCCACACTCGCCGCCAGTGCCGCGCCCATCGAGAAGGCGAGCACGGCGGGCCACGGTGTCTTGCGGATGAACATGATCGCTGCCAGCAGCAGGAATGCCACAATCGCGGCCGTCAGCCCGCGAACCGAATGATTCGCTTCACGCCCAACATTCGGGCACACCACCATGCACGCCGGCACTGCGAGCGCGGCGATCAGGGGAAGCTTACCGAGGGATTGCAGCAGCGTGTTCTCAGTCGGGAAGCGCATCAGGAGGGAGACGACGCCGAGCACGACGGTGGCCGTCAGCAGGATTGCGATGGTTTGCCGGAAGGCCTCGCGTCGCCGGTGCAGCACAATGGTGTAGGGGCGGGTCCCCGCGCCCGCCCGGATCGCGTGCAGCAACGCCGTGCCGCTCAGCCACGCGAGAATCGAAACGTCCCCAACGGCAGGCCACATCGCGGAGCCGGAAACATCCAGATACGCCGCTCGCAGCTTCAGCAGGATGCCCGCCGTAAGAAACAGCCACGACAGCAACGACAATCGGCGGAGCTTGCCGAGCCACCACCAGTCAGGCCGCTGCCGGACGACTGCCGCCAGCAGCAGGCCAAGGGTGATTGTGTAGCACACGAGGGCGAGGCAGAACACCGGCCGGTGCAGGAAACCACACGGATCCCGGAGGAGCGCATCGAAGCCAATCAAGTGGTGAACCCCCGTTTCTTCGTGTTCCTGAGGGGCGGACGGCGTCCGCCCGGTTTCTGGCATTCGATCCGGACCGGGCACACGCCGTGTGCCCCTACATGCGCCCACATGTAGGGGCGGACGGCGTCCGCCCGGTTTCTGGCATTCGATCCGGGCCGGGCACACGCCGTGTGCCCCTACTCGTCATCCCACCATCTCCTTCAACGCGTCTCGCATCTGGGCCGGCGTGGCGGTCCCGGTGGTGCCGAGCTGGCGGATGGTGACGGACGCGGCGAGATTGCCCATTTCGGCGGCTTCGATGGCGCCCGCGCCGGCAGTGAACGCACACACGACGCCCGCCGTCACCGTGTCGCCCGCACCGGTGGTGTCGATCGGGCTGCGAACGGGCAATGCCGGCGCGACGGACGCGGCGGCTGCACCGCCCCTGGAAGGTTCCGCCACGACGATTCCCTTCGCGCCGACGGTGAGGAAGACGGGGCGGCGGTTGGCGGCCGCAAGCTCACACGCCATCTGTTGCGCGGCGTCGACCGATTCCCTGGTTCCGGTGCGGCCGAGCGCGCGCGCCGCTTCCTTGAAGTTGGGCTTGATCGTGATCTCGCGGAACAGCCCGACGCGGTTGCGGCTGTCGGCGAAGATGATCAGGTTTGGATGCCCCGCGGCGATATTGCACAATTCCTCGCGAACAGCATCCGTGATCACGCCGCAGTTGGGCTGCTCCACCTGATCCAGCACAATGATCGCGTCCACCTCATCGGCGAGCTGCCGCAGCGAGCTGATGATCGCGGCCTCCGCGTCGGCCGCCACGGGCGTGCGGTTCTTCACGTCGATCCTGTTGATCTCCTCCTCCGAACCCTTGGCGCGGCGGATCATCGGCTTGCCGTACGTGGGGGTGAAGCGGTCGGCCCGCAGCAGCACGTGATCGAAGCGGACACCGATGGATTTCAGCTCGCGGCTGAGCTCGTAGCCGTTGCCGTCGTCGCCGAGGATGGTGACGGCATAGATGGTGCCGGTGCCGAGTGCGGCGACCTTGGTGGTGACCGATCCGGCCGCGCCGGGGCTGGGCCGCATCTCGACGACCTGGTGGGCGTCGAGGCCGGTCTCAATCGACTTCTCCACAAGCTCCGGGTCGATCACCATGTACTGGTCGAGGAAGAAGTCGCCGGCGATGGCGATCTTCTTCGATGGGAGAGCGGCGAGGCATTCGTCGAGTCGGCGCAGATCCATGTTTGGTTTCCTGATTCCTGCGGCAGCGGCAAATGTCGATACATCATACTTTACCCGAAAAGAGGCCAAAAATCAAAGGCGTTGCAGGAGGATTGGGATCCTGGCTGCGCCGTCCTGCTCGGACGCCGGATTGGTTGAGCGGTTAAAGCGAGAAAAACTGTTGACACACCGCCCACCGGTGCGATAATATAGCATACGCAAAGATTTGGCCAGAATCCGGTCAAGGGGCTTGTGTCGCATGGCGCAGTGCTCCCTGCTTCTGGAGCAGCGCCTACGGATAGGTATGCCTTTCGGTGACGCTGTTTGAGGCTAAGAAACTATCTCAAAAGGCGATCCCGACGTAGGGGCGGACGGCGTCCGCCCTGGGGCACACGCCGTGTGCCTCTACATGGTCCCATCGGGGGCGGACGGCGTCCGCCCTGGGGCACACGCCGTGTGCCCCTACATGGTCCCATCGGGGGCGGACGGCGTCCGCCCTGGGGCACACGCCGTGTGCCCCTACATGGTCACATCGGATGTTTTGAGATAGTTTCTACAGGGGATTTTCTGATGAAACACAAGGCGCTGATGTGGTCCTTCTCGCTTATTGCCCTCACCTTCGTGCTCGTCCGGGACGCGTGCGCCTACATCGACCCCGGCACGGGCAGCTATATCTTCCAGATCCTCATCGCGAGCGTGCTGGGTGGTCTTTTCGCCCTCAAGATTTTCTGGAAGAATATCAAGGCCGCCCTCACCAGGAAATCGTCCACCGGCGAAGGGCAGGAAGATGATAAACAGCAGCAGTAGCTCCGTTCCCGGCTCCTTCCGGGATCCGAGCGGCTTCCTGTTCTTGCGCGACGGGATACTCTACCGGCAGATAAACCAGCTATGTAAGGACGATTACGACCGGCTGATGACCTCCGGCCTGTATGAGCGGCTGGTCGATCGCGGCCTGCTGATCCCGCACGAGGAAGCCGATATCTCCCTGGCGCAAGGCCCCGATGCCTACCGGATCATCCGGCCGCGGCTTGTGCCCTTCCTTTCGTACCCCTACGAGTGGTGCTTCAGCCAACTGAAGGACGCCGCCCTCGCCACGCTCGAGATCCAGCAGATCGCGTTCGACGCCGGCATGGAGCTCAAGGACAGCAGCGCGTACAACATCCAGTTTGTGGATGGCAAGCCGGTGCTGATCGACACGCTGTCGTTCGAGATCTACCAGCAGGGCCAGCCGTGGGTGGCGTACCGGCAGTTCTGCCAGCATTTCCTCGCGCCGCTCGCCCTGATGAGCTGCACCGACGTGCGGCTCAGCCAGATGTTTCGCATCTACATCGACGGCGTTCCGCTCGATCTCGCAAGCTCGCTGCTGCCGAAGCGGACGTGGGCGCGGTTCTCGCTGCTGTCGCACATCCACTTCCATGCCAAGAGCCAGGCCCGCTACGCCGAGAAGACCGAAGGCGTCAAGCGCGGAAGCGTGAGCACCTTGGGTTACCGCGGGCTGATCGACAGCCTCAAGTCGACCGTGCAATCCCTGCGGTGGTCGCCCGGCGGCACCGAATGGAGCGACTACTACGACAAGACGAACTACACCGACACCGCCCTCGAGCACAAGAAGGAGATCGTCGGGTCGTTCCTCGATGCGGCCAAGCCATCGACGGTGTGGGATCTCGGTGCGAACACCGGGCTGTTCAGCGACCTCGCCGCGCAGCGCGGAATGCTCACGATCTCGTTCGACATCGATCCGTCGGCCGTCGAGAAGAACTACCTTCGGTGCCGCAACGCGGGCGAGGGCAGGATCATCCCGCTGGTGCTCGACCTCACGAACCCCAGCCCGGGAATCGGCTGGGAAAACCGCGAGCGGATGTCGCTGCAGGAGCGCGGCCCCGTCGACCTCGCGATGGCCCTGGCGCTGATCCACCATCTTGCGATCTCCAACAACGTGCCCCTGCCCCGGGTGGCCCGCTTCCTCGCGGGCATCTGCACGTGGCTGATCATCGAGTTCGTCCCGAAGGAGGATTCCCAGGTACAGCGGCTGCTCGCCACGCGGGAGGACGTTTTCCCGCACTACGAGAAGGTATCGTTCGAGCGGAGCTTCGCCGAGTTCTTCACGATCGAGAGGGCCGCCGGCGTCGAAGGAGCGAAGCGGACCATCTACCTGATGCGGAAGAAATCGTGACATGATCAAGAAGCCGTACCCGGTCCATCCGTTCCTGCTTGTGCTGTTTCCGGTTGTCTTCACGCTGGCCCACAACGCCGAGTACATCAGGCCGTTTCGCGTGCTGGAGCCCGGGGGAGCCTTGCTGGCGTGCACGGTCGTCGCCGTTGCGCTGGCGGGGCTGGTATTCCGGGACATCCACAAGGGAGCGGTGGTCGTGTCGGCCGCGATATTCGCGTTCTTCTCGTTCGGGCACGTGGGCAACCTGATCACCGTCCTCAATGTCCGGCTCAAGTATCAACTGCTTGCGTGGGCGGTCTTCCTGCTGATCGTGGCGCTCGTCACGTGGCGGCGGAAGGCGCCGTTCGGCCTCACCAAGATCCTGAACCTGATCACGGCCTGCCTTCTTGGCGTGTCGGTGCTCAGCTACGCGCATGCGGCCTTCACCTCCGCGGGCTCCTCGGGGAACGTCAGGGACGACCAGGCCTCCGAGCAGGTGGGAGCGCCTTCGAGCGAGAAGCAGGATGAGCTGCCCGACATCTACTACCTGGTCTTCGAGCGCTATGCCCGCGACGACGTGCTGCGGGAGCAGTACGGTTTCGACAACTCGGAGTTCCTGTCGTTCCTGAAGAAAAACGGCTTCTACGTCGCCGAGGAAAGCCACGCGAATTACCTGAAGACCGCCCATTCGCTCGCGTCCTCGCTCAACACGGAGCACCTGCTGGACTTCGCCGACAAGGTCGGCCGCGACTCCTGCAACTGGAAGATACTCCACGAGCGCGTGCAGGAGCACAAGGTCGGCAAGTTCCTGAAGTCCAAGGGCTACCGCTATCTCCACTTCGGATCGTTCTGGCACGTTACCGATCGCAGCGATCAAGCCGACGAGAACATCAACATCTTCCCGTTCGAGAACCCGCTCACAATCGTGCTGATCGAAAGCAGCATGGCGTACCCGATGCTGAAAGAGATGTCGCTGTACGACGTGAGTCTGGAGCAGTACAGGCGGGTCCTGTACAAGTTCGAGAAAATGGCTGAAGTGCCGGACCGGCCGGGGCCGAGCTTCGTGTTCGCCCACATGTTCGTAACGCACGAGCCATTCGTGTTCCACAAGGATGGCAGCTACATGCCGAAGGCGGAGTGGCGGAGCCGCCCCGAGCGGGATGTTTACCTTGATGCCATGCAGGTGCTGAACCACAAGCTCGAGCAGACGATCACGGCGATCCTCGCGAAGTCGAAAGTGCCGCCCGTGATAATTTTGCAGGCGGACGAAGGACCGTTCCCGGACCGCTACGCCGCGAATCCGCCGGCGTTTGAGTGGCGACAGGCACGGCCCGACGAGCTGAAGCGCAAGATGTGCATCTTCAACGCCTACCACGTCCCCAAGGCCGCCGCCGGCGATCTGTATCCCACGATCACGCCGGTGAACACGTTCCGGCTCATCTTCAACACGTACTTCAACGCCGGCCTCAAAATGCTCCCCGATACCAGTTACGCCTTCCAGGACGACCGCCACATCTACAGCTTCTACGACATCACCGACCAGATCCCGTGATGGGCCGGGATCGGCTCCCTGTTCCTTGTTCATTGCTCCCCGTGCCGAGCGCGCCGGGAACCGGCTACCGTTGCCTTGGAAACTATCTCAAAAGGCGATCCCGATGCAGGGGCGGACGGCGTCCGCCCTGGGGCACACACCGTGTGCCCCTACATGGTCCCGTCGGATACACAGTGCATGTTTTGAGATAGTTTCCTGCCGATTCCGCTCAAATTCCTCCATTGCAATCCCCGGCGCAGTCTGCTATAATCCCCGAAGC
>Ga0307378_10013564_pt1 | contig 10301 bp, 8 predicted proteins | sample UN1MG_FD_202238 | JGI IMG/M metagenome (GOLD analysis project Ga0307378, IMG submission 202238) | Soil microbial communities from Risofladan, Vaasa, Finland - UN-1 | ecosystem: Environmental > Terrestrial > Soil > Coastal area > Acid sulfate soil | place: Finland: Risofladan, Vaasa | collected...
AACAATTCCACACGATGGTTGAGTTTGATGGTTTTGAATTAACGTTTGATCGCGCACGTGATGAACCTTACCTCGACATGATGTTGAACCCACGAGCTAAAACATTAGCTAACAAAGCAGAAAAGTTCATTGCGACTGACAATTTCCAAAAGCAAGTTTACCAAGCAGTTGGTGTACCAGGAAGCGGAACGGTTGATTTTCCATTAATCACTGTAGCGGATGCTTACATGACTGAATTGGGCATTCCAGAAGACGGCAACCGTTTCTTTGCTAATGCTCCTCGTGTATCTGCACAGCTTTCACAAGGTTTAAGCAGCTTGTTTAACAACACGGTTAACAGAGGCGCTTTGATGGATGGCTTTGTTGGTCATTTGTCTGGATTTGATTTCTTCAAAACCAACTTCTTGACCCGACAAATTGCGGGTGCTGGTGCTGGTGGTGCTGCTGTAGCTGGTTTTATTGCTGCTGGTACAGTTACAAACGGCCCAATCACAGGTGGAAGCACAATTTCTGTAACAGGTTTACCTGCAGCTACTGCTGTTTTCAATGAAGGTGATAGCATCGAAATTGACGAAGCTGCTGGTGTATTCATGGTTAATCCTTTGACCTATGAACCATTAGTTCAACGCGCTCAATTTGTTGTAACAGCTGATGTTATTTCAGATGGTGCAGGTAATGCAGATATTCCAGTTAGTCCTGCTATTGTTGTCTCAGGCGCTCGTCAGAACATTAGTGCTGCTATTCCTAACGGTGCAACTGTTCAACTTGCTGCTGATCATAACGTGTCTTTAGCTTTCCATAACCAATCCGTTGTGTTTGCAGCTCCTGCAATCAAAGAACTGAAAGGTGGTGTTGAAGCGGTTACTTCTTATAGTGATCTTTACAAAATGGCAATGACCTATTCTTTGGGTGCTGATATCCGAAACTACGTTCAGTTAGATCGTATCGATTTAATATGCGGTGTTTCGATCAATCCGGAGTTTGCGGTTAGAGTTCGTTCATAACATTACGGTTGAGCGGTAGGGGTTTTCCTTACCGCTTTTTTTCGTAAAAAGGTATATTATGCAATGGAAGAAAAAAATCTCTGACGTTCAAGTTTTTTACAATAACAGATGGGTAAGTAAGATAAATTTTGCTGCATTTGTTTATGATAAAGACAATAATCAGAAATTAGCTAGTACATATGAAGATTTTTCGCAATTGCTAGAAACTGGTTTATGGTTTAGTGAAAAGCAAGAATCTAAGCAAAAAGTTAGAAAGATACGAAAAGTGAAAGCTCAGGCAAGGAAGCCAGACGATGACGGAGACAGTTAGAGAATTTATTCAAGAGTCTTATCAGCTAATAAGTGCTAGTACGCCTACTGTTCCTCTTCAAGGTAATGATTTAAGCCAAGGTATCAAGATACTTAATCGTTTAGTATCATCTTACAGTTCGAGTGGTTTATTAACTCCTATTGCAAAAGAAATTACTTACAATCTTTCAATTGGGCAATCTGAAATAACATTTGCATCAGCATCATATTTACCTGCCGCTGATGTGCAAGAGGGTCGTTTATCCAATGCAGCTGATGTTTGGTTGCTTTTGGATGGCGTCACTTATCCTTTGGTTATCCAATCAAGGGATGTATTTTTAAGTAGTTATAAATATGATCCACAAGTTGGTTTACCACGGTTTGCCATCATTTTTAATGAAACCAATATTACGCGCATGAGGGTTTACCCTGGTGCATCTCAGGAATATGAACTACATGTTTATGGGAAATTTGAGTCGGATGGTTTGACAGCTAATGATGATATGTCATCTTTCCCAGATTATGAATTACGATTTCTTCACTTGGCCTTAGCTAGAGATTTAGCAGGTTATAAAGGAAGAATGGCAGCTTGGACAGAGTATTATCAAAATCTTTTTGTCGAGGCTAAGCAAAATATTGAATCAGTGAGTACTGTTAATCTTACTATTAATAGTGTTAATGAAAGCATGCTAAATGGCGCATGGCGCGTTAGGGCTGGTGTTTGATGCCTATTGCACCATTACCTATATTAGGTGGTTATGAAAGACAACGCTTTAGGCAGTTTAGCCCTGAAGATTGCGCTAATTGGACATTGATTAGTGATGATTCTGGCAAAAAGAAAGCTGCTATGTATCCTACGATGGGAAGAAGCCATGTTGAATTTGGTGGTAGGAATAGATTAAATTTTAATGATGAACCCAGAGCTATATATAGAAGTATAAATTACTGGTACGTTATAATAGATGATAGTGTATTTAGAATAGATAATCAATACAACGTTGTAAATATAACGGTTTCAGATAAATTAGCGACATTAAATGGAAATGTTTTTTTTGATTACATAGTTGCTGGTAATATTACATTTGCAGCTTTTGTTGATGGGCAAAATGTTTATATTTATCGTGAACCTGATTCTGTATTACCAGGCGGTCAGTTCTATATTGTAACAGATCCTAAGGCACCTTCTAATCCTTCTTTTATAGCTACTTTTGGGAATCGCCTTGTTGTATCAGATACTGGTAGTTCACAATTTAATTTGAGCACAGTGTTATTAGATGGTAATTCATTTGATGCAACTACTTGTTTTACAATTGCATCTTCAGCTGTATTTGCTCAAGAAGAAGGGATTATTCGTCAATTTGCAGTCTTAAATAATACACTCTATATATTCACTGATTTCAATGTTGGAATATGGTCAAATATTACATCACAGTTAGTACCTGCTGGTGGTGAATCAGCTGTTACCTTTCCTTGGAAAAAAAGTAATACCTATTCATGGAATTTTGGTATAGCTGATCCAAAATCGTTGAGCGTTGGTTTTAATATGATGGCGTGGCTTGCCAAAAATAAAGATGGACTCATTCAGTTCATGGTTTCCAATGGCGGAGCGCCACAGAAGATATCCAATAAGGCAATTGATGTCTTAATTCAAAAGTATTCCAATTCAGTGACATTAAGCTCACAAACATTAAATGTTTTTTCATGCTTTTTATATCAATATGAAAATACAATATTTTATCGTGTAGCTGCTGGCCGATATTTGGATGAATGTTTGCTTAATCAACAACAAGAAGGAAATAGCGTAGAGTTCAATTTTGATACTAAAAAATGGACACGCTGCATTGAAGTCAATGGTGAAAGAAATCGCATTCAACAACATGTGTTTTTTAACAATAAGCATTTTGTAACAGTTTATGGTGAAAAGACTATTTATGAAATGTCAGGCCGTTTTTACACTAATGAAATCACAAATCCTGATGCAGACAATATACAAGCAGAGAATGCTTATTCTGTCATACCATTCCGATACGAGCGTGTAACACCTATTATCTCACAAGATGATTACAGTGAATTTGTTACTGATTATGTACAAATTGATTTTGTATTTGGTAAAGAAACGGACTATATCGATGAGGTAGACGTTGATGTATTTAACCCACATGTTGAACTTTACTTTTCAGATGATGGCGGTATTAGCTTCGTTCCAGCCGATTCTAGGGAATTTAGCAAGCTTGGTGTATATCGCTGGCGCATGCGCTGGTATCAACTAGGAGCGTCTCGTAATCGCGTCTACAAGCTAATTTCAGTAAGTGAAGCTCCTATTGTTATCCTTGGTGGTGTCATGGATGTTAGGAGGGTAAGTGGCGGAGCCAACTGATATTTTAAATTTAGAACGAATTGACGCAGCGCCTATTCAGGATGAGAAATTTTCTCATCAATTTGAAAATTGGCTAAGTACATTAGTGGATACAATTAATACAGATTTAGATAAATTACAGAATACTTTTATAACAGGGACAGTCACATTAGCAGCAGGAACCGCTACTGTATTTACCGACCTTATTAATACGGGTGATAACATATTTCTTAATTTAACTAATAATGTGTCAGCAGGTATAATTACTACATCTATCAATGATGAAGTATCTTTTACATTGAGTTCATCAAGCGGTGCTGATGCCTCAACATATTCATACATGATAGTTAAGATTTAGGAGTAGGCATATGGGCATGTTCGATTTTATTACCCACCCAGGAAAGGGATATAAAGATGCGCAAAAGGAATATACAAAAGGTTGGGAACAAGCACAAAATTATCAAAGTCCTTATTGGCAATCTGGTATGGATCAAATTGGGCGTCTAACAGGTGCTGAAGATAAATTACTTGATCCTGCTGCATTGCAGAATGAATGGGCATCCGGCTATGAAATGTCGCCTTATGCGCAACAACTACAAGATCAAGCTAAATCCAGTGGGATGGATGCTGCATCTTCAATGGGTTTACTTGGAAGTAGTACTGCACTAAGCAATATTCAACAAGGTTCTAGTAATATCATGCAAAAAGATCGTCAACAATACATGGATGATCTAATGAAGAAATATTTGTCTGGTATTGGTATTGGCCAAAATATGTATGGAACAGGCGCTCAAATGGGTGGACAACTAGGAAACCAATCTATGCAATATGGCCAAGGTATGGGTAATCTAAAGATGGGCGAACAAAATGCCAAAAATCAAATGATACAAGATATGATAAATATGGCTATTAGAGGTGGTATGGCTTATGGAACTGGCGGAATGAGCGAAGTTGGCCAATACACAGGCGGCGAACAATATCCTGCATATTTAGGTTATTAAGGAGAATAAAATGCCATTTGAAGGTGTAGTTAATCCACAAAAAAATAGTATGTTTAACAATATTATTGATCAATATTTGAATCAAAAACAATTGAATCGCCAATATCAAATGGAGCAGCCATTAAAAGAAGCTCAAGCTAGAAAAACTATGGCAGAAGCTCAAAAAGCAGACATGATTGCTAATTTAATAAAAAGAGCTAGCGGTGAAAATGCACCTGTTAATGGTGGAATACAAGGTGAACAGCCAGGACAGCCACGACAGCCAGGTCAACCTGTGCAACAAGGGCAACAAGGGCAACAAATGCCAACAGGTATGAATGATCAACAAAAAGCAAATGAAGAATTAATAGCTTTAGGCTTTTTAAAAGAAACACCTGCTCAGCAAAAAAAACGTGAAATAGATACTGCATTTGAGAAAAACTTGGGAGCAAGTTCCATAAAACAAATAGATAAATGGGGCGATACAATACTTGCAAGTGAAAACATGGTACCTATTCTTGAGCATAACCAAGAGATTTTAGCTAATCCAGTTATGCGTGATATGTACAAGCATCCAGAATTGTTAAACAAAGATATTCAGTTTTTAAAAAAATACGGTAATGAAGAACAAACCGAATTATTAAATTCATTTGGAACAAATGTTAAAAGTTTATATTCATCAATGGCTTCAGAGTTTAAAGGTGCATTTAGAGAATTTGAAAAAAAATTATTTGATGATGCAATTCCAAAAGATGGCGATACATTATTTCAGTTGCAAGCAAAAAATAACACTTTATTAGCTTTAAGAAAATTAATGATCGAAAGATTGACAAAAGCTGACAACATTGTTCGATCAAGTAAAGGTGCTATTTCACCAAATGCAGCTCTTCAGATAGCTGATAAAACAATCGATGCTAAAAAAGAAAGAGATAAAATTAAAAAAGATTTTAAAATGATGGTAGAAGAAGGTCAAAAGAATAAAGAACGATACAAAAAAACAAATAAAAATGAAGGTATGTTTACATTTGGAAACAAAAGTGAAGTTGCTCCAAAATCAAAATACAAACCAGAACAAATTGAAAAATGGAAACAAGAGTTACTTGAATCAAATATTCCTCAAGAAAAAATTGATGCAGCAGTCAATAAACTGATGGCAGGTCAATAATTATGGCTATATCAAAAGATAATCCATTTGTAAACATGCTAGATGAAGATGATTTGAGGCTTTTGCAATCAACTCAAAGAGGCAAAAAAGCATCTAAACTTTATCATAAAGCACTTGGAGATACTTACAAACCAGAAAATATTGAGTCAGAAGCTTCACCATCTAAAGAAATGTCTTTTGACAATCCATTATTTGCTTTATTGAATGAAGAAGAACCTACAAAAACTACAAAACCCAGTCTTTTTGGAATGACACCTGAAAATATTGAAAAAGCACAGCAAGAACTAGGTGGTGGGAATATCGAATTAATAAAGAATATTCCTATGGGTGCTAAAGATATATTTTTAAAACAACTAGCAGCTATTCAAGGAAAAACTAGAGAAGAAGCACCTATAACACCTTCTCAATATCCTGAATATGCAAAAGCAGGTCGTCAAGTAGGTAGCGTTATTGGTGGAACACCCGCGTTATTAGCAGGTACTGCCGCAGGTGGAGCAGTAGGTGGTCTTCCTGGAGCAATACTAGGTGGTGCAGCAGTAGGATATGGAACAACCCCAGGTGATGTTATTGAACGAACAAAAGGCGCTCTTGAAGCCGGTGCAATGCCTTTAATTCCTAAAATACCAGGTGTTCTTAAATCTATTGGTAGTGGTATCTCGTCACTTGGAAAAGGTGCATACAATATTGCAAAATCGCCATTTCAAAAATTATCACCACTGGAATCTAAATTAGCTGAAGTATCTTCTAGTGTTGAAGAATCTGCAATGGCTGAACAAGCAGCAAAAGATTTATTTAAAGAACAGACAGGCAGTGCTAGTCCTTATATAGCTAAAGGTAAAGCTAAAGAAAAGTTAGCTAATTTGAAAGTCGAAGAACCTTCAAATCTTCCTACACCTAGCACTAAAGTATCAGCTGAAAAATTAGATGAAGCTACTAAATCTCATGAATCAGCTAAAAAGTTAGTAAGTGATATTGAAGATAAATTTGATCGATATGTTAAAAAAGGTGCTGCTCATCCTATTCATGTTGCATCTGATGTAAATAAAAAAATAGAAATTATTGAGAATCATTATGCAGATCGATATAAAGCATTAAATCAAAGAGTAGCTGAAAACAAATTTGAAATGCCAGAAAAAGCTATTAAAAATTATGAAATAGATCATAATAAAATTCTTGAAGCATATATAAAAGGTGATACTAAAGCATTAAAAGAAGGAAAATTTACTAACGAACCTGAAATTAGCCCAACTTTGCAATCTATCATGGATAAAGCACCTACTGCCGCAGATACTGATGCTGCAACATTTATGGCTAAATATAAAGATCTTAGAGATTATAGTTTTGATCTATCACAAAAGATGAAAACTGCCACAGCGACTGAAAGAGAAGAAATAAAACAGGCATTAAAAGAATCAAAAGGATTAATGAATTCAGCAAAAGAAGCACTTGATAAAGGTTTAGGTGAGGTAGAAGCTAAAGAATTGAAAGAAATTAACAGAGGATATTCTGATGTTATTTTCCCTTTGCGCTCTTTAAATTTGGCTAAGAAATTCCAAAAAAGTGAATCATTACCACAAAATATGATCAAAGCTTTAAGTGGTGAATCAGCTTATCCTAGAACAAAAAAAGGACAAGAAGCTTTAAGGTCTATTGTAAAGTCAGATCCAGAGAATATAAAACATTTAATTGGTCAAAAATATGCTGGAAAAATAGAAAAACTACATGATTATGATGAACTTACCAAAGAATATTTAGATCGATTGCCAGAACTTAAAAAGTTATTACAAGAACATAAAGTTGCTAAGGCTAAAGTCCCTGAAGCTGAAAAAATAGTATCAGAAGCTAAAGCACAACATGAAAAGCTAACAAAAGAAGAAAAGAAAGCTCAAGAATTGGCTGACAAACAGCGTTTTGATTATAAATCAGCATTAGAGAAAAAAGCAGATTTAGAGAAAAAAATAAAAAGTTATGATGATAGAATAGATGAATTAAAAAAGTTATCTAAGCAAAAAAAGATTAACTTAAAGGAAAAAGTAAAATATGAAAATGAGATATCCAAAATTAAAAAACGCAAAAGTTTAGCCAATAAAGCATTACTTGGGTTAGTCACCATTTATTTTGGCCAAAAGGCTGTCAGAGGATTTAGTAATGCTTATAATATATCGAAAGAAGGGGAAAAATAATGGCAACAGCATATGTAAGATCTGCTAATCCGATTTGGTTCATGGTTGATTTAGTTGGCCAGCCATTAGACGACACCTATTACGCATTTTTTTTAGACAATGATAATAATCTTGTTTTTCAAGACATCTATCAAGATAACCAAGGAACTACACCTTGGGCTAATCCATTGCAGTTTTTGGCAAATGGTACACTACCTGACAATCTTTATTTCAATGATTCGCAATGCTACAGAATAGAAATCAGACAAGGACCTACTCAATTTGATCCTTTGATTTATGAGATTGATGATTATCAACCTGGTAGTGATGGCGGTGAAGGTGCTGTGACCACAGAAGGGTTTACAGACAATCAGATTTCTAATTCCCAATTTTCTCAAATAGATATTCCATCACCATTAATTATTGATACGGCAGGTGAATATCCTATAGCGCCAGGTTGGACGTTAGTATTAGAAGGCGCAGCATTAACAACGTCTACAACCGTGACGCAGCTTGCTTTGATTGCAAACCAGGATCAAATTAACAACCCACCATTTGCATTAAGATTAAATAATACTGATTGGGATAATGTTTACCTTAGGCAAAGATTGAACAATAATGGCGCTATTTGGTCGAGCAACAATGGTTATGACGGACTGGTTTCAACGAATTTTACTGCTAAATCAAATTCAGCTGATACAGCTGTTACTGTTTTATATCAACCATCTAATGGTACTCAAACTATTTTACTGTCGGACTTAGTACTAGGGGGTGGTTATCAGGATTTTGTTGATTCAGTTATTATTCCACTTTCTGATAATACTGATTCAAATAGTGTGGGTTATGTCGATATTATTATCCAGCTTGACCCTAATTCATTTATTGATTTAAGTAACATTCAAGTTGTAGCTAAAAGTGTTCCTATTGGTACAGCAGCCCCGTCTCCTGAAAATTCGCCTGTGTATCAACAAGAAACGATTGAACGACAAATAGATCATTTGTTTCATTATTATAAAGATCCGCTTATCAATAAAAGAATTCCAAGCTATTTGGTTGGATGGGATTTTCCTTTGAACCCCGCTCAATTTCTCGGTGATAGTGTTGCGGCTCAAGCAGTAGGTACTAATAAATCCTATTATGCCTGGGATCAAACCATATTATTTCAGAGTGCCAATAGCGCCATAACGACAAGTCGCGGAACAGGTGGGGAATTAGTTTTAACAGCGGCTGTTGATACACAAATGGCGGTTATTCAATATCTTGAGTTTTATCAAGCCAATAAAATATTAAATGATAAAATAGCGGTTAATCTATCTGCCTATGCGGAAGGTCAAGATGTAACGGTTACTATATCGCTTTGGTACACAACGGCAGCAAATTTGCCCAGTATATCAGCTTCAAACAATTCTATTGTTGCAACATTAGATGCAGATGGTCATCCAGTTTCGCAAAATGGCACATGGACAGAAGTTCCTAATGAAATTATCCAACAAAATATTACTTTTACTGTAACTTCTGGTACTGATTTTTCTGAATACAGTTTTCATGGGTGGAATTTAGATAATCATGCTGCTGCTGATTCTGCGACATTCTTTGCGATTGTTATAGGAACATCGAGCATTACAGCTGCAAATGCATTGCGTATTGAGTCAGTAGGCTTGATGTCAGGTGACATTGCGACTAAGCCAGCGCCACAAACGCCAGATCAAGTATTGCAGGAATGCCAGTATTACTATGAAAAAAGTTATGGAACTGGATTTTTACCAGGTGTTGCCACAACAACAATAGGTGCATTAATAATACCTGATCCAGATGTATATTTTTCTGGTGGAACTTATTTTATTGCTCCTATTCCATTTTCTATAGTGTATAAAAATATTAAGCGAGCAACTCCGAATGTTGTGCTTTATTCACCAAGTTCGATAACGGCTAATCGTGTTAGGGTGGATTTTTGGAGACTAGCCCCTGCAACTCCTAGTGGGAGCATCAATGCAGTTGGTGTAGCTCCAGAAGCTTCGCCTAATTGGATTGTTTTAACTAACGGAACTGCTGGTATTTATTATATAAAAGCAACAACACAGGTTTTAACTGTGGCAGGCGCCGTTAGTGATAGTTATAGTGCAAATTTATTTTTCCATTACACAGCAGACGCTAGACTAGGCATTGTTAATTAATATTAAAAGGAATTAATATGGGTATTACATCGATCAAGAGGGACTGGGGTATTACTCCTTCAATGGTTCGTATCAGCACTACCGATACCTTAGCTGCTGTTGAAACGACTGGTTACTTATTTTCTCAATCTGCCAATATTGAACAAATTAACAAAGGTGCATTTAACTGGGC
>Ga0307378_10013565_pt1 | contig 10301 bp, 9 predicted proteins | sample UN1MG_FD_202238 | JGI IMG/M metagenome (GOLD analysis project Ga0307378, IMG submission 202238) | Soil microbial communities from Risofladan, Vaasa, Finland - UN-1 | ecosystem: Environmental > Terrestrial > Soil > Coastal area > Acid sulfate soil | place: Finland: Risofladan, Vaasa | collected...
CATGCTGTAGAGCACGGTGGTCTTTCCGCAGCCGGTCGGGCCGTTGACGATCACCATGCCGCTGGGCAGGTGGCAGAGCTGCCTGACCAGCGCCAGGTCGTCGGCGCCGAGGCCGACGCTGTCGAGCCCCAGCGGGATGTTCTGCCTGGCCAGCAGGCGGCAGACGACCCTCTCGCCCCCGACCACGGGGATCGTGCTGAGGCGGAGGTCGTACCGCTCACCCTCGCGCTCGAGGAGGATCCGCCCGTCCTGCGGCAGGCGGCGCTCGGCAGTGTCCAGCGCGGCCATCACCTTCAGCCGGGCCACGACCTCGGCGTACCGGCCGCCTGCGAGCCGGTCGTGCTCGTACAGGACGCCGTCGACGCGCAGGCGCACGCGCCCGCCTTCGCCCTCGCACGGCTGTAGGTGGATATCGCTGGCGCAGCGCTCGATCGCGTCGCGGACCAGGTTGGAGACGTACTCGATGACCTCCTTCGTCTCGGCGTCGGCGGCAGCCTCGCCCCGGCCGGGGCTCAGGGCGCCCAGGTCGCCGGCGGCCAGGGCGTCGGCGATCCGCTGTGCCTGGACCTCCAGCACGCCGTCCTCCTCTCCGGCCGTCACGGCCGCGAGAATGCGGGCGTCGAAAAGGTCGCCGAACTCCGCCAGCGTCTGGGAGAGCGTCGCACCGCCCTCCAGGCGGCGGATCGCGCCCTGGCAGACGCCCTCCCACGGCGTGCCGGTCAGGCCGGACATCGCCCGCCCCAGTGCCTTGGTCAGCGGGTCCGCCTCTCTCAGGGCCGTCGCCAGCACCTTCCAGAACGCCACGTGGTCTTCCCGTGAGGCTTCCATCACCATTCTCCTGTTTGAGCGGTCTGGGATGTCCCCCAGGCGGCCCAACTGCCGGCCCGCTGGCGGGAGTAGTCCCGCTCCCGCCGCTCGATCCACTGCACCAGTGCCGCCCGGCGGACGCGGACCTGCCCGGCCAGCTCGAAGGCGGGCAGCTCCTCGGCCACCTCGTCGAGCTGATCCAGCGACAGCCGGAGGAACTCCGCCACCTCCTCCAGCGTCATGATCTCGCGGGCCCGTGTCCGGCGGACGACGCCGGCGAAAGCCTTCCGCGCTGCCAGCACGGCCTCGGCCGGGGGCCCGGGGGGGCAAAGGGCGGCCAAGACGCCGTCGGCCCCGCGCAGGGCGGCCAGACGCCGTCGGCAGCGGTCGCAGCCCGGAAGATGGGCCAGGACCTGGGCCTCGCGGCCGGGGGCCAGTTCCCCCGCGGCCAGCGCGGCCAGCTCCTCATACGTCACGTCGCAGCTCACGTTCGTGCTCCTGCATCAGCGGCTCCAGGGCCCGCGCGAGGCTTGCCCGGGCGCGGTGGATCAGCGTCTTGACCGTGTTGATCGGCATCTGGAGGACGGCGGCGATCTCGCGGTAGGTCATCTGCTCGAAGGCGTACAGGGCGACCGCCTCACGCTGGCGGTCGGGCAGGTCGGCCACGGCGGACCGGACGATCGCCCGCTGCTCGTCGTCCTGCACCTGGCGCGAAGGCGAGGGCCCGCGGGCCGGCAGGTCCACCACGTCCGGCCCGCCCCGCTGGAGCATCGCCTGGCGGGCCCGCCGCGACTCCAGCCGGTTCAGGCAGCGGTTCCGCACGATCCGCATCAGCCACGACCGGAACCGCCCGCGGGGCGTGTAGCTCGCGGCCGTTTGCGCGACCGAGAGGAACGTCTCCTGGAGGACCTCCTCGGCCCCACCGCCGTCGCCGAGCATCGTGTGGGCGAAGCCGTAGACGCCGCGGCAGTGCCGGTCGAACAGCACGTCGAACGCCTCGGCGTCGCCCTCGCGGTACATCCGGACCAGGTCGTCGTCGGTCAGCGTTTCCATCGCTCGGCTCGCACGGGCACCGGGGCTTGCCCGCCTTCCGTAAGACCAAACAGGCGAACAGGCGGAATTGTTTCAGAAGGCCGCGCTTCACGCCAGGGGCCCGTCGGCTTTCGGTTTGACCGGGCGGAGGGACGCAGATAGCCTCTCGGAGACCACCCCGCCGGGGAGAGGGCCATGAAGAAGGTCATCCACTTCAGCGACGTGCACGTGGGGTTCGGCGACCTCAGCGACCGGTTCGAGATCGTCCTGGACAACCTGATCTTCACGAAGGAGCCGGCGTCGGACTACGTCGTCGTGGTCACCGGCGACCTCGTGGAGGACGCGACCGGCCCGGCCAACTACCCCCGGGCCAGGGCCCACACCGAGCGCCTGCGCCAGGTGGGGTTCGACGTCCTCACCGTGCCGGGCAACCACGACTACGGCACGGGCGACATCGGCTCGCGGCAGTTCGTGGACCTCTACAAGCAGACGTTCTTCGGAGCGGCCGACGTGACCTACCCCAAGCTGGACGTGCTGGACGGGGCGGCCTTCCTCGGCCTGGACTCGATGGCCGAGGAGCTGAACTGGTACGACCGCCTGTTCGCCCAGGGCGAGCTGGGCGACGCGCAGCTCGTGCGGCTGGACGCCCTGCTGCGCGGGCCCGCCGTGGCCGCCTGCCGGTACCGCGTGGTGTACCTGCATCATCACCCGTTCGACCCCTGGCCGCTGCACGAGCTGAAGGACTCGGCCGCCCTGGGAGAGGTGCTGATCGGCTGCGGGAACGTCGATGCCCTGCTGTACGGCCACAACCACCAGGGCAAGAAGCGCAACGGCAAGTGGGGCATCCCTCGCTGCTACGACGCCGGCTCGACGACGCGGAAGCGCGGTTCGGCCGGCTACCACCGCGTCATCGACCTTTCCCGCGACCCGCGCTGGGACTACGACGCGGACTTCCACGGCAACTACTGACACACGGGAGCCGACCCTCAGAAGAAGCCCGCCAGCGCCGTCAGGTCGGGCGCCTCGTGGACCCGGCCGGCGGGCAGTTCCTCCCGCGCGCCGAGGCGGTTGAGCCAGAGCGCCGGGATCCCGGCCGCCACAGCACCGCCCACGTCCCGCCGGAACGAGTCGCCGACGTGCAGCACCTCGCGGGCCGGCAGGCCAAGCCGCCGCAGCGCCTCGGCGAACATCTCGCCCCGCGGCTTGTAGGCCCGGCAACCCTCGCTGGTGACGACGTGATCGAACGACAGGCCGAGGTGGTCCATCGCCGCCCACAGGTCGGCCTCGTCCACGTCGGAAACGATGCACGCCGGCACGGGGCAATGAGCCAGGACCGCACGTGTCTCCGGGCAGATTGCCGGGCGGCGCCAGTAGGCGTGCAGCTCCGCAGCCGCCTCGGCGGGGTCCAGGCCCGCGGCGAAGCGGTGGATGGTGTCCGCCAGCGACAGGCGGACGATCTCCCGCACCGTGCGGAACGCCCGGCCCCAGGAGGCGTCCCACAGCTCGACGAACCGCGATGACCAGTGCGCGTGAACCAACTCGTCGTCGGCCTCGGCCGCTCGCGCCACCCGCTCGCAGATCCGCCGCAGGATCGGCGCGTCGGCCTCCACGAGTGTCCCGTAGAAGTCCAGCAGCACGCCCCGCGGCCGCCAGCCTGGGCCCGCGTCAGCCACGGGCATCACTCCCTTTCCGCCAGCGGCGGCGCCTACCGTCCGCCCGCACCGGTGACCTCCTCGGTGACGATCCGGTTGTTCTGGCGATACCAGACGATCTTCGGGCTGGCCCAGGACTGCGACCGCCCGGTCGTGGGGTCCTCGTTGTAGACGGTGGCGCTGGCGACGGGGGCGCCTTCGGTGAAGCCCCAGATCACCGCCAGGTCGCGCACGCGGTCGTAGACCAGCCGCTGGGCCACTACCTGCCACGGGCCGTCCTTGAGGTTCACGTCCTTCGTGGCGCTGAACATCTCCACGGGCCCGAGGTCCGGCCCCTGCTCCAGCACGTCCCCGGCCGGCTGGGTCGCGGGCTTGTCGGCCGGGGCGAACTTCGCGAGCATGTTGTCGCACTTGAGGATCGTCCGCCGGCCATCCTTCAGTTCGCCCCACTGCTCGCGCGGAACGTTGAGCATCTCGGCCAGGACCACTTTGTCGCCGCTGCGGTGGACCATGGTGACCTGCCCGTCGAGGACGACGACTCGGCTGGCCTGGGAGAACTGCATGGAGCGGTCCCACTCGAAGGCGGTCTGGCTCGGGCGGTCGATGGTGCCGCCGAGGCCAAGCTGGCTTTCGCCGGCCGGCTCGCGGCGGCGCGGCGGGTTGTAGTCTTCGGCGACGAACGTCCCCCGCCCGAGCATGGTCATGCGGGCATTCTCGGCGTCGTAGATGAGCCGCTGGCCGGCAAGCTGCACGCGGCGGAGGAGCTGGTTCGCGTCGTTCTCCCGGCGACTGCGAAGCGTGATGTCCTTGTCGGCGAGGATCATGGAGATCTTCCGGCGGCTATACCGCTCCATCTCGACGGCCATGCCCCCGAAGCGGCGCTGGCGCTCCTCCGCGGGCCGGGTGGCCGGCTGGCTGGCGCGGGCGGGCTCGGGCGTCTCGGCGAAGAGAATCTGCATCTCGCCGCAGTGGACCTGGTCCATGCCGCTGTCGAGTGCGACGTCGCCGTTGAACGCAGCCATGCGCCGGCTGCCGTGAAAGCTCATCCGCTTCGTCCACACGACAGCCAGCAGGCGCGGCTCGGCCAGTTGCCGCCCGTTCATGTCCCGCCGGGTCAGGAAGCCGACCTTGCCCGCCCCGTCCACGACGGCCGAGCCGTCGGCCTGGTCCAACCGGATCTCCTCGCCGGTGAGGTGGTTGGGGCCCTGCTCGATGCGCGCGGGCTTGCCCCTCAGCACGGCGGTGCGGTCGACCAGGTTGCTCGTCAGCCGGTCGGCGCGGGCGACCATGGGCTCCTCGCCCTCGCGGCGGTCGGTAACGCTCACATTTCCCTCGGCCACGACGGTGGACGGCTGGACGCCGCCGCTGAGGGCCTTGACCACCTGCGCCGCGCCCTTCCGGGCCTCCTGGAAGTGCACGGTGATCGTGTCGGCGCGGACGTCGGCGCCTTCCTGGCGTGCCGAGACGTTGCCGGTGGCGACGGCCTGCTTCGGATACGCCGCCATACGCCGGCCGGGCGCCATGGAGACCTTCAGCCGGTCGCACCGCACGAAGTCGTCGTTGGGGTCGGGGCCCTGTTGGAGCAGGACGTTCTCATGGAAGTCGGCCTCGCGGAGGGTTTGGCGAGTCTCGGCCGTGCCGTCGGGGCGCCGCACGCGCTCGGTGGCGAAGGCGATCTCGACGTTTCGGCCCCAGGTGATTCGCTCGCCGGCCGGCGGGGCGAGGGGTCGCTCCATCGCCATCAGCGCGAGGGCCTGGTCCTGCGGAAGGCCATCGGGGAATCGGCGGACCATGTAGCCGGGGCCGTCCAGGTATGCCCGGCCGGAGGCCGGCTCGAAGCGGATCGTCCGGCAGGCGACGTCGGCGCCCTCGGCCAGCAGGAGCCGCGCCGGCGCCTTGGCCGTGCCCTTCAGGAAGCCCGACTGCTCGGGATGGCGGAAGAAGAACTCGCGGCACCCGACCGTGGCGCGGGGGTCGGTCAGGACGACGTTCGCCCCCGTGGCGGCCACCTCGTAGTACCGCTGCCGGGGGTCCTCGGTCCTCCCGACGGGCCGGAGGACCAGCGGGCCCGTCCAGTAGATCTCCATCGGCTCGGGCCCGTCATCCGGCTGGGTCGGCGCGGTGGTGGCCGCGGGCCGGCTCGTGGGCAAGGTCGTGGCGGGGCGCGAGGCGGCCTCCTCGCGCCGGCGCCGACGGCGCCCCCCGAGCGGGCTCTCGCCGCCGCGCCAGGAGCTGTCCCAGTCGAACCGAAGGCTCAGGCGGTCGGCCCCCTCCAGTCGCCGGCTGCGCTGGACGACGCGGATGTTCTCCCGGAACTCCGCGACGTACTGGTTCTGCGGCTGCCGCTCGGCCGGCGCGGAGGCGGGCTGCGAGGCAGGCTGCGAGGCCGCGGGGGCCGTCGTCGTGCCGATCCGCACGATCGCGGTGCCGGGCGCCGTCGTCGGCCGGGTCGCCGGGGCGGTGGCCGGGGCGGCGGGAGCCAGGCCGGCCGGCCGGGTCGTGCCCGCCGGGGCCGTCGCGGGCGGGGCCGCCTGCGCCTCGCTGCCGGGCAGGGCGATCATGTCCAACTCGGCCGGGACGTTGTAGACGGCCATGTACCGCCCATGGTCGATCCGCAGCGTCCTCAGCTCGCGGGGCGACTCGTTCCAACTGATCGACAGCCCCTGCCCGTAGATGTCGGCCTCGGGCGAGTAGACGGTCACCGGCCCGGTCGTCTCGATGCTCAGCCGCTCGCGGTCGAACTCGACGTCGTCCATGAGGACGCGGACGACCTCCTCGGCGCGCTCTTCGACGGGAGGCAGGTCGGGATCGGTCGCGGGGTCGAAGTACACCCTGACGTTCCCGGACAGGTAGGCCCGGCGGACATTGACGCCGCGGTCCAGCTCCTCGCCGTAGACCTCCGCGCGGTCGGCCCGAAGGACCATCCGCTGCCCGTTCTTCTGAAGCAACTCCACGCGGACGCCGAGCAGCAGGTAGCTGCCGTCCTCTCGGCGCTGCCACCGGTCGGCCAGGTACATCCCCTCCAGCCGCCCGTTCCGGTCCCGCGCCTCGATCCTCAGCCCGGTCACGTCCTGGAGGGAGACGCCCGCCTGGGGCCTGACGGCGGCGCCCTGGCACGGGTCGAGCGCCAGTGTCGGCAGCCGCCGGGCCACCGTGTCCAGTCCGGCGACCAGCCAGTAGACGTAGAAGGCCGACCCCAGGGCCGCCAGCGTCGTGATTACCAGCAGGATTCGTCGTTTCATGCGCCCATGTCCCCGTCGGGCAAGTACCGCACCATAATGCGCTCCCACCGGCCAGACTTCCTCAGGATCAGCTCGATGACCTCCCGGACGCACCCGGCCCCGCCGGGAGCGGCGGCCACGTAATCGACGGCGCGGCGGACCTCGTCCACCGCGTCGGCCGGGGCCGCCGAGAAGCCGCACCGCCGCAGCATCGGCAGGTCCGTCAAGTCGTCGCCCATCGCGCAGGCCCGCTCGGGCGCCACGCCCAGCTCGGCGAGCACTTCCTCGCAGGCCGGGCCCTTCCGCTTGGCGCCGAGGCGGACGGCGTCGACGGCCAGCTCCTCGGCCCGGTGGCGCACGGCCGCCGCGGCCCGCCCGGTCACCAGTGCCAGCTTTCCGCCGGCTCGTTTCCAGTACTTCATTCCGGCCTCGTCGCGGACGCTGAAGCTCTTGATCTCCTCGCCGCCGGCCGTCAGGACGATCCGTCCGTCGGTCAGGACGCCGTCGACGTCGAGGACGAGCAGCTCGATCCGGCTGTAGTCAATCTCGGGCATTTCCCAGCGTCTTGATCCCCAGCAGGTCCTGGACGTCGATCACGCCGACGGGCTTGTCGTCGCCATCCACCACGGGCAGCTCGTCGATGCGGTAGCGGTTGAGCACGGCCATCGCCTCGCTGGCCAGCTCGCCGAGGCGGATCCGCTTGGGGTTGCGGGTCATCACGTCGGCGACCGGGCAGGCCAGCAGGTCCTCCCCGCGCCGGGCCAGCAGCAGGCGGCGGACGTCGGCGTCGGTAAGGATGCCGCTCAGCCGCCCGCCGGCATCCACGAGGAGCATCGCGCCGGTCCGGCGGGGTACGCTCTCGGCCGCGGCGAGCGCCTCGCCGAGGGTGAGGGTGTCGGCCACCAGGGCGAGCTGCTCGCCGCGGCGGAACATCATGGCCTCCTCGACCTTCAGGAGCTTTCGCCCGAGCTCGCCGGCGGGGTGGTAGGCGGCGAACTCCTCGGGCGTCAGGCGGCGCATCTGCATCACGGCGATGGCCAGGGCGTCGCCGAGGGCCAGCATGCAGGTCGTCGAGACCGTCGGGGCCAGGCCCAGCGGGCAGGCCTCCTCCACCGGGCCGTAGCAGACCGTCACGTCGGCGTTCTGCCCGAGGGGCGAGTCCGGCGTCCCGGTCAGGGCGATGAGCTGCGCGCCGCGGGCCTTGAGGTGGTCCAGCAGGCGGATCAGCTCCTCCGTCCGCCCGCTGTGGCTCAGCGCGATGACCACGTCGCCGCGGCGGGCCCGGCCGAGGTCGCCGTGCAGGGCCTCGACGGGATGAAGAAAAAGGCTCTGCGTGCCGGTCGAGGCCAGCGTGGCGGAGATCTTGCGTGCGACGAGCCCGGCCTTGCCGATCCCCGTGAGGACAACCGTGCCGGGGCACTGGAAGACCCTTCGGGCCGCGGCGGCGAAGTCGTCGCCGATCTGCCCGGCCAGCGCGCGGAGGGCGTCGCCCTCGGCCAGGAGGGCGCGTCGGGCCAGGTCCAGATCCACTTCCGGCGCGTCCATGCGGTGTCCGTTGGCTCCTTCTCGTGGCATGGTCGAGGCGGTGGGCCACAACTCGGGAAGTCGTCCCACCTGCGGCGCAGCGCATTATGCTTGTCCGGCGGGGCAGGGTCAAGTAAAAGGCCCCCATGCCGCCCTTCGACGCGCAATGGCTGCTTTACAAGCTGATGCTCCTTCCGGCACTGCTGTTCAGCCTGGTCATCCACGAGTACGCCCACGCCCGGACGGCCCTGGCCTTCGGCGACCGCACCGCCTACCACCAGGGCCGGCTGACCCTCAACCCCCTGGCCCACCTGGACCCCATCGGGACGCTGTGCATCTTCCTGGTGAACTTCGGCTGGGCCCGGCCCGTGCCCGTCAACCCCCTGAACCTCTATCCGCGGAAGCTCGGCGACATCGCCGTCTCGCTGGCCGGGCCGTTCAGCAACCTCGGCCTGGCGATCGCGGCGGCGCTGCTGACGCGGCTGTGGTGGGCCTTCGGCCACCGGGTGGCCTCTCCGGACACGGTGGACGCCGTCGCCCGATACGTGCTCGTCCTCGCGTCCGTGAACGTGATGCTGTTCACGTTCAACCTGATCCCCCTGTTCCCGCTGGACGGCCACCACGTCGTCCGCGAGCTGCTGCCCATCGACAGCCAGCACGGCTTCATGGACTGGCAGATCCGCTTCGGTCGCATGCTGCTGATGGCGTTGATCTTCGTTCCGGCCCTGCTGCCCCAGGTGCCCAACCTGCTGGGGACCGTCTTCGGCTTCGTTCAAGGCCTGTTCTTCTCGGTTGTCCTGGCTTGATCGGGCCCCTTGCCGCCGCAACGGGCTTGGCGCGGGGCGCACTCATTGCGGAACGGCCGGCTTTTGTGCAACAGCCTGTTTGACAACGGCTGGCCAGCGAATAAGATGGCGGCCTGCGTGCAGCAGGGCCCATCGCACGGCTCGGGACCCACAAGATGGCCGACAACAAGGTACGCGAGACGCTCATTGCCAGGGAACTGGCCATAGCCCTGAGCCACTACGACCTCGGGATCATCACGAGCATAGAGGAGTTCGCGAGGGGCTCGCGCCGCGCGCCGAAGCTGATCCTCGAGTGCGAGCGGGGCAAGTTCCTCTTCAAGCGTCGCGCCAAGGGCAAGGACGACCTGGCCAAGGTGGCCTTCACGCACCAGATCCAGCTCACCCTCGCCGCGCAGAACTACCCCCTGCCCCACCTGCTGGGCACGCGCGCCGACAACAACTCCATGCTCGTCTGGGAGGGGTGCATCTACGAGATGTTCGAGTACATCCAGGGCGGCGGGTACGACGCCTCCCTGGGGCAGACCTTCCACGCCGGGCGGATCCTCGGCCTGTACCACAAGCTCCTCCAGGACTTCCACAGCGACTACCAGCCCCCCACCGGCAGCTACCACAACGCCAAGGCCATTGAGCAGGCCATTCGCAACACCGTCGCCAGCCTGCCGATCGCGTCGCGCCCGGCGCCGGAGGATCTGAACGGCACGGTGGGCTTCCTGGAGAAGGCCTACCGCTCCTGCGCCGAGCAGACGGAGAAGCTCGGCCTGCCCAACTGGCAGTCGCAGATCGTCCACGGCGACTGGCACCCGGGGAACATGCTGTTCCGCGACGAGAACATCGTCGCGGTGATCGACTACGACGCGGCCCGCCTCCAGCAGCGCGTCATCGACTTCGCCAACGGCGCCCTCCAGTTCTCCATCCTCGGCGGGGGGGACGACCCGACGACCTGGCCGGACTACCTCGACCAGTCGCGTTTCAAACGATTCATGCGGGGCTACGATTCCGTCAACGTCATCTCCGTCGCCGAGCTGAAGGCCGCGCCCTTCCTCATGTGCGAGGCCATGATCGCCGAGGCCGTCCTGCCCATCGCCGCCACCGGCAGCTTCGGCCGGCTGGACGGCTTCGCCTTCCTCCAGATGGTCGCCAAGAAGGTCAAGTGGATCCTCTCGCACTTCTCCGAGCTGCTCAAAGTGCTGGAGGATTGAGTGGGCATGCGCGGTCCGGCGCCGACGAAATGACCGCCCGGCGCCCGCGTGTCCAGTAGC
>Ga0307378_10013567_pt1 | contig 10300 bp, 10 predicted proteins | sample UN1MG_FD_202238 | JGI IMG/M metagenome (GOLD analysis project Ga0307378, IMG submission 202238) | Soil microbial communities from Risofladan, Vaasa, Finland - UN-1 | ecosystem: Environmental > Terrestrial > Soil > Coastal area > Acid sulfate soil | place: Finland: Risofladan, Vaasa | collected...
CCACCGGTGCAAGAGCGGGATTAAACGCTGTAATGGCTGTGGGATCGCGGACAATCTGGCGGTACTGTGCCCAGGTGGTTTCGGTCGATGCAAGGACCGTTTCGATTTGCTGGCTCGACTGCAGGGTTTTTGCGGTGCCAATATTGAGCAGGTTGGCCACCTCGATTTCGATGTAGGTCTCATCGGGGACCGTAAGGGGGTACGTGGCTCCCGGGGCCTGGGCGGCCAGGACCGCCGTATCGGCACGAACGGTCATAACCGCATCTGTCAGGTCGCGACGCAGCTGGGAGGAGACGCTCGCGCCGAGGGAGAGAGAGGGGTCCGGTCCGGCGTAATTGTAGAACATGGGCCCTGAGTTTATCGGCGTTACGGGGACGGCCCAGTTCATCCTCGGGGTGATGTAGAGGTTATAGGAGATATCGGTGAGTGCTCCTTTCCCTCCCGCAAATGGCCGGGTGAACTCCACCGTCTTGGGAATAACCGTCTTACTCATTATCTCCTTGGCGGAGGTACTGATGTAGCCGGTATAATAGTAGCCCGGCAGTTCAGCCCGGATGAAGTAGGTCCGCCCCTCCTGCAGGTCGAGAGCAAAATTGCCGTTGAAATCGGTTATGGTGTAGTCCCATGGCCGCTCCTGGTCGATGAAGGTCTTGATGCCACCCACATCAGGGTCTCCCGAATACCCGAGCTTCTCCCGGTAGAAGACATATGCCCCTGCCACCGGTATTCCGTTGGTACTATCGACGACAGCCCCCTTGAAGTCGGGTACGTATTTTGGAATGCCCAGGTTGATCATGTACTTCGCCAGCATCGCCGCCGTGACCTGTTCGGATACCTTGAGCCCCTGTTGCAGGGCCACTTCCCGAGTCGCGGGATTATCGCTCTTTGCTTTCTCCCAGTAATAGGGGGTGTTCACCGCCAGAGCCCCCTCCCTGCAGATATCCGCAACACTCATGGTTTCATAGCCGGTCGCAACCTTCCAGTCCTTGCCGTGGACGTGCCAGGCCGGATTTGCATTCGGGTCACCAAGGCCGGTCGCCTGGTCCTCGAAGTCCGCATGGTAGTACTGCAGAGTGTCATAGATATCGTACTGGTGGTAGATAACGCAGACGTCCTGGGCGAAATGCGTCGACCACCCGGCCTGAAACAGGCTGTCGTACTGTGCCGAACGGTGTTCCCAGTAGCGGTAGGTCAAATCGTGCGTGGCAGTATATGCTTTCACTCCCAGGTCGAAGTGCTCTGAGGCAAGGTAGGCTGCTGAGGGGTAGGATGCCTGAATTGCAGGGCTGATTTGGACCTTCATACCCAGCATGCCCACATCCTGGAGCAGCTTGATCCCCTTGAAAATGAAGCCCACGGCGGGCAGGAACTGCAGGATGGTCAGAGAACCGGAGATCGCACCCGCTGTGATAATCGGACAGAATGCATCCAGGAAGTATTGGGTGATTATCGAGGCATCTTTGCACTCCAACCCCTTTCCATCCGAATCTGTGGTGAAGCTGTTGTAGTAGTGGTCCCAGCCTGCCGCACAGGTCGGATCGCCTTTATACACCGGGATCTCGATAACACCAAGCAGGGCGGTGACATACACGGTGACCCACCACCTGCCCTTGTACTGGTCGGCCCAGCTTGCGCCGTCTGCCAGGGCCTGGAAGTTGTTCTCATCTGCAAGGTAGGCAGCCCAGTTATCATAGCCCTTCTCCTGGAGGATCCGGATCCCGTTCTGCAGCAGGAATATGTGGCCGTCGGGATTGTCATAGCTTCGCCACTGCTTCATCTGCCAATCCCATGCTGTATTGATCTTGGCGGTAAAGGTGCACGCCGAACCAGGTTTATTGTCCCAGCATCCCGATTTAAAACAGCAGTCGGTTCGTGAATAGTCGGCGCCGGGAGTGTTCCACCCTGCCGCCGGCACCATGATTACCAGCATCACCACGAAGGAAACGCTGGTACCACGCAACAATATATTGCCCAAGGATATACCCCTTTGCAGGGGGATGGACTCCAGACCATAAGAAATTTTGTATTGCTTTTTTTGTGAGGACTAACGAAGGATTTTTTGAAATATATGAAAAGTGAGAGGGCTGCAACATTCTTAAAAGGACGAATTGCCGGAATTGCAAAGGGCTATCTGTTGCCCCTGCAGCCAGTAAAGCATAGGTAGAAGATGGTTCATGGATCAACCTGCCGATTCGGGCGAGGCTTCCGATAAAGGCCTGGTGAACAATGATTCAATCACGCCTGCCCAACAACCCATACATCCCCTAAAACCAATTCCAAAAAACCCATACCAATCCCCATGAACCATTACTCACAATGAGCACGTACCTCTTCTTCGATACCGGGACCACTCGCCTCCCTCCAAACCGCGCTTCAAAAATTATTAAACCATTCTCATTGTAAAACCTCCTATGATTCGCAGATCATCAAAATCAAGGATCTTCACCATCAGTGCCCTGCTGGCATTTCTGATGGTCTTCTCGATCATGGCCCCTGTATCAGCCCAGGAATCAATCGGTGGCGACCAGGGTTGGTACGTGGTCCACTGCAACGTGGACGGTGCGTCAGTGTTCTTTGACAATGACTATAAGGGTGAGATATCAGCTGGAGAGCTCTCTGTGCCGGTTTACACCACCGGCACACCGTACAAGACATATTCGGTGAGCAAGGACGGGTATACCACATTTAGTGATGACGTGAAGGGTGTTCCCGGAAAGGGGGAGACCATTGACCTGTACGCCACCATAAACCCGACCGAACCCACCCAGCCCCCGGTCATCGGCGGCGACCAGGGCTGGTACCTGGTCCACTGCAACGTGGATGGTGCATCGGTATACTTTGACAACGATGACAAAGGAGTAATCGCGTCAGGAGAGCTCTCTGTTCCGGTCTATACCACCGGCACCCCGTATAAGACCTATACCGTGAGCAAGGATGGATATACCACCTTTACCCAGACCCTCAGCCAGTATCCTGCCAAGGGAGAGACAGTGGACCTGTATGCCACGTTGAACCCTGCAACTGTACCCACTACAAAGGCCCCCCTGGGCATGGGACTCGCGTTCGTCGCTCTCGCCGGGGCAATGCTTGTCCTGGCAGTCTCCAGGAAAAACAGATAACTTCCCTTTTTTCTTTTGGTCCGGGCTCTTACAGATCCCCTCATAGTGCCAAGAAAACAGGAAATGCATCACACGCTGAAATTTCCCCTCACGCCAGAGATTATTGAACAACGGTGATCCGGATCCATAAGTCCCGTTTCGATCCCCAGCCATGCCTGGTCAGGACGAACATGCACGCTACTTGGCGATACAGCCTGCCCATATCCCCCGTTTCTCTGGTGAATATCGAAGACCTCCAAAACCTTTAAGGGAAAGGCGGGAGAGCCAGTTACAACACTATCAAGGAGGAAATGATGTCATCGAAACTGATGGAATATTTCAATAAGCAGCCAAGGATTGGAACGCTCAGCACAGCCGACAAAGACGGAAAGGTTGATTCTGCGGTATTCGGCTCACCCCAAATGACTGATGAGAAGACGGTGCTCATGGGGCTTGGGAAAAACCGCACGCTCACCAATCTCCAACAGAATTCGCACGCGATGTACTTGATCATGGAACCGGGGAAGAGTATCACGGAATGGAAGGGGATCCGGGTCTATCTCAGGGTGAAAGACCTGGTCACTTCAGGGGCCATGCTCGATGCCCTCAAGAGCGGGATTGCAAAAAACGCAGGAGAAGAAGCTGCAGGCATGGTCCATGCAGCAGTGAGCTTCGAGGTCACCGAAGTCCGACCGCTCATCGACATGGGCCAGGGATGGGAAAAATCCATTTAATGTTTACGGTCCAAACGGAACACAGGGAAGAGTGCAGAAGATGATCGAGACATTGCCCGAATCATCGGGAAATATCCTCGGATTCAGGTTTTCCGGGATGATCAGTGAAGAGGACATCACCGACGTCCTCATTCCGGGGCTGGAAGAGGCGAGCGAAAAGTACGGGATCATCCGGCTGGTGGTGGAGATCATCGACTACAAGGGAGAAGATCTGGGTGCACAGCTTGAAGATTTCCTCGATAAGGACCGGAAAATCCTGTATATCGAGCGGGAAGCGGTAGTTGGCGAGGAAGGATGGGACAAAATGGGAACCGGTTTTCATGACTTTTTCTTTGTCTTCCCCAACACCGAGACCCGGTTCTTCAGCCATGACCGGCGGATGCAGGCCTGGGCCTGGATCCGGGAGGGAGTCACGGTAAAAAAGATCTGAACCATCCACCCATTCGCGTTGCCGTCATCGGAACACGGGGGAGATCGAGGAATCTGACCCCACTCATTCGCGCCTTCCGGCACCCTTATCGACGGAACGCTTCTCTTAGAACTTGGGGAGAATGAGTTTCGCGAATACCTGACTCGAACACATTTTCATCACCCGTCTTCACCCGGACCATTCCTTTTTCGTTACCAATCCGGCCCCGGTGGATGTTCCGGTTATGATCTCCGATGTGAGCCATCGATACTCATAATGTCTCTCCCGGCCAGACTGATTTCCAGGAGCAGCATGGAGGCCGGCATGTCCATCACCCCGATTCCCTTCGACCCCATCGAGCGAGCTCGTACCATCGAAGACCTGGTGATGAAGGATGGAATGCGGAAGTATTACCGCTTCCGGGCCTCCCGCCACTACGGGGGCATCGTGACCGCAGATGCGGTGGGATGCTGTTTTCTCTGCTCATATTGCTGGAACTACCGGCGAAACGAGTGCCCGGAGAAGTATGGGGAGTTCTCTACTCCGCAGGAAGTGGTGGAGAAACTTCGGGTCATAGGGGAGAAAAAAAGGATCAGGCTCTTCCGGGTTAGTGGTGCGGAACCGGTGCTTGGGAGCCGTTCATTTCACCACCTGCTGGAGGTGCTCCGGGCCGGCCGGTTTGTTCTGGAGACGAACGGGTTGATTATGGGATATGACCCGGACCTGGTCGATTTCCTGGTGACCCGTGATGTGTCGGTTCGGGTGAGCGTCAAGGGATGGAACCCTGAAACGTTCGAGAAGATCACAGGTGCAAAATCTGAATATTTTCTTTATCCGCTTCGCGCTCTGAAACGGCTCCAGGATGCCGATGTCAGGGCCTGGCCGGCGGTGATGGGTGATCTTTTCGGCCTGGGTGGAATGGCAGAACTATCAGGTCGCCTGCGGGAGATGGGGATCCGGAGCCGCATCGAGACGGAGTACCTTAAGCAGTATCCATTTGTAGTACAGCACATGAAAGAGCGTGGGTGGGAGATCTGAACCAGAATACCTAAAAATCGGCCGTATTCCGGGACGGAAAAGGCGATGGAGAGCCTCGCGGATTTCCGCACGTCATGACATTCGTTTCCAGCCGTTCAATCCATATCGTCGACCGACTGGTCCGACATGCAGATCATATCATTCTTCTTTCAGGACGGTACATACCTCTGATTCAGGAGATTCCCATGAACAGAAGATATATCCTGATATCCGTCATTGTTATCGGCCTCTTCGCTCTCTGTGCCGGCTGCACCGAGACGCCGCTGGAAAAACCGTCCATCACGCCGGTCGGAACCCCCATCCCGGTGGAGACCGGCACCCCGGTCATGATGGGGCACCAGGGGAGCAACAATATGTCGCTGCAGACCGACCTTGACACCGGAGTCTACCTGGTCCGGATGGAGAACAACGGGACGGCCCTCTTCCTGGTCGAGATCGAGAATGAGCAGTACTACCAGCAGATCATTCGGAGCGACGGAAATGTCCGGGCAACCCAGGCCATCGGGATCCCGGTGGCCGGGGCGTACCTGATGAATGTCACCTCGGATGGGCCCTGGGACATCACCATCGCCCGGCCGGAGACGAACGACCCGGTGGCACCCCCACTGACCCTGGATGGTTCCGGATACTCGGCGAGCGGGAACATCACCCTCCCGGCGGGGAATACCTCGTTTACCATGGAGAATTTCGGGACAGGCCCGTTCGCTGTGTTCCTGTACAACGAAACCGGTGGATTGGTCTTTGACCCAACAGGGACTTACGTCCAGCCCCTTCACTACCATATCGGTTCGTACAAGGGAACGGTCATCGTCGCCATTCCCGATGACGGGCGCTACGTGCTCAGCATCATATCCGACGGGGCATGGCGAATAAAAATAGTATAAAATTTTAAAATAATCCTCTTTTACGCTTGAAAGAGAAGAATGTTTAAATTAATAAACCAGGGGAGTGGAAACGCTGCTCTGGACGAGCAAAGCCCCGGTCATCACCAGCAGGCCGGTGGTTACCCAGCAGATCATAGTCTTTGGAATCTCAAGCCTCTTTGTCCTGGCACTGCTCTTGCTTATCGATATCGATGAAGGCTTGGTAGCAGTGCCCTATATCCTGCGGATCATGGTCTTCTTCATATCCTCGGACTCATCATCGCCGCCGCCATCCAGTTCTTCACGAAGGGCGGGGTACTCGGCGACGTCCGGCGGTTCGCGAAACAACCTCCCCTGAACAAGAACAAAGTGCCTGAACAGCTGGCTGCTCAAAGTTCCCGTTTCGCGGGACAGACCAGCTCGCAAACCCGGCAATGGTCGACGGGACGTTTTTTACCGTCTTCACCCACATCACGGGCGGGTGCTGCCTTGTCTGCATCCATCCGGGCCATACAACGGGGACGGGAATATCTCCCATCTTCCAGGGCGTTCTGGGGACACTCCATTTCACAGGGGTGATCGCAATTATCACAGGGGATTTCCATAGCCCGCTTAATGGATTGTCCCGCATCGATATCGACCCATAAGGCCCTGAACCGTACTCGCGGCCCGAAATCCGGGGTGATCAAGAGGTTGTTTCTTCCGATGTAGCCGAGGCCTGCGAGGACCGCGGCGTCCTTGAGGTAAATACCTCCGTCATAGATCTGGTAGGGGATGTCCCGTGCCGTGATACTGTGGTTTTCCCTTAGCCACGCAGTTAGTTTCCTATTGATCTCCCTGAGCATGCGGTCGCCCGGCGTGCCCCGCCCTTCTTCCCACCAGTCCATCTCCGGTTTTTGTGGATCATGATACAGCCCGAGTACGACGATTGTGCCCGAGAATGTCTGAACTCCCTGCGTTCCTGCTGCCTGTGCAGAAGGGCAGTCCCTGAGGTTTTCCGCGGGAACATATCCTGCCACACTCGCACCCAGTTCGAGGGCCTTTTCCAGGAGGTCATCGAGGATCTGCGATTTATTGGCCATGATATCTGTGTACTACCCTCGCAGAAAAGTAAAAGCTGATCGTCCGTTTTCTTCGTGACAGGAAATTGATGGTATCATGGGAACATTATCTATCTTCTCTTTAAAGTGGATCAGGCCTTCAATGAAACAGCAAGGGTGCTGGAAACGGACGAAAGTATTGCGGTGGCACCAATGACCGGGAGAGTGAGCTGGGGAGGCAGTAATTATCAGGGAATTCGAAGTTCATTAAGAATGCCAGGTTCTTCACCTCTGACGAGGTTCGGACGATGCTTGCAGGGACAGGATTCCGGTAATCAGGTTACATGGCCTTGAACAGCGATTTGTGGTAGGTTCAACCGAAAAAATGGAGGCACCGGTAAGGATAAGGTGAGAAATGAATTCTCCCTGAAAGTATCCGTCGATAGGTGAATTCCTGCAGGTTCCTTACAGCTTGAACCCGGGAATGGTATCAAACAAAGACTGGTAGAGCCGGGTAAAGAGTTCAATATACTCGGTTGCACTCCCGGTGGAAAGATAACCGCTTTGCGTCCCTTCCTGCACCGATGAGAGGTAGCCCTTGTGACAGAGGAAGTCCAGGTACTCCTGTCCTGTCTTTGAGTTAAGGTTGCAGCGGTTGATGATGCTGGTAAATGACCGGGGGGTTTTGCAGAATACCAGGATTTCCCAGTAGATCTCGTACGGTGTCCTCCTGCCCGCCATTGTCACTCCCGCTCCAAGAAGTTCTGCAAATTTTCTTCCGCCCGGTCAATTTCCTGTTGCCGTAAATCCCAGACTTTTGAATATTTTTTGAATTTTTTGAAGAAAGCCACGCTGAACAGGCTCACTATTGCGATGAAGAATGCGAGGGATGCTAAAGGTATAACGCGAAGAACGTCGATGGTAAATGTTCCGGATGATGTACTGAAGGATATGAATTTCAGGCTGTATGTAATTCCAAGTATCAGGAGGTAAAAACCCCAAAAAATGCTTGTATTGATCATATACCGGATGGTCTCCCTGTTTTCCCGGTAAATGCTGATCATCCTGATGATCATGCCTGTGATAGTTTCATCAGATACGGGTTCCTTCAGGCCGCTGTACTCATCGCGGAGTTGCTTAATACCTGAAAAGATTGGCACGCTTGTGTAAATCCATCGTAGCCCCCCCACCACGGCGAGCCCCCCGAACAGAATCTTGAGTGCCGGGAACACTTTGGAGATATCCCCTTCCGGCAGGGCCGGCATCGAAGTGCCGATGAAGTCTATACCAAATACTATTGTCACTGTTACTCCAAATGCCGTTAGCAGTGCCGCGAACACGACGTTCAAGAGCGATAATGTGAAGAAGCTCCGGAGTTCTCCTGCAAATTGTTGCGAGATATTATCTGTCATTGTGGGTTTTCACCGGACCATATATCAGTGGTCTCTTTTAAAATAAAACCATGAAACTTAGATACGTAATTGTAAATCGGTATCGATTATTCAATAATATCTTTCTCATGAGAAAAAGCGGCCTGGGAAGGCCATCCCCCGTTCGGGATTCGTTCCGCAGGGAATTCCTTTCTCACTTCTCTCCCCGGAGTAGTATCCAGGGATTTTTTACATGCTTCCGCATCAGCTCCCGAACGAAAAGCAAGGCGATGATGATTCCGACAGCGATGTCAAGCACCCCGAACCAGACTCTTGGACTGGTCCATGAGTCCAGGGTGAACATGAGCGGGGTCAGCCCGTAATGGACGAACGCCGTAAACCAGCCCAGGACAAAGAGACCGACAAGCCCGGGGAGGGCGGGCCTGAGGCTGGCGAGAAGGGCTGGGAATACATACACGAACACGAGGACGAACCCGGCAATAATGAAAAGCGTCCCCGGCACGGTCACCGCCCAGGGGGAGAGATCGAGCCCCCAGTCAAAGAAAAAGAAGTCTCCACCCTGGTACATTACCGACCTCTGTGGAATATAACTCCAGAGCTGTGCCACGTTATGGAGGGCAACCCAAAAGAGGAGGGAGAAGAGGAGGAGTGAGCGTCGCACCCGTTCCCGGGTGAGGAGGGCCAGGGAGATGACGGCAAGGGTCACGTTCATCATGGGGCCGGCAATGGCGATCATGGCGACAGATGTCCCCCGGCCGTGTTCGATCAGGTTCGGGTAGACGCTCCAGTCATCAAATTCCGAGAGGCCCGAGAGGGTCCAGCCATGCCCGTAATTAATATCCAGTGGTTCATTAGGAATGACCCCGAGCAGAAAGGCGACAGTGGAGTGGGACCACTCATGGAAGAAGACTGAGGTGTATTGCGCCAGGAAGTAGAAACCCCACATGACCAGGGAGAAGTTGAATGGATTTGCCCGCCATGACGGGAGATCGGGAACCCTGGCATTCCGGGACAGGATGGCACCGAAGACCAGCCCGGCAATCCCGATAATGAGGGTGAGGGTAAGCCAGAATGATTCTCCAAATGTAATGGATGCAAAATAGCCGGCAAAGAGCAAAACTGAAAAGAATCCGCCGATAATGGATTTTTTCCCCACTACGTACCGCATTGAATATCAGTCCCCGGTGGCGGCTGATCTCGTCTTGCCGGTGGAAGGCAGTCCCCGGAAATGCCAGAAGATGAATGCCACCATGGTCAACGCCGCAGCCCAGCCGAACTCCCCGATGATGAAAATGGTGAAGATCAGTGCAGACTGGCCGGTAGTGGCCACGAGGTAACCTCCTATGGTACTCAGGGGCAGGGTAAGTATAAGGAACAGGCCGACCTTTTTTTTGGCCGTGGCCCCGGAGTATGAATCAAGGAGTAGATCCGAAGACAAAGAGAATATCATTTGAATAACTCCTGCATGGAATAAGAATAAATCTTACTTTTTAATTGACACGACATCCTTCCGGTATTGCCGGATGCAAAGGGGCATAACCGCGATGTTTCCACCTGTCTTCACCCCTGTCTTCCCAGCACTACTCTTCTCCAGTAGACAAGAAGACCCAGGGTCACGATACCGACCAGGAACATACCTGTCGTGGGGTCCGGGTTGCCGATCATGCCGAACTCAGACAGCGGAGTAAGCATGATCCAGAAAAGAAGAGAGCCTGTAACGAGTGCCA
>Ga0307378_10013568_pt1 | contig 10299 bp, 4 predicted proteins | sample UN1MG_FD_202238 | JGI IMG/M metagenome (GOLD analysis project Ga0307378, IMG submission 202238) | Soil microbial communities from Risofladan, Vaasa, Finland - UN-1 | ecosystem: Environmental > Terrestrial > Soil > Coastal area > Acid sulfate soil | place: Finland: Risofladan, Vaasa | collected...
GCCACGGGGTTACGGCGTGGGCCATCATCCAGGCCAACCAGATAGCCAACCCCAACTTCATCTACGTGGGGCAAAGGCTGGTCATTCCCGGCGGCAGCAGCCCTGCTCCCGCTCCAGCCCCAGCGCCGCAGCCCAGCGGCGGCAATAAGCGCATCCTCATCGACCTCTCAGAACAGCACATGTACGTCTACCAGGACGGAGGGCTTCTCTATTCCTGGGTGGTCTCCACCGGCATGCCTGGAGCCGCCACCATCCCCGGCAACTTCCAGGTCTTGAGCAAGGTCCCCAACGCCTACGCCTACACCTGGGGTCTTCAGATGCCCTACTGGCTGGGGATCTACTGGGCCGGTAGCCTCCAGAACGGCATCCACGCCCTGCCCATCATGGCCAACGGCCAATTGCTGTGGGAAGGCTACCTGGGCCAGCCCGTGTCCTATGGGTGTATCATCCTCAGCACGCAGAACGCCCAAACTCTGTACAACTGGGCAGAAGTGGGCACGCCGGTGGATATTCAGTACTAGGGCTCCACGGCGGTGCCCGCGCCAGGGTTGCCTGGTGTTCGGATGATTGGGGACTTTCCAGCACCACCCCTGGTAACACTGGCGCGTCTACACGGTACCTAGCGCTGTTCACTCGCACGGACGGGCCCAGTCACCCGCGCATCCAGGCGAAAATGTGCCTCTCGACTTTCAGCATTGCCTGGGCAGCCCGAATACACAGGATCTGTTGCCGCAACCTGGTGCGCGAAGAGTGCCATCCCCGTCGTCAATTTGCACAAGGTGCATTCCTCTGGTGTGTTGTCTTGGCGGCCAAACTGCAGTACAATCTCGTCTGAAAGAGCCCTGGGTGGAGAGGGTGCGACTTGTTCTGAGGGGAAAGCAGGAACAGGGCGCGAGGGGGTCACCGCGGGGTGGCCAGGGAAAATCACCTTGACCGATCAAGCCACTGCGCAAGGCAATCGCAGCATCGCCGTTGGGCGCGACGTCATCAAGAGCATCATCAACACCGGTAATCATAACCAGTTCTTCATCGGTGACTACGAGCGTCTGCGCGACGCCTACATCGAGCCCTGGTCTGTCTTCGAGCGAGTGAATCTGAAGGACTTCGTAGGCCGTGAGTGGCTCCTGGCTCAGGTGGACGCCTTCCTGCGCGACCACGACCGGGGCTACTTCATCCTCGAAGCTGAAGCTGGCCTGGGCAAGACTACGTTTCTGGCTTGGGTGACACGGGAGAGGGGCTATGTCCATCATTTCACCGAGTTAGCCCCAGGTTTGGATGGCATAGGAAGAAGTCTCAAGAACCTCGCTGCCCAGCTGGTATTGGCCTTCCAGTTGAGCCCATACGAAGCGGAAGGCGTCCTGCCCGGCGCTGCTGCTCGACCGGACTACCTGCTCAGGTTGCTCAAACAGGCCGCTGACCAGCGCCACCATGGTGAAAAGATCGTCTTGGTAGTGGATGCCCTGGATGAAGCTGGCACGCCACAGAGGCAAAACGTCCTGGGTTTGCCTGAGGTCTTACCTGAAGGCGTCTTCATCATCGTCTCTCAGCGGCCGGTATCAGTGACCTTGCATGTGGATTCTGCCACAACCCCCCGCCGTCGTTTCCATCTGGTCGCCGACAGCGGCGAGAACCAGGAGGATCTGCGCCGCTTCCTAGAACTGGCTACCACCTGGCCTGGCATCACTCAGGCTCTGCGTGATAGCAACTACAAGCCAGAACAATTCGCCACGATCTTGCTTCAGAAATGCGATGGGGTCTGGATCTACTTACACTATGTGATTCATGAAATTGATCGGGGAGAGCGGTCGCCATTGGACCTGCACGCCCTGCCCGACGGGATGGTCCATTATTATGCTCGCTACTGGCAGGGCTGGCGCGATGAGGATGAGGAGAAGTGGTATGAGATCTATCTGCCTCTGTTGACCACTCTAGCGGCGGCGCAAGAGCCCGTCACCGTTGAACTGCTAGTAGGGTGGGCGGATGTCAAGATCTCAGCGCAGCAACTGCGCCGGTTGCTGAACGAACGCTGGGGTCCTTTCCTAGCCATTACAGGACAGGGTAGGCAGACCCGCTATCGCTTCTATCACGCCACACTGCGAGAGTTCTTCGATGGTGAAGTCGAGCCAGTAGAGCTCACTGTGGCCGAAGAAGCCATGGTGAATGAACTAGGCACAGCAACACGGGAGGCCCACAATCGCCTTGCAGAGAGCTACTTGACCGCCTGGGGTGGGCTAGAAGAGTGCCTGCCTGGTTTGCAGGAGGCGGCACTACGAGAGATTGGCGAAGGCTATGGTCTGCGTCATCTGGCTGGCCATCTGGAAGCCTCAGGACGGATTGATGACTTGCATCGTTTGCTAGCATTGGAGACCAGCAAGCGACGAAACGCCTGGTACCAGACCAAAGAAGCCAGCGGCGATCTGGCAGGGTATGTAGCGGACGTGACAAGAGCATGGCGGCTTGCAGAGGAGGCTTGCGACCCCTCCGGCAGTACCCATGCTGGGCGAGAAATCGGATTGCAGAACCGCTATGCTCTCATTACTGCTTCTCTTAACGGCCTGTCGGCAAATATCCCTCCAGAACTCATGGCAGCGCTCGTGGAAAAAGGTATATGGACCCCGTCCCAGGGGCTGGTCTACGCCCAGCAGGTGCCTGACCCAGCACAACGGGCGGACGCCCTGGCCACCCTGGCTTTCCACCTTCCCGAACCGCTGAAGGGGGAGGCTCTGCAAGCGGTTCTGGCGGCGGCACGGGTGATTGAAGATTGGGACGATCAAGCGGAGATCCTGGTCGCCTTGGCTTCCCGATTGAAGGAGTTGGAGTGCCACGAGGAGGCTCTGGCGACGGCACGGGCGATCGGCATTGAGAGATACCGGGTGAAGGTCCTAGCGTCTTTGGTACCTGACTTGCCCCAGGCATTCTTGCAGCAGGCTCTGGCGACGGCACAAACGATAGAGTTCGAAGAGTATCGGGCGGAGGCACTGGCTACCCTAGCTTGCCATCTGCCCCAGCCGCTTCTACAGGAGGCTTTGCAGGTAGCAGGGACGATTTGGTTTGAAGAGCATCGGATTCGGGCGCTGGCCGCCTTGGCTCCGCACTTGCCTGAGTCCATGAAGGCGGCGGCCATGCAGAAGGCGCTGTCCATGGCCCGGACAACTTGGGATGAGTATTCACGAGGACAGGCGCTGGCCGCGCTGGGTCCCCACCTCTCTGAGCCGGTGAAGGGAGAAGTGCTGCAGGAGGCCCTGGCCGCGGCCTGGAAATCGCCTGAGACGCAGTCGCTCGGTGACAGCCCCCGAGCGGAGATCTTGACCGCCTTGGCTCCCCACCTGCCGGAGCCACTCTTGCAGGGGGCATTGGAGGCGGCATGGAAGACCAGGGATGGAGAAGCCCGGGTACAAGCTTTGACCGGGCTGATCCCTCATCTACCTCAGTCTCTCTTTGGCGAGGCGCTAGCGGCAGCACGGACGATTGAGGATGAGAGTAGTCGGGCGAGAGCCCTGGTGGCCCTGACTCCTTATCTGCCTGAGTCTCTCCTCAGCGACGCGCTGGAGGCAGCGCGCACGATCAAGGGTGAGGACAATCAAGCAAGGGTTCTGATCGGCCTGGCTCCCCATCTGCCCGAGTCTCTCTGGGAAGAGGCGCTGGCAGCGGCGCGGGCGGGTGATGGGTACCGGCCGAAGGTTCTGATCGCCCTGGCTCCCTACCTTCCCGGGCCACTGTTGAACGAAGCGCTGGCCATGGCACGGGCGACTTGGCCCAGGTGGTGGCGGGCAGAAGCCCTGGCCGCTCTGGCTACCTCGGCTCTCAGCCTGCCCAAGTCGCTGACGGAGGAATTGCTTGGGGAAGCGCTGCAGGCAGCACGCGCATCTGGGGATGGTGGGAAGTATCAGGTGAGAGCCTTGATTGCGGTCGCCCGCTATCTGTCCGAACCAGTGAAAGAAGAAACTCTACGGGAAGCGGTAGATGCGACACGGTCCATTTGGCATGAGCCAGACCAGGTGGAGTCCCTAGTCCACTTGGCTCCCCTGCTGCCCCGGTCGCTTCTGCAGGAAGCTTTTGAGGCAGCACTGAAGATTGGCAATCGGAAGTATCGGACACAGGCTCTGGCCGGCTTGGCGCCCCATTTGCCCCAGCCACTCTTGCGCGAAGCCCTGGAGGTAGCTCAGGTTATTGGGGACGAAGACGATTTCGCGAACGTACTGACTTCGCTGGCACCTCACTTGCCCTTGCCACTCTTGCAGGAAGCGCTAGAGGCGGCACAAACACTACTCGCGCCTGCCTGGACTCCACAAGGAAGAAGGCGGCGAGTGGAAGCACTTGCAGCTCTGGCCCCCTATCTTCCGCAGTCGCTGTTGCGAGAGACGCTGGACGCGGCACGCGCAGTCCGGGACGACGGACTGCGGAGTGAGCAACTGGCTGCTCTGGCCGGCCATCTACCCCAGCCGCTGAGGGGGGAAGTCTTGCAGGAGGTACTAGCAGCGGCAAAGGAATTGGTGGAGACTGATGTGCCTGGCGAGGACGTTCGAGCAAAGGTCCTTCTCGCCTTAGCTCCTCACCTGTCCGAACCGCTTCTGCGGGAGGTGTTGGACACAGCAGGGGCTATGCAATTCCTGCAGAATCGACCGAAAGTCCTGTCTGCGGTAGCCGTGCGGCTGGTGGAACTGGACTGTCTCCAAGACGCACTGGAGATGGCGCGCGGGATTGGGGACAATGGACATCGGGCAGAGACGCTACTCACCCTCGCGCGCGATTTGCCGGAGGCATTGAGGGACGAGGCGCTACAAGGAGCGTTGAAGGCGGCGCGCGCGATTAGATCTGAGTGGGATCGGGCTGAGATCCTGTCTGCGCTAGTGCCGAACTTGTCCCAGCCGGTGAGGGAGGAAGTGCTGCAACAAATGATGGCTGCTGAACGGGCGCATGTGGATGTGGAGAACTGGGCGAAAGCTCTCTTTCCCGTGGCATCCTACCTGCCCGAGCCTGTAAGGGAGGAAGTGCTGCAAGAGGGGCTCACAAAGGCGCGGGCGATTTGGAATGAGGAATACCGGGCGAAGGTCTTATCCACCTTGGCTCCCTACCTATCCCAGCCTCTGAAGGAGGAAGCGCTTGAGGAGTCGCTTGAGATCATACGGACGATCGAACTTGGATCGGGATGGAATCGCAGTTGGCTGCTGACTCCACTCGCTCGCCATCTCGCGCAACTGCCGATGGCCATACTCTACCTCCTTTGGCGCGAGACAAGCCATATTCTGGCTGCACGCACTCGCCGACAGCTACTAGCAGACATCCGTGCACTAGAGCCGGTCATCGCTGCCTTGGGTGGCTCGGAGGCAGTGGCCGAAAGCGCACAGGCGATGTTGGACGTGCGCCGGTGGTGGCCCTGAGTCTGCGCTGTGGCAACGACCACATAGGAGGCAATTGATTCCTGGAGGTATGGGATGGATATCATTCAACTGAGCCAATCAGTTACCGCCTTTCTCGCTCCTTTCCTGCCATACTTGGTGGGCAAGGTTGGGGATGCAGTTGCGGAGGTGTCTGTGGAGAAGTCGCTCGAAGAGGCCTGGGAACGGGCCAAGGGCCTGTGGGGCAAACTGGGCCCCAAGGTGGAATCCAATACCGCCGCAAAGGAGGCGACAGAGGATGTTGCGCAGGATCCTGATGATGAAGACGCGCGGGCTGCCTTGCGCTTGCAGCTGAAGAAACTGTTGGCCGCAGACACCTCGCTGGCAACGGAGGTGGCCCAGTTGTGGGAAGAGGCAAAGCGGGCTAGTGTCACCGCCAGCGCCATCGGTGAGCGCTCTGTTGCCATCGGCCGCGACGCCACTGGTAGCATCATCATTGCGGGAGACAAGAATGTGGTGCAACGGGGCAAGTACAATGTGAACATCTGGAAGGCGAAGGGCATTGTGATCGACGATGACGGGGAGGTAGATGGCTCAAGCGAAGGCGAGGAGAAAGAGACCAACTAGCACACAGGTGGGGTTTGACCAGTGACTGTACCCGAAGACCCGAAAAGCATCGTTGACCGAATCATCGCCAGCACTCACACCGAGGCTGATATTGAGGCGCTCCGTTGGGCACTGATGGTGAGCGGTGAACCAAACGTTTTCCAACTGGGCAAGTGCAGCATCAACATCATGAGCGCGCGGGATATACAGATCGGCGACCAACTCTACCACGGGCCCGATGCCAAAGCTATTCAGCGTGCTGTGAAGAGGGCCCAAGATGCTATCATAGCAGACGCCTATGACCGCGCTCTCCAGGACTATTTCCGCTCCCTGCGGGTGTTCTGCGCTAGCTTTCCCTACCTGACGCTGGAAGACTTGCTGAGCGGCGCATCGAGACCTCTCAGCGAAGTCTACACTCCGCTCCGCATGCGCCCGACGGCTGAGCAGTGGCGCGACGAAGAAGTTGCCATCGCCGACGTGCTCCACCAGGCAACCACTGAAACAGGTCGAAGGCACGCCGAAGTACTGACTCACCCCGATGTGGAGAAGTCCATATTGCGGTGGCAACAAGACCTTGATGCAGGCCCAAACCACGTTCTGATTCTGGGCCAGCCCGGCGCTGGCAAATCGACCCTCGTGCGTCAGATCGCTGAAAATGCCTGGGACGATCCTGGCCACATAGGTCTGGGTCAGCCATACATGCCCATGATTGTCCGCCTGCAATCATTGGCTCTGTCAGAGGGTGCCTCGGTCGAAACACGGCTACTGAACGGGCTACACAAAGACAGCGAACTACTGCTACAACAAGATCCCCCTGCCGGGTTTTTCATCCAATGGTCACGACGAATGAACGCGCGCTGGCTGCTTCTCCTCGACGGCCTAGACGAAGTTCCGGCTGACAGGCGCGGCGCACTGGTACAGTGGCTCAGACACCTCACCACGGCTCTCGAGGTAGAGGGACACCTCATTGTGGTCGCCTCGCGACCCGCGCATGATCCGGCCGGAGAACTTGGCGAAAGGTTCACCGCTTACGAGCTATTGCCCTTTACGCTGAAGCAGCAAACGCAGTTTGCGCACAGCTGGTTCCGTGACCGGGATCAGGCGTTCTTGGACGAACTAGAGCGAGTGCGGGCCGGAAGCCTTGGCGGCACTCCGCTTCTACTTACTATCGCAGCTGTTATCTATGGAGAAGACGAGCATCTCCCTCAGACACGGGCCGGACTCTACGAACGCTTTCTGAATATTTGGCTGGCCGAGGCCAAGAGGCGGGGACTGAAGAATGAACTGGGCGAAAGGCTCACGAAGGTTGCTCGACGGGGGCTAGAACACCTAGCGCTACGGATGACCGAACGGCCCGAAGACCTTTCATTGCAGACTCTGAGCCAGATGGCCGCCGCCTATCTGCGCCAGGCACTAGCTCTTTCAGAAGACGAGGCTGACGCCGAAGGCACGCATTTCGTAGAAGTGATGGGGCGCCGAAGCGGGGTATTCATCCGGCGCGGCGAGATTGGCGGCTGGGTGCACTCGACGTTTGGCGAGTATCTAGCAGCCAGCTCACTGGTGCGAGAGAGCCAGGAGGATCCGGTACAAGTCTGGAGGCGGCTTGCATTGAACTGGCCGGACAAGAACTGGCGAGAGGTGGTCCTACTAGCCGCTGCTATTCTGTCGAGGGCAGACGACTTTGTACGTCAGATTCTCAAGGCTGGCCGACGCGATCCCCTGGAACCCTATATCCACCACCACCTGCTTCTTGCTGCTGCCTGTCTGTCCGAGAGCACGGATGTCGAGCGCGAGTTGGTTGGAGAAACCATCAGCAGCCTAGAGGCATGTCTTTGCTCCTCAATCCCGCTGCTTGCGCACGAAGCTGCCCAGCGACTCATAGATGTCGGGAAGACACACGCCCGCGATTCTGTGGTGGAGTTGTCACTGCGTCTGAGTTCTCACGCCAACCGCTGGACTCGTGAATCGGCAATCTACATCTTAGTGGGGCTTGGAGCTAGCGGCGACGCGGCGATTGACGCCTACTTGGGCTACATACGAGAGCAAATCGCACCAGTGGAGAAAACGAGTGGTCCTGCGGCGATTGGGCGCCACCTTGTCCTGGCAGGCATTGTGAACGTTCTGCGCAAGCTGAAGTTGGATGACGAACGAGTAGTCGACACCCTAGTGCAATTGGGGCGCTCCGGCCGCGTCAGCGTGGGAGTTGTACGGGACACTTCAGCGGCGCTGGCAGCTCTAGGGCGGTATGACCTGTCTACAGAGATCATGCAAGAGCTCCTAGGTCCCTGGGCAACTGTAGACTGGAAGGAATACGCAGCGCGACCACGCAGGGCATACTGCGAGTTCTTTCGGAGGCTCGCTCGGATGCTGTCTGAGGATGAAGAGCGCCGGAATCAGGAAACTGATCAAGCGGATCTGCGGTACTTCTTGTCCGTTCTTGATCTTCCCCAATGGGACGCCGCCTGGGTGTACGACATCGCTGCTGGACGGATAGGATTCTACGGAAAAGATGTATTGCATGTTGCGGCCACTTTGCTAGGCCTAGACAAGGCCATTCTGGCAGCCCAGGCGCGAATGGTCGCAGAGACCGTAGCTCAGAACGGAGATGCTGATTGGAATCTGGTATCTCAGTTCTTGGAGGAGTGCAAACCCCCGACCGAGCAAGTCTGGCGACAGCCCGTTTCAAGTTCAGCTATGGCTACTCTGATTGATGGCTTGGGTGACGAGCCCAAATGGGTGCGCCATATAGCTGCACAGCTTCTTGTCAACTCGTCCGACAGTGAAAGCATAAGTTGTGCCCTCAATCATATGCTGGAAACCGGCAGCAACACCAGAAAGCGGGAACTCGGCGTTCGTTTGCTTGGTCTCATGCGATGCTCAGACTGTAGGACTATTCGAAACCTGATACTCATCCTTCAAGATGATCCTGACGCGTCGGTTAGGAAGGAGGCGGCCCTGGCCCTGGGCAACATAGGGTGCCTGGCTGATGAGGTGGTCGACGCATTGATTCACGCCATTGCTGACTCTGACCGACAAGTTCGCTCAGCAGCCGCTGAGGCCTTGGGCAGCTTGGACGATGCACAGCCGCGTGTGATTGGGGCGTTAATAGATGGATGGCGTGCTAAGGAGCCGAGTACGATTTGTACTCATTGTGGCGCGGCACTCGGTCCTGAACAGGGTTCTTGTCCGCAATGTCGCATAGTCACCGCAACCTCACACGAAGCGATCGTCCATACTCTCGGAAGAATAGGAGAGCCAACTCCAGACGTCATTGATGTCGTGATTAGTGCACTGCAACATCCGGATTCTGGAATCAGGCGCGCGGCAGGAAAGGCAGTAGCCTCTTTGTGGACCCAGGATGCGCAATTCGTGAACGAATCACTTCTCACCGCGCTGTGGCAACCTGCGGACGCAGATGCACGTCTAGAAGGATTCGCCGAGGCGGCTAGTCAGATATGTAACAAGCACCTACCGACTGCACTAATCGGTGACGCCGTGACCGTATCTGAAGACTGGCTGTCGTTGCTAGGACATCCCTCGCCTTTGATTCGGAAGACAGCTATCTCCTGCTTGACCAAGCTTCAAGGTGACTATCCCAAGTTCACTTCTCAGTTCATCGCGCTGTTGAGCGACGAAGATGAATCCGTGAGAAATGCGGCGTACAAAGCACTGCGAATGGGAGTAGAAATCACAGCAACATCAGATGCCCGCGGTAGAAGAGGATCACAGGGTTTCGGAACAACGGACTGTTGATGCGTCGCCTGGGCGGGCGCCAGCCAGGGGAAGCACGGTCGTGGCTCCCGCGCAAAGCGCGTAGGCCAGACAGCGAGGCCACCACAGAGATCGTCGAATAGCACCGCGGTGGAGTCCCCTGAGCTTCGGAGTAGCGCTGGAACCTTGAGAGAGAGGCCTGGCTGCTTGATTGCGGGATGTTGCCCAGCACCGCAGTGCTTGCGAAGGCGCCGGGATGCGCCCCGAGCAACGGGTACCCGATGGCCGTTCCGTTCTCCCGTGTGCTCTCGGCCTTATGGCCGCGGCGCCCAGAGCACCATCCTGGGCTTGTCTATCTCCTTGGCCAGATCCTCGATGCGGCCGTACTTGATGACCGCGGCCATGCAGTGCTTGACACACGCCGGATCCAGTCCCTCTTTGGTCCGCCGGGCGCAGAGCACACACAGCTCGGTGGGGAAGGGGATGTAGGCCAGGTAGGCCTTGTCCTTGGGCAATGGCTCCACGACCTCGATAACCTTGATCCCCGCCATCCCGGCTTCCCATCCGTACTCCTGGGAGCAGGCCACCTCGCAGGCGTGGCAGCCGGTGCAGTACTCGTAGTCTATGAGCAGGCCGTGCTCTG
>Ga0307378_10013569_pt1 | contig 10299 bp, 10 predicted proteins | sample UN1MG_FD_202238 | JGI IMG/M metagenome (GOLD analysis project Ga0307378, IMG submission 202238) | Soil microbial communities from Risofladan, Vaasa, Finland - UN-1 | ecosystem: Environmental > Terrestrial > Soil > Coastal area > Acid sulfate soil | place: Finland: Risofladan, Vaasa | collected...
GACCTGAGGGGGCTGCTACTATTTAATTCTTTCGTTTTTCTTTGTCACACTGACTGTCACCTGACGGTAATAGCATAGCTTTATATACTCAGGCCTCTTGTGGGTATCGCAGGAGGTGATGCTTATGGCAAGAGGAAGACCGTTCAAGTGCCCCTACCCCGGCTGTGGTTCTACGGATACGGTGAGTAAGGGAGTTAGAAAAACGAGGATGATGGGAGATCGTAAAATCAAGCTCTGTAAGAGTTGCGGCAGGAAATTCACGCCAAAGAACCAGAAACCAACATAACTGCATGTAGCGGAATAATGGATATCAGAAAGCTTGCACTCGATTTGACAGCAGCAGCCCAGCAGTTCTTCACGAAAGCAAAACGGTTCTACTACCTGGTCATGCTCTTTGGCTATCGCTGCCCAAAGTGCAATGGTTCGCTGACTATGGTGGCTGAAGGCAAATGCATGTGTAAATTATGCACCGGCGAGTTTGATCCAACAGTTGAATTTCAGATATGCATTGCTTGTGGTGGAAAACCGGTACTGCGTGTCAGAAGGTATCAGTGCAAGGATTGCGGGGGAGATATCACTTCAATGTTCTTGTTCGATGGGCTGGTATTTAACGCCGAATACTTTCACCGGAAGATGGCCGATTCCCGCCAGCGGAAAAAGGAACAAAAACAGCGGGTTCAACAGATGCTGGCAGAGTGCCGGTCTGAGCCGCTGGCACTTGATGTACCCGACCTGAACTCAGTGCCTGGTCTCATTGAGGCACTAAACGGCCTGACTGCTGGTCTCGATGCTTCTGCAGCACCGGAACTGAAAGACAAATTTGATCTTAGTCGCTACCAGGCACACATTAGGTCGCACCTGGGAGCCGAGCCAGTGAGCTTGAGACAGATACCGCCGCTTATGGAAAACGAGCGACTGGACCTTATCTGGAAGTTTATAGCTGCAATATTCTTAGATCATGCCGGTGTGATCAATATCTGCCAGCAACATGAGACTATCTGGGTGATGAAATTTGATGACCGAAAAAGACAAAGAATTTCTGACGAAATTGAAGACATTGATGGACTCGAAAGACTTAAGAGTGGTGCTCACGCCTGGTGAGCCGAGCCGTATGATTCTTAAGGGGACATACGGCGAGAGGATCCACAAAACCTTTGGTGTAACCAGGCAGGGAGTAAGATGGAGATTCCAGCATCTGTTTGGCCAGGCATATGTCCGGTCTTTTGAAACGATAATGTTCATAGAGAAGATTTTCGGCTCACAACTGCGGGACTATGCGATAAGGATAAGCAAGGAACAATATGCGTTGAGACAAAAGGCACTACAACCGGGCTTTGAAGACAGAGCCAAATCCAAATAACCTGATTGGACCAAAAAAGCAAAGCTTTATAAAGGCCGCTTAATTCTTCATATCTACACTACAAAGAGCACATCTTTTGTTTTGAACAAAAGAGTTGCCCGCGAGAATACTGCACATAAAAGCACATGGTTAAACCAGAGTCATTATGAAGCGATTCGGCGACGAGAAAACCGGATTGGCGTAAGCCAGCCGAACTTTCTTTTAGATAGTTCTCTATTGTAATTTTGCGAATCAACTCTCGACGAGAGAACAATTTCTAAAGAATTTGTAAAAAACTAATTTTAACTGGATGGCACGCTCAAAACATGAAGCGTGCCATCGCTTTTTAATGGAGGTGAAATTATGCAAGAAACAATTTGTGCGAAGGTAGACCCAAGATTATTGACCAAAGCCGACAGGCTTTTTACAGGTACTGTCGAAGGCAGGATTATCGAAATCCTGCAGAACGCAAGAAGAGCCGGAGCAACAGAAGTAAGAATAACAAACAAAGATGGATTTGTAACTGTTCAGGACAACGGTTCCGGCATCGAGGATTTCCAGAAGTTGCTGGATCTTGGCGGCAGCGGCTGGGATGAAAAAATGGAAGCCGGAGAGGATCCTGCAGGAGTAGGACTTTTCAGCCTGGCTCCAAGGAAAGTTTCTATTGTTTCCGGCAATAGAAAAACCGTCATCGACAAGGATGGCTGGACAGGAAAACCGGTAGAAGTGACACAAAATACTGAAACCGTAAACGGCGCCATCGTGAAGTTCAGGGACGAAAAGCCCTGGGATCTTGATCTGGTCGAAAAACATGCTGTTTTTGCCGGAATAAGAGTTATTGTAGATGGCAAGTACTGTCATTCGATGCCGTTCTGCAGGGGTGAAGCTGCATATTATGAAAATCCCGGCTGCAGGATTGAAGTTGCAAAAGAAATATCCAACTATCACAGGGCATGGTCAACACACTGGTATCAAGGAAGAGTGCTTGTCAATTTCCATGGACAGGTAGTTCAGCTTGATTACTGGCCAGGCAAGCACAGGCAGAGCCTAACAATCCTGGTGGATATAGCAGAACAGACAGATATAAGGTTAATGCTGCCGGCAAGAACAATACTGGTTGAAAATGCAGCTTCTGTAAAGCTCAAAGAAGCGATAGAGCTGGAGTATTACAAATACTTTCAGAAGCAGAAAACTCACGCACTTTATTATGAAGAGTATCAGCGTGCAAAAGAGCTTGGCATTGAACTGCCGGAAGCTGAGCCTCAGTACAAGCCTGGGCTTATCTGGGGAGAATGTGACGACCCTGTCGAAGTTGTTATGCCGCAGAATTTCAAACTCGAAGATTGCTATCTGTGCTTTAATGATGACTGTGATGACGATATGGCAGAGACAAATGCCCATTTATTGGCGGCTTTGGGAGATTTGAAGGATAAACCTTTTGTGCCGGTAACTATTGATAGTGGTTATATGGGCTATAACTGGACTAAGCTGCCGAAAGTAACGAAGGTTGAAGTGTCGAAGGGCAAAGAGCTGCTGAGGCATTCGATCAATTGTGGTGAGTTAGTATGTTTTGAGAAACTGTCTATAACAGTCCGGACATCCGATGGTAAAGCATTCACCTCGGATGTTGATATGGCTGTGATAATCGAAGAGCCTAATAATAGGCATCACTGGGTCGATGAGACTGTATGTGTTACCAGACGAGCAAGAAACTGCCTGGATTCGGGAAATATCTGGTTTCACTTAGGAGGTTACAGTGATGAAGGTGACAGCTACGATACCCAGCTTTACTACTTCGAAAAGGAGCTTGATGAGTTCTGGAATGAATTGATTGGGCCGTACGAGACGGTAAGGCAGCAGCTTATAAAAGAGCTATATCCTTTGTATAACAAATGGCGGAAGGTAACGATCTTAGAAGACAGCAGTCTTGAGATTCTATTCAAGGATGGCAGGATAGAACGAATAAAACCACCTGCAGAATCCGCTTAATGTAAATCACATTATCAATTGTCAAAGCACATCTCTTCTAACCGAGAGATGTGCTTTTTGTTTTTTTACTCACATCTTATCAAAGAAAGGAAAGGTGAAACTATGGCTTGGAGACCAACACAGTACTTGCAGGAGGGCGAACTCGATAATACCTGCCCAAATAAGGTCATGGGGTGGATGAAGTTCGTCGGCATCAAAGACAAGGTGACCTTTAACCTGGAAGGCAACTTCCACAGAGATATTAGAGGAGCAAATATCCACTTTACAGGAGATGCGTATGAAGATGGAACAGACATTGACAGTGGGAATTACTTCGACGGTTTTGCCCAGCATCAGACAGGAAATGTAGGTGACATTACAGCAGGCTTGCCACCTCACGACTATGGAAATACACCATATTTGGAAATCTATTCCGAGCAAAATGGTAGAATTGTCCTGGAGTTGGAGCCGGCACAGATAGAAGTAATCGGTACGCCGATACCTGCAATAGAGTCCGACCCGATCTCGCGAAAAGAGCAGCGCCAGAATATGGCAGAGTTCTTAGGCAGCCTTGCGCAGGAAATAAATATCCCACAAGAGAATGCAATCTGTGTTGGCGGCGACACAGTCGTAATGGCCGACGAGAGAGCAGCGAACAACAAGATCCGTGGAATGAAGCTATTGCCATGTAAGATTCGAGAGAGGCTGCCCAGCCTGGGTGGACAGGATGACAAAGGAGGCAAAGCTTTAGCCTATGCGAAGTGCTTCTGTCCTTCAAGTTCGTGGACCTGGTACATAACTGAGGGATCCCCAGTACGATCCAAGAACAATGACGTTGTGGATTACATCCTGTTCGGGCTTGTGGATGGGCAATTCAAAGAACTGGGATACTTCCGGCTCTCGGAACTTGAGAGTGTAAACGGTCCCATGGGCTTGCCGATTGAACGAGACTTGTATTGGCAGCCAAAGACACTCCAAGAGATTGCACCGGAGCTATTTAAGAGCGACGAGGCAAGCGATTAGTCGAACATGTCAACATTTACTCAAAGATTATGGAGGTGACATATGGAAGAGTATTGTCAAAACCCATTATGTGAGAACAAGGCCATCAAAGAAGTGCCTGTATCCGTGCGTACGAAGTCTGACCAAGTGCGGTCGCTCTGCGCTGACTGCGAAGAGGTCTATACATGGGGCGTTCAACAGGGCAGCATGATATGCGAAGGTCTGAAAATTGACCCTCCGCCCAAAGAAGAAGGCGATGAACCGCTGTTCCGTGTGGTGTACATTATCGACGTGAATTCCGGCGATATCCGTGAAGCGGCGGAATATACTCACCGCATCATGTCAGATCCCGATTCCCTACGACCGGTACTGCATGTCATCGATTCCAAAGGCAACAGCACGGAAGTGGACCTATCTAAGGATAGTGCAGATCGTGATGACAATGAAGAAACGGCCGATTATGAGCCGGCGGCCCAGTATCTTGCCGATAACGGGGACCGGATATTCACCGGCCCCATGAAAGGAGGATTATGGAATGGCAGGTGCATGGATGCCTGTATCATGTCCAAGAAGCAAGGCGATAAGGTCGCATACGAATTCCTGATCAAGTTCGGGGATCAGTATGCATCGAGTTTGTCCGCCGATCAGCAGCGCCAATGGCAGGAGATCAAAGACCATGCTGCCAGCCTATTGAAAGGCAGCAGAGAGAACACCAAACAAAAGAATGGAGGCAATTGTGAAGATTAGTGTGTAGCCCGCACATCTCCCAAAGCCCATCATTCCCTCCCACCTCACCACATCCCACTAACAAGCATTCAATTGAAAGGAGACTCTATGAAAGAAAAGAGAACCTGTGCGCGCAGCCCGCCATAGAATGGACTGTGCCAAAATGTCACGATGTACACCAGTCAATCACCAACAATTCAAATTGAAAGGAAACAAAAATGAGACTTTTATATGTGAACAACGATGGCGGCGGCTTCGCCGATTATGTGGAAGTCAGCCCGAGCATGACTGTTGAAGAATTCTTTAATGAGAAGATGCCTAACAGAAAACCGGATGATTTCCTGATTCGAGTCAACCGTCAGCCCGTAGCCAGCGACTACGTTTTGCAGGAAGGTGATCGTGTCACTGTAACCCCCACAAAAATCGAAGGTGCGTTGGTTTAGTTCCATCACATCGCAAATGTCACTGTGGGCATCTGCTTATCTTGGCGATGAGCAGGTGCCCCTTTTTGTTGAAAGGGTGTCTTATGGAAGACAGAAAGAAATTAGCCCGAATGGCAAACAGAATCCGAGAAGGCCTGATACAGCTAAAGTACGGCCGGTACCTGGAGCTAAACAGGCAACTGACAACTCTGACCGGCCAGCTTCAACAACTGACTGTTGAATCCCGAAAAATGGGAGCATCCGTGTCACGAGGCTGGCTTTCAGCAGCCCAAAGGTGCTGTAAGAATGTTAGCAGATTGCTCGGAGAGGTTGGGTATTCCCTGCCACGAATCCGGCCTTTAGCTGAAAAGCCGCAGAAGGAAATCCCCAAATTGCCTGTACTGGTAAATGAATTGGATGCACTGGAGAAGGAATTCGGCGAAATCGAGTTCGATGCATCCAAAAATAGCATCTCTGTTGTAACAGAACCAATCACCCTGGAGGATATCTACCTGGGCCGGTTCAAGATTCAGCTGGAACTCAATAAGCTCGACCAACTGTACTACAACAGCCCGTACTGTGTGATTGCCCTCGAACCGAATCCGGCTGCCACAGATGATACGGTTACACATCCACACGTCAGCGGCGAAAAGCTCTGTGAAGGAGATGGCTCCGCCGCAATTAAGGCGGCTCTTGAAGATGGCCGAATCTGTGATTTTTTCACAATCGTCAGGAGCATCCTGAATACGTACAGCCCTGACAGTCCATATGTAGCCCTTCATGACTGGGACGGTACGACCTGCTACGACTGCGGATACACAACGAATTCAGAGGATTCGTACTATTGTCAGTACTGCGAGCACGATTACTGTTCGGACTGCTCAACCTATTGCCGCCACTGCGAGGAAACTGTGTGTTTGGGTTGCAGCGGGCAGTGTTCGTACTGCGAGGAAATGTTATGCCACAACTGCGTCAGCGGATGCCAGGAGTGTGGAGAGATGTTTTGTCAATCGTGTCTGGAAGATGACTTATGTCCAAATTGCAAAGAAGAAAAGGAGAACGAAAATGAACAGCAAGAAACAGAAATCAACGAATGTGAAAATACAAGCCAGCCTCAAACAGAAACAGCAGAGACCAAGCTGGCGAGTTGAGAGAGAAAATAAAGAAAGGCTTGCCCTTAGATTCAGCCCCACGGCATGGGCAAAGCTGATCTATTTCAGAGACAAGTCGGACAATGAAGTCGGCGGTTTCGGAATCAGTGATCCTGATGACCTGCTCTTTGTCAGAGAATTCATTACGGTCAAGCAGGAAGTAACCTGTGTCAGCGTTAAATTTGATGATGAGGCAGTAGCGGACCTCTTTGACACCCAGGTTGACCTTGGTAGAAAGCCTGAGCAGTTCGGGAGAATCTGGCTGCATTCCCACCCAGGCGACTCGCCCGAACCCAGTGTTATCGATGAAGAGACATTCAGCAGGGTCTTTGGCAATTGCCAGTGGGCTGTGCTCTTTGTTGTGGCCCAGGACAATAAGACCTATGCCAAGCTGCGCTTCAATGTCGGTCCCGGTGGCCAGGTATTGATCCCCACTGAGATAGACTACAGCCAGGATTTTGGTTCGAGTGACCATGAATTGTGGGACACCGAGTATGCGGCCAATGTCAAGGCCATTGAATGGTTGACCGAGCGATCCAACACGGTACCAGACTCCGGCGGCCATGATCTGAGTGACTATGCCTTGCCGTACGACTTCCTCGATGAATTTGAACTGATGGAACCCGAAGAGCGGCAGTTCATTCTGGATGAACTCGCTGAACGTCCTGAACTTTGGGACGAAAAGGAGGTGATGGCACTATGACGACGGAAAATGATGAGCGCTACAGCCGGCAGATAGACATCGTACCTCCTGAGAGGATTGCAGGCTGCAAAGCTACTGTCATCGGCGTTGGCGCCATTGGCAGGCAGGTTGCCTTGCAGCTCAGCGCCATGGGTATTCCGTGGTTGCAGATGATCGACCACGATAAGGTCGAATGGAGCAATCTGGCCAGCCAGGGCTACCTGGAAGGCGATATGGAAAAACCGAAGGTCAATGCGACATTGGAGCTGTGTTGGAGGATAAACGCCGCCAGTCAGATCCATGTGGTACCGGAACGGTTTCGCAGGAGCATGGAGATCGGCAATGTCGTCTTTTGCTGTGTCGATAAAATCGACGTCCGGCGATTGATCTGGGAATCCGTAAAGGACAGAGTGAATCTGTTCTGTGATGGAAGGATGAGTGCCGAGGTATTGCGAATACTCACAGCATACGATGCGGAATCCCGAAAGCACTATCCGACCACTCTATTTAGCGCCGATGAGGCCTTTGTCGGACCATGCACAGCAAAAACAACCATTTACTGTGCGAACATCGCAGCGGGGCTTATGGTTGCTCAGTTCACCAAGTACCTGCGGCAATTGCCCATAGATTGTGACATCCAGTTGAATCTATTGGCTTCGGAGTTGAGTGTTAGTGTTTGTTAATAGTAACCAAGCTTAGCGATAGACCTGAAATGACTATCGCTAAGCTTATTATTTGGAGGTGACAGAATATGTACTACAAAGAAGTTGATAAACGTCACAGGGAGGCAATGACAGCTTTCCTGAAGAAGCATTTCAGATACCACACCATGAATAGCTGGAACAGATCGACCAGCTATGCCAACTGCATCAAATTGCATCATGTGGATAAACCCTCTGATATTGATGATAACACGTGGTGGGAAATGTTAGAGCTTACAGAGTGGCAGGAAAAAATGAGCGATCTGCTTGAAGATTTCAGCAGGAAACGCAACTGGCAATGGCAGGCGGGCATCAACGGAAGAAGCGGCGGTTATGTCGTCCTCTACAAAGGCGGCATAAAACCAAGTGGCTACAAAAGCTACTGCACCCATTGTGGCCAGAAAAATTATCAGGCCCTGCCGGAAGGCGAGATTGGAACCTGCGGCAGGTGTGATGCCAAGGCCAGAATCAATTTCAAGCCAACACATATGCAGGTCTTTACCTGGCCGGGTAAGGATATCGATATGTACGAAAACTTTGAAGACTGGACACTCAACGAGCTTCAGGAGCGCGTTGAACTGGTACAGACCTTTGACAAGCTCTGCGATGACATAGTCAGCGCTTACGTTCGTATTTGCAAGAACTACCGTATCACTGAAGAGGAAATCCTTGTACCGAAAACCATTAAAGTATTGGAGCCTGTCGCCTGAGTTCTTTCATTTCTTTTTCCCGCAGCTGATTTTTCTTGCTGCGGTTTTTTTCATCATTTAGCGATAGCTATAAAGTTCGCTACGTTTATGGCACGAAACACAAACCAACCATGATCGTGTCCATAATTCCATGCTTTATTCATACCCTTGGAGGGGTATAATGACTCCAGTGAAGAACTTGGTAAACGGTTCGTACCTGTAGCAAGGAATAGTAGAAAATGCCTGAAAGCTATCAAATAATTCATGTGGATATGGATGCCTTTTACGCTTCAGTAGAACAGCTTGATAATCCCGGCCTTATGGACAAGCCCGTAATCGTCGGCGGTGATCCCAAAAAACGGAGTGTGGTGAGTGCGGCATCTTATGAAGCCCGTAAGTTTGGTGTTCACAGTGCCATGCCTATGTCGCAAGCAATCAGATTATGCCCTGATGCTATTGTGTTGCCCGTTCGTATGGAACGATATGCCGCGCTTTCACAGCAGATTCATGCCATATTCGAACAGTTTACGCCCCAGATTGAACCGATATCTCTTGATGAAGCATTTCTGGATGTTACCGAAAGCCTTCGGTTGTTCGGCAGTGCAGAGAAAATAGGCAGAGCCATCAAAGACCAAATCAGGGAACATCTGGGTTTGGTGGCCTCAGTTGGTATAGCGGCCAATAAGTTTCTGGCAAAGCTCGCCTCCGATCTGGATAAGCCGGACGGATTCGTGGTGATCACTGAAGAAAACAAACAGCAGATACTTGATCCACTGCCAGTCTCTAAGATATGGGGTGTGGGGAAGGTGACGGAGAAGACCCTCAAATCCAAAGGGATAAATACGATACGACAACTCCGAGAGACCACGCCGGAAATCCTTAAGAGCATATTCGGCGACCAGACGCCCCATGTGATCCGGTTAGCTCAAGGAGTTGATAACAGGGAAGTAGAATCCAATAGAGAGGCCAAGAGCATTTCCAGTGAACAAACATTTGCTACTGACATAACGGACAAGGATATTCTGCTCGAAGTGTTGTTGAGTCAAGTCGAAGATGTCGCTCAGAGGCTCAGGCTAAACGACTTGGATGCAAAGACAATTACCCTGAAGCTGCGCTATGAGGATTTCCGAACGATTACCAGAAGCAGCACGTTTGTTCAGCCGACAAACACCACCAAGACATTGTGGCAGGAAGCTGAGCAAGTTTTCCTGAAATGGCACAAGAAATCTGCAGGCGCGCTGAGACTGTTAGGATTTGGGGCATCTGGTTTGCGGCATGCCGGCAGCAGTCAGCGGCAATTATTTGAAGAGCCCGAACAGGAAAAGCAAAAGAGGCTGGATGAGGCATTTGACAAGATCAGAAACAAATTTGGGCATGATGCTCTTAGAAGAGGAAAATGAGTGTTTTCAAAGGCCTTAACAACCGCCATATAGGCCATCTGTATGTGCTTATCTACACTCGATTTTAGCCCAAAAACGGCGATTTTTGACATCGTATTCAATGAACGTTGCGAATGAGAAGCCCATAGTCGGTAAATCCGCCCGCCCCGATTTAGTCTTTACACTGGCTTTGCCAGGAACTCAGGAAAAGAAGCATATCGTGGGTAAGTATACGGCTGA
>Ga0307378_10013573_pt1 | contig 10298 bp, 8 predicted proteins | sample UN1MG_FD_202238 | JGI IMG/M metagenome (GOLD analysis project Ga0307378, IMG submission 202238) | Soil microbial communities from Risofladan, Vaasa, Finland - UN-1 | ecosystem: Environmental > Terrestrial > Soil > Coastal area > Acid sulfate soil | place: Finland: Risofladan, Vaasa | collected...
CTTATTCCCCCACTCCGAAGCTGTGGGAAAAGAGATTCGGATCGGGCCGGAAAAGTTTCGCGTTGTCGGCGTCCTCGAAAAAAGAGGCAGTATGTTCGGACAGAGCAGGGACAATCTTGTCGGGATCCCGATCTCAACATTGATGAAACACTTCCCCTACGACCTTGAAAACCTCGAGATCATTGCCTCACCTACAAAACATGGCTATCTCCAAGAAACGATAGAACAGATGATCAACGTGTTGCGAAAACGGAGAAAAGTCCCCTTCGGAAAGCCCAATGATTTTGCTATCTACACACAGGATACACTGGTTGACCTCTACAACCAGCTCACAGGAGCAGCCTACCTTGTGATGATCGTCATCTCATCCATCGGACTCCTCGTTGGGGGGATTGGCGTGATGAACATCATGCTGGTCTCGGTCAAAGAGAGAACCCGGGAGATAGGTATACGCAAGGCCATAGGTGCACGATCATCAGATATACTGAAGCAGTTTTTGATCGAAGCGATCTTCCTCACGGGGACAGGAGGGGCCATCGGCATTCTTATCGGCTTTGCCATAGCCTTCATCGTAAAATCAGCCACTCCCCTCCCGGCTTCGGTGACACTCTGGTCGATCCTTTTAGGATTTTTTGTGTCGGTCTCGGTGGGTCTTTTCTTTGGGATCGTTCCCGCTCAAAAGGCATCCCATGTCGACCCCATCATCTGCCTCCGTTATGAGTAACAAAAAATGGGGCCAGACATTCATACCCCAAGAAATTCGGAAGCTTTGTCGAGGGCGAGCTTTAAATTCTCTTCCTTCTGACCAGCAATTTCCACAAACGTGGGTCTTCCTCCGCCCTTCCCTCCGATCAGAGGCGAAACGACAGGAATAAGATCTCGCATATCCCGTCCCAGACTCTCTGAACTTGCCAGGACCAGATGAACCCTATCCTGAAGATTCGTGCCGAACAGAACGATATATTTGCCGCTCCTTATGATGGAGAGCGCAAGAAACCGCATCTCCTCAGGTGGTCTTCCGCTGAAGACCTCTTTTATGACGTCCCCTTTGGCATTTCTCATGATCTCCTGAGCCTCGATATCAAGGATCTTCTCCTGTGCTTTTCTTAAACGCCTACGCTGGTCCTTAAAGTCAACGATCAATTTGTCGATGGACCCTACAAGATCTCCCTCCCCCACGTTGAACTTTGTGGCGACCTCTCGAATGACCCTGTTTTTGATCCCGTAATCGATAAGGGCCCGACGGCCACACACAAACTCGAACCTCAGGTTATTCCGGATCCTCTCCCACTTAAGGATCTTGATCAAACCGATCTCTCCTGTTTTGTTCGGATGGGTCCCCCCGCATGCAGAATAATCAAAATCAGAAATCTGCACCACACGGATGTGCCCTTTTTTCTGCGGAGGTTTTCGGAGTGGGATCTTTTCGATCATCTCTTCAGGAGTAATGTACGTGCAGATCTCTTCATCCTGAAACACGATCTCATTGGCTAAGGTCTCCACCTTATCGACCTCATCTTCCGTGATATCTCTCTTATCGATCTCGACCGTTGATGCTCTCAAACCGAGATGGAAGGAGAGGGTTTTTGCATCGAAAAGTGTGTCGAAGCATTGTGAAAGAATATGTTGACCGGAATGCTGTTGCATATGGTCAAAACGCGTTTCCCACTCAATGACGCCGTTGACTTTGTCCGATTCGACCTCGCTCTGCATGACATGCAGGATCTTTGCATCTTTCTCTAAAACATCCAGAACCTCTACACCGTTGATCCTTCCTTTATCCGCAAGCTGTCCTCCAGATTCCGGGTAGAAACACGTCTGGTCAAGAATTAAAGCAGGCTTTTTCTCATACACTTCCCTTCCGATGACGTTCGCTTTGAATTCGACCTGATAGGGATTGTCAAAATAGAGCCGTTTCGTGACTTTATTCATTCGCCTCACCCCTTATACATGAAAAGAAAACCGTTTATTTTTTTTTGTTTACGACAGAAAGGATCCGGCCAGTGATCTTGAAGTGCTTTTTTGCCACCTTATTCAGGATCCCGATCCCATGCTTTTGGATAAGCTCCACTCCAACCTCTTCTGTCTTTGCCGAAGCCCCCTTGGGAAGATCGATTCCCACATCTTGAGAAAGGAAATAGAGACGCTTTAAGAATTCGGCCCGAGCCAGGATCGAGGCCGCAGCCACAGCCAGATCTTCTTCAGCCTTGGGTCTCTGGATTAGCTCGATATTCCTGCCTTTTTTCATCAATGCATTCAAAACAAACGCCTTATCCCCAAACTGGTCAGTGATAGCAAGAGTACAGGGAACTTCTTCGAGCAAGTTCTCAATGGCACGAGAATGAGCCCAAGCAAGTAGTCGGTTGAGATTCCTGAGCTTTTCGTACAGCTCGTTGTACTTTTCCGGACCGATGGACACAATAGTGTGTATGTATCCATTCCTGATCAGGTCGGACAATTCTCTCACCCGATTATCAGATATTTTTTTGCTGTCTCTGATCCCCAACTCCTGGAGAACCTCTTCCTGACCCTCTGGGAGGAAAAAGCCGGCAACGGACAAAGGTCCATAATAGTCGCCTTTCCCCGACTCATCTGTTCCGATACGGCCTCTAGCTTCTGCGAATAGGCTTGATTGTCTCATTTACGTTTTTTGCTCTTTTTTGAGTGAAGGTATTTATCCATCTCATTGGCGGCTATCCGTGCATCACCCATTGCAAGGATGACTGTGGCGCCACCTCGAATGATATCTCCGCCGGCATAGACCCCGTCCATGTTTGTCGCCATGGTTTCCCAATCTACCTCGACATTGCCCCATTTGCCGACTTCGAGTTCGGGAGTTGTTTGACCGATCAGAGGATTCGAGCTGTTGCCGATGGCCACAACAACCATGTCAACCTCCATGATGAATTCCGACCCCTCGATGGGAACAGGACGCCGTCTCCCGGAGTCATCAGGCTCTCCCAACTCCATGCGGAGACACTCCATTGCTTTAAGATGGCCTTTATCGTCGCCGATGAATCGTATCGGGGTCGTCAGAAAATGGAATTCTATGCCTTCTTCTTCGGCATGATGGACCTCTTCGACTCGAGCCGGCATCTCTGCCCTGGATCTGCGGTAAACACAGGCAGAAAATTCTGCACCCAGCCTTTTCGCTGTTCTCACAGAATCCATGGCCACGTTGCCTCCGCCAAGAACAGCGGCTCTCTCCGCTAGGAAAACCGGTGTATCATAGACAGGAAAATCATATGCCCGCATCAAATTTACGCGTGTGAGATATTCATTCGCAGAATACACTCCCACCAGGTTCTCACCCGGGATCCGCATGAAGTTCGGCAGTCCAGCACCAGTCCCGATGAAGAAAGCCTCATACCCTTCTTTCTTCAGATCATCGATTGTGGCTGTCAATCCCACTACAAAATTGGTCTTGAGCTTTACACCGAGGTTTATCAGGTAATCGACTTCTGCACTCAAGATCTTCTTTGGAAGACGGAACTCAGGAATACCATAAACCAGTACTCCACCGGCTAAATGGAGAGCTTCGAATATTGTCACGTCATGGCCCTTCAAGGCTAGATCTCCAGCAACCGTCAAACCCGCAGGCCCCGCTCCTAATACAGCAACTTTATGCCCGGTTGAAGGCGGTAGCTTCGGGATGTGAACCTCACCTGTATTTCTCTCATAGTCGGCAACAAACCGCTCCAGGTTTCCGATGGCTACGGGAACCCCGGTCGCCTTCTTCAGGTTACACACCTCCTCACACTGCGTTTCCTGGGGGCACACGCGTCCGCAGATGGCCGGGAGGACATTAGTCTCCTTTAATTTACGCACACTCTGTTCATAATCCCCTATCTCTAGGAGCTTAATGAAGGTGGGAATGTCGATTCCCACAGGACAACCCATAACACACTGAGGATTGGCACAATCCAAGCACCTTTTGGCTTCCTCCTTGGCCAACTTCTCAACTAAACCGAGATTGACTTCTGAAAAATCTTGATTACGCACATCGGGATCTCTTTCCGGCATCTTCTGTCGCGAAAGTTTCATCCTCTCTTTCACAGGAACCGATCTCCGCAATTCCTTGCGCCAATCTTCATTGAATCTTGCTCGCAGTTTTTCTTTAAGCTCAGGGGGCATTTCTTTTTTTTCTGCCATTTTTACACTCTTTCCAGTCTATCGCTTAAGGGAAATTTTTCTTTTCCCAGTAGCACAAAGACTCGATTTCATCCTCAAAATAGGACTTTCTCCGGATAAACAATTCCTCCCAATCAACCAGATGACCGTCAAAATCTGGGCCATCGACACATGCAAATTTTGTCCTGCCATCCACAGTGACGCGGCAGGCTCCGCACATCCCCGTCCCATCGACCATGATGGGATTGAGGCTGACTAGAGTTTTCACGCCCAAGGGCTTAGTGGACTCGGAACATGCATACATCAGATATGTGCAGCCGATGGAGATGACCCGGTCGATTTTTTCTTCCTTTTTAACGACATTCTCAAGAGTTTTATTGATGTATTCTTTACAGTCATAATAGCTATCCCTCGATGAAACATAGAATTCATCACTCACAGATCTGAGTTTATCCTCCCAATAGAGGAGAAAATTCGCCTTGACATCCAGGACTGTGATCACCTTGTTTCCTGCCTCTTTCATGGCCCGGGCGATCGGATATATTGCAGCAATGCCAAAACACCCTCCCGCACAGAGAACCTTTCCGTATTTCTCGATCGCTGATGGACGTCCAAGGGGCCCGACAAAAACCGGGACTTCATCTCCAGCTTCAAGAAGAGACAATTTGTGTGTCGAAGTTCCGACAACGAGAAAAATTGACGTGACACTTCCTTTTTCTGTGTCCCAATCGGCAATCGTTAAAGGGATCCTCTCACCAAAGTTATCGGCCATGACGATCACGAATTGACCGGGCTTACATTTTTTTGCAATCTGGGGTGCATCAATCTCAATGAGGTGAATATTCGGGACCAAGCGTTCTCTTCTTAAGATCTTTGCCATTATTTTCCTCTTTTGATCTTTACTGGAATGGGCTCCTGGGGATAGTATCCCTTCGACAGGGGAAACACGAGGGAAAATCCAGAGACATGGGCATCCTCGTTCCAGACGATTTGGGATTCGACCAATCCCTGAGGTAATGCCCCCGACACATAGAGCACACCTTCCATCTTTCCGTTCGATGACTCCACGACAAGAGGGTCTTCATTTTTCACGCCCAATTTTTTTGCGTCTTCAGGATTCATTCGGATCCAACGGGAGTTTTGTATGGCCGCAAATCCTCTGTTTTCTAAACTTAATGATAAGTTTCTATAACAATCTTGATCAAGCTTCAGGATCATCTTAAACGGGTAATTCTTGGAGGTCTCACCACCAGCCGGCTCAAAATTCAGCGGGCTGAACCCAGTCGAATCCTTCTGTTCCTCTTTGATAAAGATTTTTTCTCCCTTCTCTAATCTAGAAAAGCTGGCGTTGGCAAATCCAGGGAATACCTGCCGAATCTCCTTTAAGATATCAGCCGTTTTATTATAATCAAATCCTTTAACCTTCATCTTTCGGGCGAGTTGAGAAAAGATCCACCAATCGGGCTTCGCGTCTCCTATCGGAGGGATGACTCTCTGGGATATCTGTATACGACCTTCGACATTTACATAGATTCCCTCTGTTTCGGCGAAAGTCGTAGCAGGAAGGATGACATCGGCTTTTCCAGAATTCCCATCCAAATGACTGGTCTGAACGACTAAAAACTCGGTCTTCATTGTCTTTGGAAGCGCTGCGGACCCTACAAGATAGAGTCCTTTGATATTTCCTTCAAAAACCCCTTGGAGGATCTGATCTTTAGAGATCGTTCGTCCTGAGGATAAATCCGATAGTTCGAAAAGACCTCGATCGTTAAATTCCAAACCTAGGGGCAGTAATTTGGATCCACTCAATTGAGCCAAGTTTCGGATTGCGGATGCATTGGTCACGTCAGAGGGGGATTGAGTAAGTCCCGCTCCAAACAGGAACACAGATCTCCCTCCATTGGCAAAAAGGTCAGATACTTGCTTCAGGGAATTTTCGTCAATACCGGTCAACTTCACTGCGTCGGATGTTTGGATCTTCTCTAAAGATTTGACAAAGCCGGCGATGCCGTCGATATCAAGATTCTCATTAGCCTCTGTTCCCTCCAACAGAAACTTGGCAAGGAAGCCGAATAGGAGAGATTCTGATCCAGGCTTGATCCTCAACCATTGCCAAGCGAACCGGTTGAGAAGTAATTCGGTCGGGCTGACAACGATCAGTTTGGCTCCATTCTTAACGGCTTTTAGAACTTCAAGCCAGATGATGGGATGGGATCTGACAATATCCGACCCGGAAAGGACGATCGTATCAGCTTCAGAGATATCTTTGATATCAAAATTAAGCCTGGTGGGGGATCCACTTTTCAGCGCAGCCCTGTGACAATCTTCATAGGGAGAAAAAATCGATCGTGTATCGACATTCTTCGTTTTCAAAACGTCATTTGCAAACTTGCGGGTCACGAACCCATCTTCGCATGCAAGTTGGGAGGACTCGATCAGTGCCATCTCCTTACCTTTATAACCCTTGAGTTTCTGGGCCACAAAATCCAAGGCCTCATCCCAGCTCACTTCTTCAAATTCGCCCTTTCTCTTGATCAAAGGAGACAGGACTCTCTGAGAGCTGTACACAACATCTTTGATCATGAACCGGCCCTTGACACAGGCTTGACCGTGATTGACGGATCCATCCGGCGAGGGTGAAGTGCTCAAAATCCGGCCATCCTTCAACCAGACATCTAATTTACAACCCATGCTACAAAGGGGGCAGATCGTTTTGGCCTCCCCATCAGGAAGGGATTGGTACTTAATCCCTCTCTCAGCTAAAGACCCGGTGGGACACACATCCACACACGCTCCGCAGAATTGGCAACCCGACTCTACAAGAGGCTTATCCAATACCGTCCCGATCACTTCATCCGGTCCCCTGTTGACGAATGCGATCGCTGAAGCGCCTCGCAATTCGTGACAGACCCGGACACATCTTCCACACAGGATACAAAGATTATAATTGCGATCAAAGAAAGGGTCCCTTCTCTTGATCTCAAAATCCCTGTAAACAGATGGGAAGCCCACCTTTTCCAGCTTTAGAGCATCGACAACATCCTGAAGCTCACAGCGCCGATTGTTCGAACAGAGGACACAGCCCGTGACCTCCCCGACTTTCCTTATGGTCGATTTGTAATCATCACAGCTGTCTTTTTCTGAGCAGATCAGACAGGCATTTGGGTGTTCCGAGAGGATCAATTCAAGGATGTCTTTCCTTAATTTCCGCAGTTCGGGAGAATCGGTCACGATCTCCATGCCCTCTTCGACATAGGTTCCGCAAGATGGAGGATAGCCCCTTCTCCCCTTGATCTCCACAAGACAAATGCGACATCCAGTAAAAGGAGATAATTCCTTATGATCACAGAGAGAGGGGATGTAAATCCTATTGTCACGGGCAACATTTAGAATTGTCTTTTGGCCTTCTGTCTCGATCGTTTTATTGTCTATAATTATCTTCATCTCTTCGCTCTCTTCAGAGAATCTTTCTTCAAAATGCTCTTTCTCTTCTTCCCTGTGTATTTAGATACAGCCGTCACTTTGGGTGGACAGACATCAAAACACGCTCCGCATTTTATACACAGATCCTGGTCGATAACATGAACCTTCTTTCTCTCACCGCTGATGGCATCCACAGGGCAACTCTTCAAACACAGCAGACAGCCGACACACTTGTCGGGTTCGATGTAATAGCTGATCAGGGCCTTACAAACAAGTGCAGGACAGCTCTTCTCTCTAATATGTGTCTCATACTCTTTCCGAAAATACCGGAGAGTCGTGAGGACAGGATTCGGAGCAGTTTGGCCCAACCCACAGAGCGAACCCGTTTTTATCGTTTTAGACAGGTCTTTCAGTCGCTTGATATCTCCTTCCTCTCCTCCCCCCTCCGTAATGCGAGTCAGGATATTCACCATCTGTTTAGTTCCAATCCGGCATGGAACACACTTGCCGCAAGATTCCTCTTGAGTAAAGTTCAGAAAATACCGGGCCACATCAACCATACATGTATCCTCATCCATGACGATCATTCCCCCAGAGCCCATGATCGACCCGGCTTTAGCGAGCGTGTCATAGTCAATGGGAAGATCCAACTTCTCAACAGGAATACAACCCCCTGATGGTCCCCCAGTCTGAACGGCTTTGAACTTTTTGTTATCCTTGATCCCTCCGCCGATATCATAAATGATCTCACGGAGTGTAATCCCCATAGGGACTTCCACAAGACCTGTGTTGTTGATCTTTCCAACGAGCGAAAAGATCTTTGTCCCCTTGCTCTTTTTCGTTCCGACTTTCGAATACCAGTCAGCGCCTCGGTTTATGATCAACGGGACATTGGCCCAGGTCTCCACATTGTTGATGTTTGTAGGTTTCCCCCACAGACCTTTCTGGGCCGGGAAAGGAGGTCTCTGACGGGGGAAAGCACGCTTCCCTTCTATCGAGGCCATCAAGGATGTCTCCTCTCCTGAGACAAAAGCACCGGCACCTTCGACCAGATGGATGTTAAAATGGAATTCTGATCCCATGATGGACTTCCCTAAAAAGCCATACTGCGTGGCCTTCTCCAGCGCGATCATCAGGTGCTTGACAGCCAAAGGATATTCCATCCTGACATAGATATAACCCTCTGTTGCACCGATGGCATACGCGCCTATGATCATCCCCTCGATGACACTGTGAGGATTTCCCTCCAGGAGACTTCTGTCCATGTAAGCACCGGGATCTCCCTCATCTGCATTACAAATGACGTATTTCTCATCGGATTTGGCTTTTCGACAGATGGCCCATTTCCGGCCCGTGGGAAATCCGCCACCGCCTCTGCCTCTCAAGCCTGAGTTTTCGATCTCTAGAATCACTTCTTCTGAAGTTTTATCAAACAGGACCTTGGTGAGAGCCTGGTATCCATCCAGGCGCACATAGTCCTCAATACTTCTTGGGTCGATCCTGAAATTATTGCCCGTGAGGAGTCGCATCTGCTTCCCGTAAAAAGGGATGTCCTTTTGAAAAGCGCTTTTCTTTCCTGTCTGCGGCTCCTTATAGGTATATGAGTCTAATACCTCATCTCCGAACACAGTCCTCTCCACGATCTCTGGAATATCCTTTGGCTCGAGTTTCCCGTAAAAGATCTCCTCAGGATAGATGATGATATTCGGTTCCAGTTCACAAAATCCGTGACATCCTGTTATTTCAACACCGACCGTATCTTTTAAGCGCCTTTTTTCCAACTCTTCATCGAGCGCATCGATGACAGGAAGGGAACCACTGGCTTGGCCACACGTCCCTGAGGATACGACGATCGTTTTTTTGTATTGGGGACGCCTCGAAAGGATTTCTTCTTTCCACTCGTTTAATTGTTCCGGATTAGTGATTTTTTCCATAATGACTACTCTTTATAATCCTTAAGTATTCCATCTATTTTTTTCACCGTGATCTGAGAATAGTATTTCCCATCAACCACAACAACCGGGCCGATCGCGCAGCACCCCAAACAGTTCACTGTTTCGAGCGTGAACTTGTTATCTGCGGTTGTCTGGCCCACTTTGATGTTGAGCTTGCGCTCCATCTCCTCGGCAACCTGAGGACCTCCTCTGACGTGGCATGCCGTCCCCATACAGACCGTTACAATGTGTTCTCCTCGAGGCTCAAGACTAAATGCTTTGTAAAACGTCAGAACACCATAGATTTCGCTCTCTGAAATTTTCAGATGTTTGGAAATCGCAGTGATCACCTCTGGAGAGATGTATCCATATTCCGCTTGAGTTTTGTGCAGTATATGGATCAGCTCTTTCTGCTCGGTTGCGAATTCTTTCAAATATTTTTCCATTCTTACCACTTTAAGATTGAAATGATTTATTATACTCCGAACTAAATTCTCCGACCTGGAGATAGACCTCATGCCCTCTATTCGTCAAGGTGGATACTGAACTGGGTGTCAAACCTGCGCGGTTTTCTATCTTGCCGCTTTCGTTGATAACACCAATATTCATTTTATCCTCCGTGAGTCTAAAGGAGAAATAATCTAACCAAATAACACTATGAAGTCAACTTTTATGAATAACAAGGAGAAAGATGGATTATTCACGAGTCGAGGTCGCTGCAAAGGCGAGGCAGTGGCCCATGAAGCTGTAGTGAACTATCGCGAATGAGCCACGAGGAAGCCGATGCTGTGAGATCGGTTCGCCCGAAGG
>Ga0307378_10013575_pt1 | contig 10297 bp, 7 predicted proteins | sample UN1MG_FD_202238 | JGI IMG/M metagenome (GOLD analysis project Ga0307378, IMG submission 202238) | Soil microbial communities from Risofladan, Vaasa, Finland - UN-1 | ecosystem: Environmental > Terrestrial > Soil > Coastal area > Acid sulfate soil | place: Finland: Risofladan, Vaasa | collected...
ATTGCTACTCCATGACATGTAGCGTGAGAGCATGCTGCCGCGATGGGGTTGCGCCTGAGTGGAGGGGCTTGGGAGTGCCTGCCTTCCGCTCCACCATTCTCTAGGTGGTTGTGAGCCCCCATTCCCTGCTGGGGCCAGAGACGCAGCTGCCGGAGAGCGACCACTTGGCCAACCTGGTCTTCGTGGACGACGTGCGGCGTGGGCCCACGGTCCCGGCTACAAATGGCCGACCCCGTGATTGACGAGGGCATGGTGAACAACTCGGACTGCACCCACATCGAGCGGAGGGGCAACATCGAGGTCACCTCCAAACGCTCCACTGACGACGCGCACGTGATCCACATCATCCACCGCATCATCGCCTCGCTGGGCCGTCGCACAGGCGGGACCAGCTCGACGGGCGGCATAGACCTACCCAGACGGGCAGGACCCCTACCACCGACAGGAGAACCGCCGCACGGGCATCCATCGGTAGCGTCCCAGCCGAGCCCAGCGCCTGGGCCCGCCGCTTCGTCTCATCCGACCTCAGGGAGGGAACCCACGAGCGACTCCTCATTGGCCTCGACCTGCGCCACGTGGACATCACGCCGCAGACCGACGAAGAGTTGCGGAAGAGGACCGAGGGGGTCGTCCGCAACGTCGTCACCACCATGGCCGCCGAAATCCCCGTCTGCCTGTACCGCAGCAAGTTCGTCAATGAGGTCATGGGCGAGGCCGTTGGCTTCCAGGATGTGGATGCGGTGCGTGAGGCGGTCGAGCAGGGCGCCCGTGAGCCGCTCGGTGCCCAGGACCTCGGTCCAGCTCTCGAAGGGCAAGTTGGTGGTGACGAGCAGGCTCGTGCGCTCGTAGGCCCGGCTGACGACTTCGAAGAGCCGTTCGGCTCCCGCCTTGGTGCAGGGGACGTAGCCGAGTTCGTCGAGGACGAGGAGGTCGTGGCGTTCGAGCTGTTGGTGGAACCGTTCGAGCTGGCGCTCCTCGCGGCGTTCGAGGAGTTGGGTGACCAGGCCGGTGACCGTGAAGAACCGTACCCGTCGTCCCTGCTGGCAGGAGGCAAAGGCGAGGGCGGTGGCCAGGTGCGTCTTCCCCGTGCCCGAGTTGCCGATGAGGAGGACGTTCTCGCAGCGGCCCATGTACTCCCCGCGGACGAGTTCCCGCACCAGGGCCTGGTTGATGGACGGCTGGGCGGCGAAGTCGAAGGTGTCGAGGGTTTTCAGCACGGGGAAGCGGGCGGCCTGGACGCGCCGCTCGGCGGCCCGGACCTCGCGGTCCTGGACCTCGCGTTCGGCCAGGCGCAGGAGGTAGGTGGCGTAGTCGGCCCGCTCGGCCTGGCACACGGCGGCGAGCTTGGCGTGCTCGCGGTGCATCGTGGGCAGCCGCAGGGTCTTCAGGTAGTGCTCGAGGAGCACGGTGGGCGTCGCCTGGCTCATCGCACACCTCCCTGGGGCAGCAAGGCTCGGTAGGCCGTCACGTCGCTCTGGGCCACCTTCACGTGGCGCAGGTGCTCGCGGCCGTCGAGCCGGAAGGTCGTCCCCTCGGCTCCTCGGGGGGCAGGAGGAACTGCGCGATGGCGTCGCGCGTCAGAGCCCCCTTCCGCAGGCCCCGCGTCACAGCACGCTCCAGGTCGCGCAGGGAGTGGGTCTCCAGCAGGCGCAGGACGCGGATGTACTCCCGCGTCCCCTCGGCGGCCCCCTCGGCCTCCAGGCGTCGCCGCAACACATCGAAGTCCTCGGGGAGATCCCAGTCCTCCAGCGGCCGGGCGTGGTCGAGGGCCCCGGGCTTCCGCTCCAGCAACGCCAGATAGTGCACCGGATCGAACGCGACGCCCTCCTTGCCCCACAGGCGGCCATGCTCGGCGACCTCCTCGTCGCGGTGGCACACCTCCACCCGCTCGACGTAGCCCTTCACCACCACGGGATGATGCGCGTAGCGCACCGGCACCGAGTAGTCGCTCGAAGATCCGCTTCGCCGTGTGCCGCTGCTTCCGCGGCATCTCCTGGTCATCCTTGAGGATCTGCCGGATGCGCGGCAGGAATGGACCCAGCTTCGGCCGCTCGCGGGGTCCCTGCAGCCGATAGCCCGGCGGGCTGTTGTAGGTCAGGATCTTCTCCAGAGTCTGCCAGTGCAGCCCCGTCTCCCGGAGAATCTCCCGCTTGCTCACCCCCTCCACCAGAACGCGACGACGAATCTCCAGCCACTGCTCCATCTCGCGGTACACCTTTCTGACCTCCGAACGCAGACGACCTGGGGGCATTCATCAAGAGCCCCCATTCTGCCGTCTGACACTCAGAGAGTCCAAAGGGCGCCGCGCTTTTCAACCGCCCCCGCCCGCCCGCCATCTGCCGCGCTTTTCAGCCGACGTTCACACCATGGGTGGTCGGTGAAGGCGCGCAGGGCGAGTCTCCGGGTGCTCTCCCATAGAATTCGCGGCCTCGGAGAATCGAGAGGTCCCCGGCCACCCATGGAGTGGGCGCAGGCTCAGGGCCACGTCGCCGCCATCGCCTTCCCCCAGGACGCGCTGCCCAAGCGCCGCCGCCGACAGCAACCGCAGCTGCAGGAGACCACTTCACAGGAGACACACACCGCGAGCTGAGCCGCTCTCATTCCTCCTCCTGCCGCACCGCCCTCGGCCTTCCCGCCCGGGGCGGTGCCTCTCCGGCCAACCCCTGGAATCCGCGTCCCACGGAAGGCAGTGACTGAGGCTGCGCTGGCGCTACCTGCGGAGATGCCCGATGGTCAGCCTGCGCTGGGCATCCGCGGGCCACAGATCTGCTATGGACACCCGTGCCTCCGCCGAGTAGACTGTACAGCGCCATGGGCGCGCAGGACTTCTACTCAGCGAACGCAACCCGCGTCGTCGAGTTTCACGGGAGTCTGCAGACGGAGCACTTGCATGGGGCATGATGCCGAAGGGAACTTCGGCTGACCGGCCGCCAGTCATTCGTTCGAGTCTCCTGTTCCCAAGGGCTGTTTGTCCAGTTCACGCTGAACCGGTTCAGGAGGAGGCATCGTGAAGATCACTTTGGGGATCGCTGCCACAGCCCTGGCCGCCGCTGTGGCATGCTGGCCGGCCGGCTACGGCAAGGCGGAGGACAAGCCGGCGGCACCAGCTCCGGGGGCCCCGGACCTGGACAACCTTCCCGGAATCGTCTTCGACGACAGCGTCGGCGACTGGGTGGTGGACCGCTTCGCCGGCAACACCATGGCCGGCTCCTGGTTCTACCAGGGCCCGGCACTCGAGGTCGGCGGGCTCCGCCCCAACCGCGCCCCCGGCGAGTGCGTCGCCACACCGGACGGCACGGTGTACGTCCTCTGCGCCCTGAGCGGCGGGTCATTCGCGAAGCTGGTGGAGGTGGCCCCCGACGGGACACTGCGCCTGTTGATGGGGGATAAGGGCCTGATCGAGGGGCCGATGGAGCTGTGTCGGGCGGGCCATCCGATCTGGAACCCGAAGGAGAAGACGCTCTACCTGGCCGGCCTCAACTGCCTGCGCAAGGTCGTGCAGAAGCCCGACGGCTCGAGCTGGGTGGAGGTGGTCGCGGGTATCCCCAACAAGCCCCCCACTCCGCCGCCCTACGGCAAGCCCTACGTACCCCAGGATGGCCCGGCGAGGGAGGCGACGTTCCAGTCGTGGTACCGCGGCGCGGTCTGCAACTCCCGCGGGACGGTCTTTTGGCTCGAGGACCGGGGCCTGCGCCGGATCGAGAACGGCACGGTTTCGTCAGTGCCCCTGAAGTTCAGCGAAAAAGAGGAGAGCTTCAGTTTCATCATGCGTCAGAACCTGTTAAGCCTCGGCGAGAACAACGACACGCTCTACATCAGCGACAACTACGGCGCAGGACACCAGCGCATTCTCAGGTGCGACCTGAAGACCGGCCAACTCACCCGGGTCTGCGGCATCAATCCCAAGGCGGCCGGCGACAGGTACAAGCGCTACGGACGCGAGGCCGACGGCCCAGCCCTCACCCACGCCTCCGACAACTCCGGCATCTGGGGACACTATGACCCGTTCCACAGAGCGCTCTGGATCAACGGCCCCGACGCAAAACGGATACGCTGGCTGAAGCTCGACGGCGACGGATGGGTTCGGACGGTGATCGGCGCCCTGAGGCCGGAGATGAAGCCCCAGCGGTTCGGGCCACGAGAACTCAACGGCGCCGGTGTCCCTGCGGAGCAGTTCATCTCCGACAGGTACAACTACTACGCGGGTACGGACTCGAAGGGTGGACTGTACATCATCAGGTGGACGGACACGACCGGGGTCTGGCGGGCGTACAACAGGAAGGAGGTGAAGCCGTGAGGCCGCTTACCACGATTTCTCTCGCCGCGCTGCTCTGCCTAGCCCTCCTCACGCTGCCCGTCCCCGCCGCCGAGGCGCCCGCGGCGGGCGCGCTCAAGGTGGGCGACGAGGTGGTGCTCATGGCCGATGGCCCTGGAAGGACCATGCGCTCGTTTCCAGCCGTCGGCTTCGGGAGGGACCTCTTTCTGGCCGCCTGGCAGGAGGGCTGGCACGGCAAGGGAGGCGGCTCCCGAATCTACGTGGCTCGGGTTGGGTTGGACGGGAAGACGCTCGACCCCAAGGGCATCGAACTCGCGCCGTGCAAGACGGGAGTGCAGGAGTATACCCGCGTGGCCTTCTTCGGCGGAGTGTTCCTGGTGGTCTGGCACGACATGCGCAACGGCAAGGATTGCGACGTGCTTGCGGCCAGAGTCTCCCCGGAAGGGAAAGTGCTCGATGCCCAGCCCATCTCAGTTGCCGCCGGTCCGCGGACTCAGGCCATGCCTGACGTGGCCGCCGACGACAAGGGCTTCATGGTCGTCTGGCATGGGTTCCAGGGCGAGGAGGTCTTCCCGAAGGTCTTCTCGGCGCGGGTCGGCCCGGACGGCTCCCGGGGCGAGCCCGTGGTCGTTACCGACGGCGCGACCCCCCGCATCGCCTGGAACGGCAGGGAGCACCTGGTGATCTACTCCATGGGTCGGCACAAGCGCTGGCTGCGAATGGACACGTCTGGAAAGGCCCTGTGGAACCCGACCACCCGTTCGTGGAGCGAAGGCGTAGCGGGTGACCCCGTGTGCTCCACCTGCGCCCTGTCCAGCGAAAGAGGATGGCTGATCGTGTACCACGGCGGAGAGCCCAACTGGTGGTACCGCAGCATGGCCATCCAGCGGGTCGCCAGGATCACTCCCGAGGGCAAGAAGGAGGCGCCGGGGGATACCAATGGAAACTACGGGCCGAAGGGAGGGGTGCCGCCAGAGAACTGGCTGGATACGAGTTTCGGCAAGGAGACTCAGGCAAATGTAGGCGGCTCTGCGCATACCCCCGCAGTGTTTCCGTATGGCGGCAGCGCCCTGGCCGCGGACGGGCAATACTGCGTGGTGGTCTGGCAGCGCTACCACATGGGGGGAGCGAGCAACATGGAAATGGCCAACGGCGACCTCCTGGCCTCGCGCCTGGACGGCTGGAAACCGCTGGACAAGGGTGGCGTCCCGGTGGCGGCGAGCGCGGCTGAGGAGATCAATCCCGCCCTGGCCGGCAACGGTGCGGGCAAGCTGCTGTGTGCCTACGAGAAGGTGGAAGATGGCAGGGCCCGGATAGTGGTGCGCACACTCCAGACCCAGTAGGCTGCGACACGGGTCGAAGCCGACAGCATGGGCAGGAACTCCGCCGTGGGCACGGCAGCCAGCGCGGCGACTGCAGATGCCATGAGCAGGAGCTTACGCCTCTGACGCTGCCTCGCGAGGTCTCAGGCGGAGGCATCTGCCTCACTGCCGACGATGCGCTTCGCGCAGGCCTCCATTCCCGCCGCGAGGTCCCCGGGAAGCCCCAGTAACTCCCTGGATTGGGCTACCGTTTCCTACTCCTTGTGGAGGGCGGCCGCGGCTTCCGCTCGGGCTTTCAACAGGGCGGATTCGAGCTTTCTCGCTTCCTCGGGCTTGCCCTGCTTGCGCAGGATCTCGGACGCCGACTTGGTCGCCTTTACGAGCGTCTCGCTGGCGCCCGTCGAAACCGGCTTCGGAGGGGTCCCCCAAGGGGCCCAAGTGGTCCGGTTGCACACGTTGAGGTACGCCTCCAGGGCTCGATCCTCGTCTTCTAGATACTGGCGGTAGAAGTCGCCCAAGCGCAGCCACGCAAGGTCGTGAATGGCCTCGCCCGAGCGGTACGAGAGCTGCCTCCGCTTGTCGTTCATGATCTTCAGATCCGCTTCCGCAGCCGCCAGGTCCCGCGTTTCCCGGTAGGCAATACTGCGGTAATAGTACAGGTCCGCCATCGCGTCTTCCTGTTCCGGATACGCGAAGCTTAGATGGAACTCCCGTCCGCCCATTGCCTTCTGGTTGAAGGCGGCCAGCAGGGCGTCATACTGCTTCTGTTCCAGCATCAACTGCATCTGCCGGTGCATCGAGAGAGGCGCCACGGGAATCTCCTTGGCCAGTTTCATCGCCTGGTCGTAGTCCTTCAACCGCTCGGCGCAAAGAGATGCCTTCCCCAAGACGTCCGCTCTCACCCGGTCGCTCATCGGCAGCTTCTCCGCCATGCTGGTATAGGCGGCCAGCGCTTGGGCATCCCTGCCGGCCTGCGCCAGCGCCGCCGCTGCCTTGGAGGCTTCGGTGAATTTCTCCGCCCACGCGCGGTCGTACGGCCACTTGGCGACCCCCAGGCGGAAGTCGGCGAACGCCTCCGCCTGCAAGCCGATGTCGCGCAGAATCAACTCCGGGTTCGTCGCGAAGAACTCGTCAAAGTCCTTGTCGGAGCTCTGCTGCCAGCCCTGGCGTCTGCCTGGTGTGCCCGGCATCATGGGATTGGCGGCGAATGCGTTTGAGCCGGTCTGGACCCGGTATTGCGGCAACGGCAGGTTGTTGACCGCCAGCTTTTCCTCCTCCGGCCAGCGCAGGTAGAAGCAGTTGTCCGTCTCCGTCACGTTTGGAGACAGCTCGAGGAGTGTCTGGTGGGCCTTGCCGCGAATGCACTCGCAGAAGACGTTGCGGCGGGCGATGGCTGCCGCGTCGGCGGTGAGTTGCCGCAGTATCGTCATGAGGAACACGTTGTTCTCGACGAGCGAGCCGGGGCAACGGCTCAGCGCAAGCGATGTCCATCCCCCGTGCAGTACGCAATTCCGGACCAACATTCCGGGGCTCTCGCTGGCGTTCACCATGGTGTTGAGGCAACGCGTGATCTGCACGCGCGGGCTCTGGCGCACCACGAACCCCTCGCGCCAGAAGTCCTGTCCCCGGAAATACAGTCCGTCGAACCGGTTATCTGGCTTCATGACGACCTCGAAGGACCGGGCCAGGTCCTCGGCCCGGAGGACCGCCTTCTCGCCCATTACGCAACGGAACGTGATCGGACGCTCCTTGGTCCCCGCCGCACGGATGCGCACCGTTTCCGGGTAACCGCCCTCAGCGATCATGACCGTGTCGCCGGGACCCACCCGGTCCGCGGCGCGGCACACCGTCCGAAACGCCTGCTTGCGGCTCAGGCCGTCGTTGCCGTCATTCCCGTTTGGCGCCACGTAGTACACGCGCTGCTCGTCCGGTCGCGGGGCGGTCTTGAACGACAATGGCGCATCTTCCGGCTTGAGCACGGCGAGGGTAGGGTCCGCGCGCGAGGCGTCCGCCGAGGCGGTTCTGAAGTAGTACGTCTGTCCGGGCTTGAGGCCGGTCAGGCTATAGGTGTTGAAGCGCCCGGAACCGGTGACGCTGTTCACCGTGTTCCTCATCTCGGGCGTCTCGCCCCATGACAGCGAAAACGTGGCCGGATGCGAAGTCCACCACTCGATATTGGCCGTGGTATCGCTCACTGAGTGAAGGAAGGGGCCGACCAGCTCCAGAGACTTCGGGGCGACATCGTGCTCGTGATATATCCCCAGGGCTGTGCTGCGTGGGCCGAGGCTCTTGAACGAGATGCCATTCGCGAGGCGCGGCACGCCTTTTTCTACGGCGAATTCCGGCGTGAGCGCCTGCGAGTAACGGTCATGCCGCTGCTGCAAGTCGGCGAAGGACCACGTTGCGCCGTTGACTTCCCACGATTCTGCCGTGTCCTGGTAGTTGTTGTAGTCCGAATAGTGAATCGCGCCGACGGCGTCGAGCCGGACCGCGGGCTTCCCGGCACTGACGTAGATGTTCCCGCTCAGCGTCACGGCCTCGCTGTTCGTCAGACTGAGCGGCACGCCCGCGAACACCGAGTGGGTCACGTCCAGGCCCGCCACCTTGTCGGCGGTCAGCCCGTCGGCGGGGCCGAAGAACGTGCAGTTCTTGAAGGCCAGGTCGCGTCCGCCGCTCAGAGCCACGCCGTTCGCGAAGCTCAGGCGTTCGAACACGATGCTCGCCCCGCCCGTCACGGCCTGCTTGCCCGTCACGACAACCGTCCCGCGGCCGCGGCCGAGAACCCTGATCGGCGACTTGCCGTCGCCCGCCTTGCTCCAGGGCGTGGCTGCGTATTGGCCCTCAGCCAGGTAGAGCGTGTCGCCCGGACGCAGGCTTCCGAGCGCACGGCCAAGCGTGCGCCAGGGCTTGCGCATGGACAGTCCATCAGCCTGGTCTTTGCCGGCGGGCGATACGTAGAAGACGCTCGCCTCGTAGGGGTATGGGCCGCGGTCGTTCGCGCCCGGGGCCGTGGAGCGGAACCGCGAATCGGGCTGAGGCCGGTAATCGAGGTTGAGCGGGTCGGCGAACTCGAAATCACTGTCCACGTCCTTCTCGCGCAGAAAGAGGATGGTATCGGCGGGCGCGTTGGTGGAACCGCGGTCATACTCGTTGCCGCCGCCGATCAGGTTGTGGGACATCTTGTCGGTGGCGATCCGGACGTAGCCCAGCCCCACGCAGTTCTCCAGCCTTTCCTGCTGGTTGCCCGGCTTGACGGAGAAGTTGAAGTTGTGCCCCCAGGAGATGTTGTTGTTGAGGAGGAGTGGTCCAGTCATGCCGGAGTAATGCATGACGCCGAAGTGCTCCTGGTCTTCGCGCACGTTCTTGTAGGTGTAGCAGTTGCGGATGACGTCGTTGTTGGCGCCGTAAGGCGGCGTCAATAAATAACATTTACATCTTGGTCGGCCGTCGGGGTCGGATGATGTAATTCCACTCCCCGTGAAACGCTTGAGGGGTGAGATGCACCTTGGCCATCTGCACATCGCTGACCCTGCGACCCGGCGGATAGTTCCGCCGATCCAGCCGGCAAGTGACGCTCAGCCCTTTGGCCGTGGTCGTGGCGGCGATCAGGCGCACGACGGTCTCGTAATCCAGCAACGGCTCTCCGCGCCACGTCGAAGCGATGAACGAGAACAGCCGGTGCTCCACCTTGTTCCACTTGCTGGTCCCGGGCGGGAAGTGGCAGACTTGAAGGGACAGGCCGGTCGAGTCGGCCAGCTTCTGCAATTCCCACTTCCACAGGCGCAAGCGGTAGCCGTTGCTGCCGCCGCCGTCCGCCGTGATCAGCAGTCGCCGGGCGTTCGGATACAGCCGCCTCCCCTCGAAATGCCACCATCCCCGGATCGATGCCACGGCAAACTCCCCCGTGTCGCGGTCCGTCCCCACATTCACGAACCCCGTGTTCCGTCCCATGTCGTAGATGCCATAGGGATAGGCACGCGGAACCGAGGGATCCGGGAAATCGTGGCCGTTCACGCGCCGCGGCGACTTCTTCCTCCGCCATTGGCGGCCTTTGTTCTCGAAATTCCCGATCAACTCCTTCTTCTTCGTGTCCACCGAAATCACCGGCAGGCCGGCCGCCAACGCACGGCTCACCTGCTGGTTGATGTACGCGAACTGCGCGTCCCGGTCCGGATGGTCGCTGCCCTCTTCCGTCTTGCGATTCCCCTGCAGGCTGTAGCCCAGCTCCCGCAGGAGTTGCGCCGCCTTCTCGTGGCTGAGCGGATGGTCCTGAGCACCCAGCTCCGCCGCCAACGCGCGCGTGCTCTTGCACGTCCATCGCAGAGGCGACTCCGGATCGCCGCGCGCCAACGGCTCGACCAGGGCCTCCAGCGCCCCCGGCAGACCCGGATCCCGCGTGACGAGCTTGGGACGGCCCGCCCCGGCTCGCCGGATCCGACCGTCGGGCAGCGGCTCGCCGTCCAGTTCCCGAATCCCCTTGCCGATGGTGACGCGGGACAACCCACACGCGCGGCTCACCTGCGAGACGCCCCCATGGCCGAGTTGCACCGCCTCGCTGGCGGCCACCATCCTGCGGGCACGCTCGTCCAGGTGCGGCCAGAGCCGGGCCAACTTGCGCGTGAGCACAGCGGCTGCTACCATGTCCCCAGTCTATCAAGTCCGCCTCGCAATGTAAAGTTTATTTATTGACGCCGCCTAA